>Ga0310691_10004243_pt1 | contig 16302 bp, 23 predicted proteins | sample 176DNAGHGlowgp2_FD_203887 | JGI IMG/M metagenome (GOLD analysis project Ga0310691, IMG submission 203887) | Sheep rumen microbial communities from Palmerston North, Manawatu-Wanganui, New Zealand - 1766 DNA GHGlow gp2 (v2) (version 2) | ecosystem: Host-associated > Mammals > Digestive system >...
CTTCAACCACTTCGGAGGTAATCAATATGAAAAATGTAAACTTTATGTGTGAAGCAATCTTCTCAAACGGTGAAAAGAAAATAAGATTTACAGCAACAGAAAACGCAGCAAGAAACTTCGCAAATAATCAGTTCAAGAAAGATGAAGACGTAACAGTTAACATCTACGACGCAAACGGTGATCTTTTCACTACATATCACGCTTAATCAGGAGGAAATCAGAATGAAAAATTTACTTGAAAGAACAATTGATCGTATCAATGAAGAATTCGCAAAGCAGGGAAATGGTGCAACAATAAACCATAGAAACGGTAAGGCATACGCAATTTGGTGTCAAAATTCTGGGAGGAAGATTATGATCACTGATGAAGAACTTCGCTTGGCAATGCGTGCAGGATATTTTGCAATCGTCAACAATAAGAAATTTGAAGTCGGCTGTTATGCCAATAGTAATGGTCAGAGCATAAATTTTTACAAAGCAGCGAAAATTCTGCTTTGTAAAGCCGAAGGCCTCGATCCTGATGAAGTCACAATCGAAGTAAATGGGAGAAAATTTTAATATGATCAAAAAATGCATAGTTTGTGGAAAATCATTCACACCTGTTGCAAATCATTCGAGCGTTCAAATTCTTTGTAGCGAAGAATGTCGAAAGATTCGCCAAAAGGAAAGACATAGTACGGAAGAATTCAGAAAGAAATGCCGCGACCGATGTAGAGCAAAAGCGATTACGTTCTGCGCATTGTGTGGTAAACCAGTTGAGAGAAATTATTCGAGTGGACACAAAGAAAATTGTCGTATGCATGATAGATGTGTATTCGAAGATTGCAAGAATGCGATTCTTTCAGGAGAAAAACTGACGCGTGCTCAGTCAGAACGACTGTATCGACGTGGTTATACGGTCAAAGAATTCAAAGCTGAGATCAGCGAGGAGACACAAGAATGAAACTAAGATATTTTATTATAGGAATTATTGCAATGCTGCTGGGATGCGTCTGGATACGTCTCATGATTGCATTATTGATAATAATCGCAAAGCTAGATATTGCAACTAAAACATTATGCATTGTGATTCTGATGTGTATCGCATCTTTAATATTCTCATTCGAGAAAAGATAAAAATGAGCGCGCTCCTAAAAAAGAAGTGCGCTCATTTATCATTTGTTCTCGAGTGTATTCAGTCGCATGTTTATTGTTTTGATCTGTTCTTCAGCGACAATCGTTCTATCCGATATTGTGTTGAACTGATCAACTTTTCTTTCGAGCTGCTCAATTCGGTATGTTGTGAGTTTGCTGCTTACGAGTATGCCACCAAACGTTGCAACGAATGACGAAATCACTGTGAGCAATGCAGAAATGTCCGGCATGATTTACACCTCCACAACACAATTGTAATATGCAGAAATTTTGTCGATTGGTGATTTTGCATCTTTATCGAAAAGAAATGCTCTCGCCATATCAGCATAAAATTCTGGAGTATTCACACCATATGCGACTGCTACGTTATAATAATCTGAATACATCATATTCATTGCGCATTCCCAAACATATGAATTCACGTCTTCAGGTTTAAACGAATCTGTTTCTTTAAGTGACCAGTGTGCGCCATGAGTATTGTCTTCATTTTCCATATTGAGCAACCAGTTCTCGGCTTTTTCTGGAGTGAAATTGAAATCTTTTTTGATCATCGCTTCCATTTCAGAAATATGTTTCCAACATTCTACCATCGAATCTATTGCTGCGGCCGATCTTTCATTTACTGGATTTGTCATGTATTTCATTAATCCAGATTCGAGTTCATGTTTATATTTCTTAATATCTTCGCACGTCATTCTTACACCTACCTTCTGAAATACTTCAATTATCAATTTCGCCTTGCAAATTGTGATCATTCAATTGCAAGGCGAATGATAAATGTTAAGTTTGCTTATACGTTAAGCGGTTGTCGCTGGTGCATTCGGAACGAACTTACCAAGCTGACTAAGAATGTAAGCACTCTGTGCGCTGTTGTTTGCGATGTCCTGCGCATTTGCAAGAGCTGACTGCGCATCAGCAAGACGATTTTCAAGCATCTGTGTTTTGATTGAGCAACAACACTGATCCATCTTATAACCAAGATCGGCAATACTCTGCTGAACACCGTTGAAGCCATTACACAGATTCTGATTCACTGTGTTGAAGCCGTTTGTGATCTGACTTGAAAGCTGATTCATGTTCTGAATACCGTTAATCAGGTTTGTGTTGTTCTGCTGTGATAAGAACATTGTCTGATCGTTGGTATTTTTGAGGGTCTCGTAGTTATTGTTTGCACTCGAAAGCACAATGTTCTCAAGTGTTGCCTGATTTGTCTGAGCATTTATCATGCCCTGAACATCAGCCTGTGTCACAGCTCCCGCAAAAGCAGCATTTCCGCCCCAACCGAAACCACCGTTGAATCCTCCAAACATGACTGCGATAATCAGGAACGCACCGAGCCAGTCTCCAGAGAAAAATCCACCGTTTTCATTCATAGATAGTTTACCTCATCTTTCTTTGATTTTGTTTTATTTCATACCTGCTAGCTGGTTAGAAATCTGAGATTTTGCTTGCTCATAATTTATGCCTCTCTGTTGGCATAACTGCTGAGCGGTGTTCTGAATATTGTTAAAATCCATATTGTTCAATTCGGGTATACTTCTTAAAAACTGCTGAGGTGTCTGACCGCTCATCATTGCCGACATTGCTCGCATCATTATGTTCTGTCCATTTGGACGCTGACTCATCATTTGCAATATTGGATTCATCGATTATTCTCCTTTGTTTTTCAAAAGCTCCGCTAAAACTGCTACACGTTCTGAGAGTTTATCAAAATCAGACTTAAGAGCATACGTGTCATTTGTAGATTGTGTCGTTGTGGTCTTTTCTTTAAACTCAAATTCTTTGATCTGTTCAACGCCATTCGCATCAACAAACTTCGTATAGAAAACAGGCTCATCGCTATCCATCAAAATCGTACTGCTCGATGGAGGCATGATAAATGCTTTAGCCCCATTAAATCCTTTTACGTACTGAATTTGACACGACTGCTGTGGCTGCTGCATTTGAGCAAGCTGTGCTTGCATGTTCTGTAACTGCGGCAAAAATGGATTCGAATACATTTTTACTCCTTATTTTTCTCAAGCTGCGTACCAAAATAAAAACTGATTACCGACGAATAAATCGGAATAAACACTTCGGGTGTGATTCTATCTTTCATTGCCAAGTAAACAAACGCGCCCGTAAGCGCGAATGTTACTAAGCTTTTTACAGTCAAAAGATTGCTGAATCTCTGCTTAAGGGTTGTCATATGATCACCGCTTCATAAATTCAGTCATTGTATCTTTACCAAAAATACCATCTGCTGTGAGACGATGTGCCTTCTGCCAAGCGATTACTGCTTTTTCTGTAGCATCTCCAAAATCGCCGTCATCGCACCAATGACCGCACGAATATCCATCCTGAATGAGAAGGCGCTGAATGCGTTTTACGTCTTTACCTTTGCAACCTTTCTTAAGAACTCGCATTGAAAACGTAAATGTTTCTTCTGTCTCATTAACCGTCTGCTTCTCTTCAACCTTCTCTTCGACTTTATCATCAAAAAATTCAGACATATCAATGATACAATCGAAGCAAGCGGAGTTATACGAATATTTAAACACGTTTGATGTACTCGTACCGCAGAAATCGTCATCATCCCCGTTAGTATTTCCTTCGAGAAGCTTGATTATTGAACCAGTATTATCGATTACGACACCGACGTGATCTGCTCCATCAGCTGGACTTCCGTTAATTTCAAAAAATACAATGTCTCCAATTTCAGCAGTTTTGAAGTCATGATTTGCACGTTTCTTTGCAAATTCAGTCGCTAAAAATCCAGAACAGCTGAATGTTTTCGGAAACTCACTAATGCCGCAAACATCGTGCATTAAGTAGTACACCTGCATCATGCACCAGTCTGTCTTCACTTTGTATTTTGCGAAGAGATCTGAACCAGATTTACCGATTCGTTTGTTTGCTTCTTTAAGAAATTCTGCTCTTGTTTTCATGAACATTCATCCTCTCTTTATATCATTATAATACATTTTACTAGTAATGTAAATATACAAAAGTTTATATTTTTGTTCATCGCCGTACCAAAATCAAATTTGGTTCACCTTAGTCTTTAATCTTTCTACCACAATATGGGCAATATTCATAATCGCATTTTTTCAAACAGATTTCTGAATATATCTCAGCTAAACACATCTGACATTCAAACCTGTTTGTATATCCTCTTACGTCAACATCTATAGGCTTTAATTCTGTTTCTTTCACTTCCATATCGTCCATACTGCACCTCTTTCTTTTTCTTTTCTCTACAAAACTTGAATTTGGTACGGTTGTTTATTTCCTATCATTTACATATATACCGTTTGGTTTCAGTTGTACATCGAATCAATGCCGCATTTGGTGTGTCGAAAGCGTTTGTTCCGTACCGACCTAACTACGATTTGGTCTCAGACTATGCTCAAAGCGGTGGATTTCAAAACGGTAGTCGTGGAGGAATAATTAACAATGCGGATCTAAATACTATTAGTAAAACGACATTTGCAGTTTATAATAATCCATCTGCTATGCCTGCTAGTGAAACCGGATATTGTTGGGTTCGCACAACTATTTATGATGCGAACGCTGCATTGCAAGAATTGTTCATGTTTATGACAGGAGTATCTTACGTTAGAGTGAGATATAATAGTGAAACTACTTGGCAAACATGGAAACAGATTACGAATGCTTAATTCATTAGTATGTCTCAGCTGATTCAAGCTATAACATAATCTATACTGATTTTCACATAAGTATTTGTTGTCAGTGTGTCTGTAACAAGAATCTTACCCGGACTTGTACTATCAACGAACGCATATCCTATAGATTTTACATTCCATTCCTCAGTACCAAATCCTGCTATACCTACCCATTGATAGTTAGGCTTATAAGTATTCATATATGCTATCTCATAAGCTTCACCAAAATTACCGGAGTCTTTCGCTATTACAATTGTACCGAAAATGTGTTTTCCTTGTTTATAAATATGGGTGCGATTAGTAGTTGTGTATCCGGTTGCTAAAGTTAGCACAGATGTTATATCAACTATGTTAATTGCTTCGTATACCAAATCGTAGTTTGACTGAGTGCTTATAGACCAATTAAGTTAGCAACAAACCAATAGACGGTTGATTTGGATGTGATGGTTAGTTCACCACTATTATCTGTACTTGCAGTTATGGTAACATATGTATCAAAATCGGCTGATTTGTTGAGAACACTACAATACACCTTTGAATCATTGTCGTATTTGAGCACACAAGCAGTCTCCCATTCATTATATGACCTAACCATTAAAAGATGATTGTGAGAGTTTTGTATTTTATATGTATTAGTTGTATTTGATACATAAGTCGGGTATTTAGTAACCAACATGCCAAGTAAGGTATCATAATCAGGACGATACGGAACAAAAGCGGATGACACACCAAATGCGGCTTTTGTGGAGAACATGAACTTAAACTTCTGATTTGAATAGCTCGTGTTAGCACCATATCGGATTCTAAGGTAACGACCTGTTGTTGTTGTAAATGTGTACGGATCACTACCTGAACCATAATCATACTCACTAACGCCAACATTATTTTCCCATATTTCAACGCTATACGTTGCATATGTACCACCTGACGGACAACCGGACAATATAAGCGGTGTATTGATAGGTAATGAAGTCGGAAGCGGTATTTTTACTTCAGCAATAGCGGAACTACTTGCTCGTGTAATAGTAAATTCATTAGCAGCATTTCTTGTTAGTGTGATGGCGTCACTCCTATATATTTGTGAATCGGATATAGAACTCATATCAAGAAGATTCTTCGCCCCACTATCCACAACCTCAGCAAGAGCTGCCCTATCCTCAGCTTCGAGGTAAGTCAAATCGGAATTTGGTAGGGTAGGTCTGACATAGGTTGTATCGGTATATGATGGACGTATCATTGTGGAGAATGTTACATTGCAGGATACGTTAGCACGAACATATATCCAGACGTCATACTCAATTCCGCCACCTTCGGTTTGTATTTCATCATCGCCATAAATATTCCTATTAACTGAATATTGTGTGTTCGCTATATTAATGAAATATGTATCAGATGAAGCACCCTGTGGGATACCTGTAATGTAATAATCTCCTGCGGCTTCCGGCTTAAACACGCCAATACGTGCTGAAAACTGACTATGATTGGAATCAGTTTTGATTGTAACAGTGCCATCTGCATTATATGTTATTCCGCCAGCTGGAAATGAACCTTCGGAATATTTTGGTTTTAACGCATTTTTTACACCTGTATTCAAGGCATACAAAATATTTGTTTTGTTTGTTTCTATCTGAGTTACCTTTTCAGATGTAATTCCAGAATTAACTGCCGCAAGCTGTGTGCTATTAAGAGAATCCTGCTTCTCATCAAGTGCATCCTCCATTTCTGAAGGCTGAACTGCTGTTGCACCGGCAGCCGCTCCGCTTCTGATTGTTGCCAAATCACTGATTGCATTCTGCTTGCTATTCCATGTGCTCTTTTCCGTATCAGAAACCGCTCTGTGACTTGCGTCATAAGCGATGTATTCCGGATTGAGCTTATTACTTGCTGAAAGTTCGGTCTGCAGTCCGCTTACAAGGTCAGCAACAGAGAATTCGACATAGTTGCCGTTCTTGAGTTCAAGCTTGATTTTCTGTGTCTGTGAATCATACTCACCATCAACAACCATTGTTTCAAGCGGCAGGTCAATTGTTTTTGCGGTTCCGATAAGATTTCCTGCTGAATCTTTAAGCTGTAATGTCAGCACATATGTGCTTGAATCAATCTCGGCTTTAAGGTCAGCGGCTTTGCCATCCCATGCATCCTGCTCGTTGTCTGAAGGAATGCTGTAGCCTTCATCAACATTGATTGTAATTGTTCCCGATGTTTCAATTGGATTTCCTGAACCCGTAAGATGTGAACCGCTTCCACCTTGTACAGATACGCTTGTTACGGTACCAGTGCCACCGCCGCCACCGCCGCTTTCGTTGATGTATGTTTCGGCATTAGTAAACCATTTGAATGTTACATCGTGCTGATCCTGCACGTAGAAATTCATGTAGTATCTGCCGTTGACATACTTTCGGAACGTCTGACCTGCGGCAATATTGATCGTTGCTTCTTCTGATTCTACTGGCGCATTTCTATCTGTCACAACAACATCGAACTCGTTGTCATTTACAATTTCGAGCCACGGTGCCCATGCGTATTTTCTCGCTGACGGGTCAGAACTGCCCATGTTGTTTCCTGTGTAATCTTTCTTGCAAAGTCCTGCCATTAACGCATCGTCAATGCCTCTAAAATTATCGTTGAGATCTTCGACATCAACGGGATCTGAATATGCAGGCAGATTGAATTTAAAATCATTTGTCTTATTCATCGCTTACCTCCTGATTATGAATGTCACCCCAAAGTAATACTCTGAGATCTTTCCACTTGTATCTATAACAATCACCCCAAGTTTTAAGACTCGAAGCAAATGCTTTTCTTGCTTCTTCGGCAGCTGCAGCCGCAGCTTTTGCAGCCGATGAATTATCATAGACCATCGTACTGTACTTATCTTTTCGAGTGAGACTGTTCTGCATATTGCCGAGCTCGATCGAAACCGTGTTACCTGAAAGAATGTCAGTCGTTTTCTTCACGATTTTCTGAAGCGTTGTGATCCCGAGTTCTTCACAGTATACGTAACCAGTATCGCCGACATTACAGTTCTGAAGGCCAATGAAGTCTTTGTAAAGATCCGCATTTTTTAAGTTTGCATAATTTACTTTGTAATTGATTTTTGGATAACATTTTTCGGCGAAATAGTTTCTTGCGTCCTGTTCAAAGCTCGCAGCAGCTTCTTCATTTTCATAGCTGAATATGACTGACTTACTGATATGATGAGCAATTCGTGGAGTATTTCCATGAGTGATCGTTATGCTATGACCAAAGTTATCTTTTGCGATAAGATTCGTCATCATATCGGAATAGTCTATCGTCTCTTCGACATCGATCATATCAACGCCGTATCTGATATTGAACGCTTCTTGCTGAGACGTTTCTTTGTGTTCATTTATCGAGAAGTAGAAATTATCTCTGTAAATTTCACCACCGAAACGATTGATAAAGCAATTGTCTTCACCAAGTAATGCGCCTGTCACTGATGAACCAATGAAATATGATGTCGCAGTGTCTACGATGTCACTATCGTATGAGAAACTATACTGCGGATAGTAGCCATTTGGATCGTCATTATACGTGTGCGTCATAATCCAATCAATGAATTCTGGACCATTTTTGTTTTCAGGTCTCACGTCTTCAAGAAGTTTGTCATTGAGATCATAGAAGATGTGTCTCGCTTTGACTGTTCTCAATTTTGAGTTATCAGAATTGAGTTTCGTTTGCTTGCTGTATATTCTGAAAAGCTGACCTTCAGCTTTAATAATATTAAGCTCAAGAAGCTTGCTCCAGCGTCCCTCAGCATCTATTGGATGTTCCAATGTGAGTTCATATGCACCATTCAATTCTTCGTTTATTTCAGCCTTGGTTGGCATCAGAATCGCTATGCCGTTATCATCGAACTTATTCTGCGGATTATGCATATCGAATACACAGATATATGCGCCCTGCTTTATCGGCTGACTATGGTCGTTCGTTATCGGATACATTGGAGGGAAAACCGATTTAAACGGCAGTTCACCGTCAACGATTTTCCATAATGAATCCGGTGCATCGTCTATGCTGTGCATAGCAGGAAACATTGTTTTATACGGCAAAGAACCGTTTACGATTTTCCAAAGTGCTGTCGGATAATCATCAAAGCCTGCAGGCATTACAGGGAAAGCATCTTGAAACGGCAGATTGCCGTTGATAATTTTCCACTCTGCCATTGAATCAGCCTCCTGCTACGACTATAGCACAAACAAACCCTTTTTCATTAAGATATGAACCGTTTCTGATGCTTTCTACCCCTTCATGAACCATGTAGTTCCAATCTGAAGGCACACCATAGTTAGGCACCCAATGTGATTTACATATTACATTGGTATTTAACGATGCATCATTGTATATTCCAATCATATAGATCGGAGCACCCGTCCAATTCAAAGTTGCTTCTGATATGTCAATATCTATAACACAGTTTGTGAGAACAAGCTTTGCTTCTGCTGATGAACTTCCGTAATTATATCCAATAACATCAAAATGGAATGACGGATAATTGCCGGTTCTGTAAAAGAGTCCGCCTAATTTTCCTTGAATTCTGCAGCCTATGACATCACAATACTGAAACAAGAAAAGGCTGTTCATGTCGGTGACGTAAAACTCCATGTCGGAATCAGTTATGTTTGTATAGTCTATAAGATGCGCATATAACTTACTATGATCTAAATAAATTGAAGTGTTGTCTATATTGCATCGCTTGTCATTAGCAACACCTGAAATGAGTTTTCCGGTTATTCCTGCGGAATTAATTGAAATCGATACATTGAAAAAATCAACTTGACCGACAATCAGCTTGCTTGATGCCGCTGATGCAAATATATTTAGAATTGCGCCATTTGACACCTTGATTTTTGCCGCATGCCAGTGCGGATATGTATCGTTGAATCCTACCGCATAAAACATTGCGCAGTTTTCATCTATCAGAAGATTTTTTATTGTGCATCCGTTAAGGTTAATAAACGTGGTGACATCTGCTTTTCCTGTGAACTGACCCCATTTAAACTCCGAACCGTAGCTGTTGCAGTTTATAGTTTGATTTGGATGCTCATCGTCAAAAAACTGAATATATACGCTTGAATCTTCAACTGCAACATGATTTGATAACGAAATAAATTCCGTGTAACTGTGAACTATAAACGGGTCTGCTTGTGTTCCTGTTCCTGTTACTGCCATCACAACCACCTCTCATTCTTTGTAAGTTCTATCTTTGTAGCGTTTGTCTGAATGTAATTATCTCCTGTTGCAAGGAACGGAATCAAACCGCTGCAGCGCATAAACGTTCCGTCTTTATGACATATCATCTTTTCCGCATCGACTATTACATAGCCTTCTACATCCGGAATAACAAGAGCATTGTCATCATCTTCATTGACTGTCAATGTAAGTTCACCGTTACCATAAAGCTTATAGATCGGCTGACAAAACATGCTGCCGGAATTTTCAACTACACTTGGAAGCTGAGTTATCTCGCTTGCTTCGTTATCGGTCGAATATCTATACGGTGAACAAATGAACGAGATTGTCAGAAGCTGCTTTCCGTGACCCTGATAAGCAGGAATTATGCTGAGTAAGCGGCGGACTCTGTATTCAAAATCCGCGTTTTTACTCGTGCTAAGTGTTTCTGCCTGATCTAAGAATGCATATATTTCACTCGGATCAGCCGACTGTTCGTCATTAAAAAGATATGTGTTTATGTCGATCTGAATATCTGAACGAGTGACGTCCTGCATTGTCAGAGTTTCTGGGCGATTCGGTATAATCACGTTCTGAAAATTTCTTGGCTGCATTGGTGGCATTGGTGGCGTATCAATATAAAGCCCAACGGTCTCTGATGACACACCATTTATGACAATGTAATCTCTTCCTGTTATTGCACTCATAAGCCTATCGCCCTCCTCTGCTGCGTCTGAAGTGTTGCTATTCGCTCTGCCATGATCTGAGCAGCTCTGTTCGCATCATAATCATTCGATATTGTGCCAGCCTGAACCGTGATATTGAATATATTGTTTGTATCACCAAATGCTGTACTCTTTGCATTGTTTCCTTGAGCTTCAAATAATCCAGAAACTGGAGTCAATGCTGCATTCACGGCATCCGTGATCTTATGTGCATTCTTGGCGATACCTTCTGCAAACAGATCAATCATGTCAGGAGCATATGTATGGAAGTCGCTGAGTGGTCCTTCATCTGGTTCAGAGAAATGGAGATAATCTTTTACGAGCTGTGCAACATCGGTGACCTTTTTCTTGAGTGCTTCCCATTTTTCCTGAATACCATTGATGAAGTTGTCAATGAGATCTTTGCCCCAATTTTTTGCTTTGTCTACGACATTTGTGAAGCTCTTTTTTATGTCTCCAACTTTATCAAAGAAACCATCCTTGATTGCATTCCACTTTTCAACGAATTTTTCTTTGAAGTTCTTTATGAGGTTTTCTCCCCAAGTTCTTGCTCTGCTCACAATGTCAGTAAAGCTATCACGAATTCCGTTGATTATTGCGAAGAATCCATCTTTGATCGCGTTCCACTTTTCTTTTACTTTATCAACAAAGTTCTGAATGAGGTTTCTGCCCCAATCCATTGCACCGCGTACTGCTTCATCGAACTTATCTTTGATCGCAGTCGTTACATTGCCAATTGCATCTTTGATCGCCTGAATCTTAGATTTAACGCCATCAATGATCTTCTGAATGAGGTTTTTGCCCCAGTCGATTGACTTGTTGATTGTTTCTTGGAACTTGTTCTTGATCGCCGTGGTCACATCACTGATTGCCTGCTTTACCGCATTGATCTTGTTCTTAATACCATCGACTGCAAAATGATACGCTTCTATGATAAGATCAGCTATTGTGTTGCAGATTTCGTCATACTTGCTGTATAGCTGCATTAATGCCTGTACAATGCCAACGCCCAAACTGTCTATTATCTGCTTGCCTGCATCTATTATCAACGGAAGGTTAGCGAATAACGCTTCTGTCAAGGCTTTGATAATATCCCAACCGGCATCAAGAAGCTTCGGCAGGTTGTCTGTTATAGCTGTAACGATGTTCTGAATAACTTCCGGTAATGCATCGACAAGCACTGGTATTGCTTCGATAATCGCATCTGTCAGTGTCATGATGATGTCTAATCCAACATCTACAAGCCTTCCTATTGCTTCCGGATCAGTAAGCATCTTTGCGATGTCTCCAACAAGCTTTACAAGTTTCGGCAGCATTACACTTGCGTTGTCTGCTAAATATGCCGCAAAATCTTCAAGCGTAACAATTGCCGTTTCGATCAAATCAGGAACGTGCTCAATTATGCCTTTGCCGATTTTCATTAATATTTGAAAACCAGTGTCTATAAGCACCGGAGCGATAACACCGATTGAATCAATGATGTCTGAGAACACCCTTGAAATGCCGTTCAGTATAGCATCCGTATTCTCTACAACTCCATCTGCTATCTTTTCGGCAATCTTGATTCCTATGCTTGTTAAATAGCCGAAAATCTGCGGAATACGCAAGGACAATGTTTCAACCAGTTTATTTAATCCATCACCAAGTGAAGGACTTTGCGCAACCTTGTCAAATACATCTCCAAGCAGACGAACCACTGATAACAGCAATGTATCTGCGTTTGCCGTGATCGTATTTCCTAAGGTAGACATTAATTTTGTCACCGCTGATGTAAGTGTAGGCAGTGTACTCGTTAATATCTCCGGTATGCGCTCAATAATGTTCGGTACAAGCTTTTCGACAAGCTTTCCGACACCGTTTAATGCCTGTTCTACTCTCGGCATGATGTTCTGCGCCACAGTATCAACAGAATCAACAAAGTTATCAATCAGTTTATCGAAATCCTGCGTATCATCTGCAACGCCTGTGATAAGGTTCTGCCATGATGATTTCATCATTCCGATTGAACCGCTGATTGTTGTTGCCGCTTCCTTTGCTGTTGTGCCTGTGATGCCCATTTCCGTCTGAATGACGTGGATTGCATCAATTACATCTGCATAGCTTGAAATATCGTAATGAATACCCGAAAACTTTTCAGCATCAGCAAGCAAGCGCTCCATTTCCTGCTTTGTACCGCCATAACCAAGTTTCAAGTTATCAAGCATAGTATAATTCGCTTTCGCAAAACCACTGTATGCATTTTTGATCATTTCCATGTCAGAACCCATCTTATTTGCGTTGTCTGACATATCAATTAAAGCCTGATTTGACTTTTCCGCCGCTTTTTCGGTATCTCCTTCAAGCGATTGCAAAAGTGAAGCACTGAAACCTGTTACAGTTTCCATGTACTCATTCGCTGACAAGCCTGCGGTTCTGTATGCCTCGTTTGCGTATTCCTGTACTTTACCGGCAGAATCTTTGAAAAGCGTTTCTACACCGCCCACAAGCTGTTCATAATCTGCATAGCTTTCTACTGCCTGCTTGCTTATTGCCGCAACGCCTGCGGCTGCAGCTGTAAGTCCAGCTGCAGTGACTTTTGCGATTGTACCGATACCGCTTTTCAGTTTACCCGCAAAACTTGACATCTTACTTTCTGATCTGTCAAGCGCTTTATCATACTCACTCGTGTCACAACCAATTCGTGCGCCTACTTCAAATACGTTCATCCTCATCCTCCTTTCCTTTTCCTATCGCATCCAATTGTTTTGATATGCTCTCTATGATCTCCTGAGACGATCTCTGAGGCACATCGATTGGATGAATAATGTTATAATAGCGCTGTGTCATTGTTTTGCCACCAGCGAATCTGGCCGTATTCTCGCTTATCACTTGAAGCGCATCTGTGATGTATATCTCAAGTATCTCTCGATTCTGTTCGTCACGATACGTTTGACCAATGTACTGCCAAATATAGTCTTCACCAAAAAGGATTATTTTTTCTGTGCTGACTTCGGTGATGTATCGGCCATATCGATCAGGCCCGACTGCATTAACCGTGTAAAAAAATTGATGACTCTTTCGGACATGATCACTTCAAAGACATCTGCTGGATTAAGTTTTTCAGCTTCTTCAGCATCATCGATGAAGCAAATCAGCGCAAGAATTCTTACGGTTGCTTCAGCGTTTTCATCGAGTGCAGCATCGAGCATATCAGAGATGTTCTTCTTTCCCTGTTCTCTAAGTGCAGCCTTCTTTTCTTCTTCAGTCATATCATCGCTGAATTTTGGCTTATTCTTTCTAAAGCTGAGAAGCTTCGTATAATCAAGATATTCAGCGACAGCATGTCTGATCTTGTTAGACTGTCTTAAGAATTCTGCCATAGTGCAATTAGCGAGAGTTTTTCTTTCTTCATTCATGATATTTAACCTCCATCTATTAAAATAGGCAGAAATTTCTTTCTGCCTATTTACTTCATAATTGTATTATATTTTTACGGGGCTTCACAGATATAGAATCCCATTGGTACTTCGTCTTCTGCATCAATGGAAACATGGCCAGTGAATGTTACTGTGATCTGGCCTTTGCCATTCTTCTGCGTCTTATAGCTAAAGCCGCCCGTTGAAAGTGCGTTCTTGAGCTGAATTGCAATGATCTTGTCATCGATTCTTTCTGATACGAACCAAAGATCAGCGAAATCCTGAACTGCGACCTGAGCACGAGGCTCAATGGTTTCCGGATGATCAGTTGTAGCGGCAGTTTTGATTGCTGCACCGAGTGCTGTTTTGATCATTTCGCCCGACATATCGAGTGCAGTAAATGCGAAAGTGCAATCCCAACCAGTAATGCGCTTCATTTCCTTCGTGTTGTTCGGGCAGTTATCGATGTCCTCACCGAAATCTTCGAACGTTGGAACACAGTCTGCCTGAATGCCACCAGTTGTTGCACAAAGAACGGTTGATGACGTTGGAGCAGCTGGTGTTGCTGGATCAAAAGCAGTGAGAACCATACCAGCCTGAACCTGTACAAGGTCGAGGCTCTCTTTAGTTACTTTACTAAAATCTCCCATTTGTTTCAACTCCTTATAAAGTTATGTAGTCAGCTAAAAGCATAAGATATTTTGCTTTTATCGTTTTATCGTCCACGGGACGATTTTGAGCGAATGGTTCACCACGGTATAAAACAATATAGCCAGTATCACACAACAGCTTTCTTCCACCTCTCAGAGCTTCTGAGAATGCTTCTGTAAATGCATTAATCTGTGTGAGTGAATTGCTCTTGTAATATACGCTGCATGTTAACGCAATATTATCTGAGTCAAACTGAGACGTTATCACTTCATATGCAATGTATGGTAACTTCGCTGTGTCTGGTACCGAGTTTTCTTCGTATGCTGGAATACCAAAAGAATTATAAAACTCATGTAAGGCTTTATATTTATTCGGAATACTCATCTGGCGGTACCTCCCATTTTTCAGCATACGCTAAACTGCGTTGTATTGAAGCAGCTTTTGCGCTCTTAAATCCGCTCTGAACTACTTTATAGCACTGTTCACCGACTCTGAAAACATCGTTTAATTTCAAAGTGACTGTGTTCGGGTAAAAGATTCTGATCGCTTGAGCCGATATGTCTTTATTTGCTATTACTTTTAAATCCGAATTACCGGTTGGAGCAATAACCCCATCAAAGACGACATCGTCAACGTATGTCGTAGTCTGTCCACCTTCACCGTCATCAACTTGAGTCTTGATGATCTTCGTGCATTCAACAGATTCAGAATCTATCAGGGCCATTTAAGTTCGCCACCTTCCTGTAACGGTTGAGTTCGCTTCCGAATACTTTCTGCCAAGCAGAATCTGCAATGCTTGCTCTTGTGTACGAATAAAATCCTGATATGTTTTCGGATACATATGGTGACGGCTGAGCTGCTTCTGATTCATTGTAGGTCTTTATCTTATCGCATAAACGTAAGAACGCACGAGGTGGGCACATCGTCCATATACCGCCGTGGAATGTTTCATCCCTTAAAGCATGTTCGTGGAACTCTGCCCATTCATGTTCAAGAATAGCCTGCCAGTCCGGAAACTCCGCACTTAATTCCGCATATGTTATGCTTCCTATTGCTCCGTTGGCTGTGTAAATGTATACACCATCATTAAGCTTTGACCCACGGATCGCAAACATTTGTCCATCAACGAGAAACGGCAGTGAAATCACGCCATTCTCAATTGTGTAATCTCCAATTACTCGCTTATCGTCAAAGTAATTGTGCAGATCACCGCATACTGTGTCAATTGTTATGAGCATAATTCCACTGCCTTTCTACAACTATGAAATGGAGGTTAAGCAAAATCAACCGCGGCTTACGATCTTGACAAATGGAATTGCCTTTGAGTCGAAATAGCCAGTGCCTGCTGTATCCTTTACGATTGCCCAACGTGCAGCTGTTTCAAGCTGAACATTTGTTGGAGATACGATCGGAGTTGAAGGCTGAGTAAATGAGAAGCCGCGTGGTGCATAAAGCTTTCTCTGACGAGTGATGAGGTAATCTTCACCGCCGTTTGTCTTAGCGTCACGATCAGTTTCGTAAGGAACCTTAGCGCCGCAA
>Ga0310691_10004244_pt1 | contig 16299 bp, 6 predicted proteins | sample 176DNAGHGlowgp2_FD_203887 | JGI IMG/M metagenome (GOLD analysis project Ga0310691, IMG submission 203887) | Sheep rumen microbial communities from Palmerston North, Manawatu-Wanganui, New Zealand - 1766 DNA GHGlow gp2 (v2) (version 2) | ecosystem: Host-associated > Mammals > Digestive system >...
TTCGGCTTATATTTGATATTTTAACACGCAAATCAGTTCCTCCGGTTATTGGCTACTTCATCTAAGACATAACCGGAAACCTTGTTTCGGTTATTCACGTATGAACCATTGCTCTTCAAGTAACCTATCTTTCCGTTTGTAACACTCAGTACACTACCATCTGCAGACAGGCGCCCAAAGAACTTTCCATCATTACCCAGTATATTAGCACCAACTTTATATGTATGTCCCATAATTTTTCCATTGTTATCTACAACTAAATTCGGTGAAATAACTTTACCGATTTGAGATAACTCTTGATTTAGTATTTTTCCTTCATAGTTTACGAAACCAATGACTTTGTCTTTTTCATCAATAACAATATCACTGCCTATAACTTCACCTATTAAAAGACCTTTATCATCAACAGCCTGACCAGAGCCTAAAATCCTACCTATGTATTTATTTTCCGGAGAAATAATCGTTCCATCTGCGGTCACTTGCCCGATAATTTCCCCTGAATAGTTTAAGACAACTCCTCTTTTAATAATGCTGTAATTCTTGTTAGATGTTCCGCCCGGCAATATTGTCGTTACGATGTTATCATTGGCATCAATAATATCCCCCAGAGCATTCAGATACCCTTGAACATTGCCTAAAACATCAACAATTAAATCTTCTGTAACAACTTCTCCAACAATTTGCTTATTAACATCCAGAACATGCCCATCTGAACTGACTAACCCGCTTATATTACCATCTGCGTCTATAACTTTGCCACTCTTACTGACATAACCCAAATATGATCCATCATAGCCTATGCCGACACCTGTTTTGACAACGCCGCCTCTGTATTCACCTTTATCATTAAACATACGACCGTTTGCATCAATATGCCCTAAGACTTTACCAATTAAATCTATAACATCGGCATTATCATTAACAAAACCAATGGGATCCCCATAAAAATCAACAACATTTCCTCGTGTCAAAAATCTGCCGGGTTTTCCTGAATAGAATGAACTACCGTCGGAGGCAATTTTATCTACCATTATTCCTTTTTGATTATAAATGTTGCCATCAGCAAACATACGACCTATCACACGTCCATTCGAACCGACAACAATATTCTTTTCCGGCAAAATAATTCCCTGTACTTCCTTTTTAGGATTAACCAACAGTTTGTTAAACAGTATTTTTGTATTCGGTATTACAGCTGTACTGTCATACCCAAACGGAGAAAGATTGGTAATAAAGTTTCCCTTCAAATCATACGCTTGCGTTTTATCTATAACATGCCCAATGATAAAACCATCTCTATTTAGGACTTCTCCGTCCAGATTCGTGCAACCAACAACAGATGTGCCTGATTTTATTGTTCCATCAGGACTTTTAACTCCCATAAATTCACCATTATAATATAGGGCATATCCTTGTTCATATACGCGACCAATCAATTTGCCGTTTGTATCCAAAATTCCGCCATCAGGATTTGAACAGCCCACATATTCGCCTTTATCATTGCGCACATAGCCGTTATAGTCTACTTTTCCGATTAAATTACACTTATTGTCATGTGCCCAACCGATTTTCACAACGTCGCCAACGTACTTGCCGTCCTTATCTACAATGCTACGGTCAAACAGCATTCTATAACCTGTATCTTCGCCATTTTTTTTGACTTTAGCATCTCTGTCAACATAACCGAGTTGCTCACAGCCCCAACCAATCGCTGTACCGCCGATAACGGCCTTGCCAATAATAACATCATTTTCGGTCGCTTTAATCAGTTCACTCGGTAAAACCTTCCCTATTACTTCTTCTTTGCTGTTTACAACTTCGCCTCGACTGTTAATTATACCCAAACTATAGCCATGTGGCGAAATAGCTATCATATCTTTTTTGATAACAGCACCGATTTTTATTCCGCGAGAAGTTAAGACATTACCATTTTCATCAAGTCTGCCGATAACAATACCGTTACCATCGTAAACTTTTCCATCCTCCCCAACATAGCCGATCACATTACCGTTTTCATCTACAACTAAATTAGAATAATTACCAACACGACCAACAACTTTTCCATTGCAATCTATGGTAAATTCCATTTCTTCTCCGACATGACCGACAACTTTACCATTGGAATCTACAATTGTTCCATCTTCTTGCAGCGTCCCCATAACGCCACCATTTAAATCTCGTGGAGCGCCATTATCGTCTATATACCCTGTGATTTTTCCGGTTTCATTAAGTATTGCTTTCCCTTTAACTACTTTAATCGGACAATTTCCTTTTGATGCTATACGGCCAATTACTTCTCCACTAACACCATAAACTGTACCGTCCTCACCGACAATGCCTATAACTTTGCCGTCATTACCAATAACCCGACCTTTTTCATCAACATAACCGATAACATTACCGTTTTCATCTAAGACAACTTTAGCATAATCACCGGCACGACCTATAACATTGCCATTGACATCATGAATTGTACCATCTTCCCCCATGTAGCCTATAATATTACCTTCAAAATCTCGTACCGTACCGTCATCATCTATATAGCCAATAACGTTACCGTCTTTATCAAGAGCTAGTCGCTTACTGGTGGTTGCTTTACCTAAAACTTCTCCGCTAAGACCAACGACATTACCTTCATCATCTATATAACCAATTAACTCTCCATTTGCTCCATATACCTTACCGTCTTTATCAACGTAGCCGATAACTTTACCATCTTTATCTACGGCCAAACCGACCAACTCATCTCCGGCTTTACCAATGATATTTCCGTTCTCGTCAATAATATTGCCATTTTCATCAACGTGACCTATCAGATTACCGTCAAAATCATATACCTTACCATCTTTGTCAACATAGCCTATTGCATTGCCATCTTTATCATAAGCTAACCGTCCGACTTTACCAACGGTTCCTATTTTTTCTCCGGTGGTATTTAAAACATTTCCCTCATCATCTACAACACCAATGACGTTACCGTTAAAGTCCCTTACAACACCATTTTCATCAGCCCAACCTATTACATTACCATCATCATCATAAACAAGTTTTTTAGCATCTCCGACCTTACCGATAATTTCGCCATTAAGACCGATGATATTGCCATTTTCATCGACGACGCCTATAACATTACCGTTTTCATCAATAACATTACCATTCTCGTCCACCCAACCGATTATTTTACCATCTTTATCATAAGCCAGTTTTCGTTCCTCACCGGCATACCCGATTACCTTGCCATCTTTATCCACTATATTACCATTTTCATCTAAATGGCCGATAACATTGCCTTTGAAATCTTTCACAGTTCCGTCTGAATCAATATAACCTATGACTTTGCCGTTTTTATCGTAGGCCAGCCTTTTTCCGTCACCGACTCTTCCTATAATTTTCCCGTCTGTGCCAACTATGTTGCCGTTTTTATCTACATATCCCAGTATTTTTCCATCAGCACCAATAACATGACCATTTTCATCAACATAACCGATTATGTTACCGTTTTTATCATAGGCTAATCTGACACTCTTACACGCTGTACAAATAATCTCACCGGTTGCAATAACGTCACCTTTTTCATCAACATAGCCGATGATTTTATTATTCTTATCATAGGCAAAATCATTTGCTTTTACATATCCGATAACTTCTTTACCTCGATTATAAAGTTTTGTTGATCTGCTGTCTTTTTTTCCGATTATATTATTTCTGACAACAAGAACATTTCCCTTCATATCAACTAAACCGACTATTTTTTTATCATTACCGCGAACATAGTTCTTTTCATCAATATAGCCTATTATCGTTTCACCTTGTTGAGCAACATTAAGTTGTATTCCCATTTTACCGATAAGGGTATCTTTTGTATCCAATACATCATTACCGACTTTTTTGCCGATAACCTTATTACTGAAATTTTTGATTATGTCATTTTTATCCAGATAGCCTATAATTTTTCCATCAGTATCCATTGCAATTCTTTTTTGAATGCAAGTTCTTCCTATCTTTTTGTCACCGGCTTTAATGACATTACCATCTTTATCTGTGTAACCGATAATCTTACCTTTCTCATCAATGACACGTCCCTTATCATCAACATAACCTATTATATTACCATCTTTATCAACTGCAACTTGGCGGAAATCCCCGGCTTTACCAATAACATTTCCGTTTTTATCAACAATCGTTCCATCTGGAAGCATTCTTCCAATTAAGTTGCCATGGAAATCTCTTACCGTACCGTCTTTATCCACATAGCCGATAACATTACCATCTTTATCATAGGCCAAGCGCCGATAATTGCCGGCCTTTCCCAAAACCTTGCCGCTGGAAGCTATAATATTACCGTTCTTATCAACAACACCAACGACTTTTCCAGTACAATCAATAACACGTTTTTTAGCATCAATGTAACCGATAAAGGTATTATTTTTGCCGAAAGCTAATTCCCTTACTTCTCCGACCTTACCAATTTTATTCTTTTTCTTATCATAAATATCGCCTTTAGCATCTGCCTTACCAATGATAGCACCGCCACAGGCTATTACATTGTTATCCTTAGCGACATAACCTATAAATTTACCATCGTTATCATAAGCTAGAGGACGACTTTCTCCGACCTTTCCGATAATTTCACCTGTTGTTCCGATTATTCTGCCATCCTTATCAACAAAACCCATTAACTTACCATCTTTGCCATATACACGCCCCTCATCATCAACATATCCTATAACGTTGCCATTTTCATCATAAGCGAGCGTTTTATAGTCTCCGGCTTTGCCGATAATATTACCATCTTTATCTACAATATTGCCGTCTTTATCAACTTTACCAATTAAGTTTCCGTCAAAATCATAAACATTTCCGTCATCATCTATATAACCGATAACATTTCCATCTTTATCCAGAGCTAACCGCTTTTTCTCTGCTCCTGTTCCGTTATCGTCAACAGCAATAATGTTTCCATTTTCATCAACGTGACCTATCAACTTACCGTTTTTATCAAATACTCGTCCTTGTTCATCCACATAACCGATAACATTACCGTCTTTATCATAAGCTAATTTTGAAAAAGCGCCGGCTTTACCGATAATATTACCGTCTTTATCTATAATGTTGCCATCTTTGTCTACCTTACCGACTAAATTGCCATCAAAGTCATAAACATTGCCATCTTTGTCCACATAACCAATAACATTACCATCTTTATCATAGGCTAAACGTCTGCTGGCTCCAACTTTTCCGATAATTTTACCGCCGGCATTTTTCTTTGCAAATCTTACAACATTGCCATCTTTGTCCACATAACCGACGGCATTACCGTTCTCATCATAAACTATTTTACGGCTTTCGCCATTGGTGCCGATTTTTTCATCAGATAAACTATAAACTGTGCCGTCTTCCCCAACATAACCGACAACCTTACCGTCTTTATCAACAACACTGTTGTCAGGCATCACAACGCCTAATATATTTCCGTTTTCATCTACGACAACATCGCCCGATGACGTTACTTTGCCGATAATATTACCATTTTCATCTACCACTTCACCATTTTCATTTAAGTGTCCTATAATCTTTGTCGGATCGTTAATATCTACAACAGTCCCATCCGGCAAAACTTTGCCAATAATCTTACCATTTTCATCATAAACAAAACCGGCTTCTACCGCTTTACCAATAACATTTCCCTCTGCATCAACGATTGTTCCGTCGGGCAAAGCTTTCCCTATAACATTACCTTGCAGATCAACAACTGTACCATCTGTTTTAACATAGCCCATAATATTACCATCTTTATCATAAGCCAAACGCATATTTTGCGCAACACCGATAATATTACCGTCACTATCCACAACAAAGCCATCTTCATTAACCTTACCGATAATATTTCCATCGTTATCATAAACATTTCCGGCCTCATCAATATATCCGATAATTTCGCCATTCGGGCCAATTGCTAAACGATGTGCACCTTTTTGATCACCGATAGGACAATTTTCCCCACCGCGGCAACTTAAATTTGTATCTTCAGGATAAACAGCCTTACCCCGAATACTCACAGCTTCGGATTTTGCACTTGCTGCACCTAACCTTGTTTCGTACCAAATAATTTTGAAATTATTCTGGACATCACCCGGTAAGTGAGGAACCCAAGAAATTAAAACATTACAGGTGTTATCACCACTTAAATCTCTATTGCGACATTTATCGCGAAATTCAAAACCATCTTCTGTTTCTTCAACCAACTCAACACGTTCAATATGAATACTTTCCGATCCATCTGTACCTATTGTCAAAACGGTTTGATTTTGAGTATCCACACCCAAAATAAACTCGTTCATGTTAATCTGTGCCGGAATAATTGTGATTGGCTTTTTCTTTTCCAGGAACCCTTCCCCCTCGGTATGAATCTCTATATCTTCATCACTATCCGCGTCCGGTATCATGTTTTCAGTTTGATCTTCCACAAAATCCGGTCTGGTTTCGTCTGTACTGTAATTATCTCCATCATCAGAAAGCAGAAGCAGACCAAAAAGGAAGAGCAAACCAAAAATAATTGCAATAATTAAAATCAGCCTGCCTGTCTTTTTCTCATATTCTTCAAAACGCGTAATTTCGCTCATTGTATTCTGACCACGCTACAAAAAATTCCGTTACGACCGAGTTGGCTACAGATATTATCCCCTTCTTCCAAAGATTTAACCGGACCGACTCTTAAATGGAATAAATCTTTTCCTTGTCCATCCGCCGGCGCATCAACAGAATAAAACGGTTGATACTTATTGAGTGCTGCTGAATAACGCTTGGAAATATCGCCCCACAACTTTTCCAAATTGTTTACGTTTTCATCTGTTCCCAATTCAATAGATATTTTTGTATCCTCTGTTTTCTTAAAAGCATTCCCGCTACGAAATTCTTGTAACAGAGCTTCCGTTTCGGGAGAAACAAGCGACTTTTGTTTTGATAATTCTTCTTTCGGACTAATCAGAACCGGACTGGAATTATTTTTGGAGTTTCCTAAATTCAATACCGCCTTATCGTCTGTTTTTGCCGAATTTTTATCCTCATCACCCTTATAGATTATCTCAACATTTGCTTTTTTATCATTGTACTCCGGTGTAATCAGCTCAGATGAACCATCCTTGATATCAACCTGTCCCGTTAAATTATTATCAGAAGGTTTAGCCATAACTGGTGTTACTTTCGGCAAAGCTTCTATACTTTTACTATCCGATAACATACCGCTATCTGCCGGTGTATCGCTTTTTGCATTACCGCTAAAGGTGTTTGAATTAAAGAAATCGTTTCCGTTTGGAGATTTTCCACCAATACCTACTTCATTAAATACATCCTCAATTGCGGAATTAGCATCTTGCGGCTGAGAAGCATAGGAATTCTGCAAATCCCATTCGTTTGTCTTTGCATAAACCGTATTTTCCAAGCCATCCGAATCGGCACGACGCAATTTTAAGCAAACAATTCTTTTACCGCTCCGCAGAACCATATCACCCATTCCTTCAACAATAATCAAACGATTATTCGGACCGGCAGCACGGAATCCAACGGGGGTTTCCGAACGTTCAACAATCAGCGTAACAATCGGACGTTGTATGGCCGTTAGGGCTTTTTCACCTAAATCAATATAAGTGAATATATTATCACGCCAAACTCTTTCCGGTGCTATGATAATATCGTCCGGATTTGGAACATAAACTTCTATATCAAAACGGAATTGTGTCGGATCAACCGGAATTTTCTCTATCCAGTCTTCTTTTTGTAAATCACGTGTAAAAGTAGCATCTGTACTTGTTCCATCTTGCGAATAACTATTGGCATTGATATGATTGCCACCGCCAATACCCGAACCGATGACAGCAGAACCGTTTGCACTGCGTCCTTTAACAACTTCTATATCTATAATTGCATTTGTTATACGGTCGGTATTAATGGTTTCGCTTTGAACATAAAATACATATTTATTTCCGGAACGTCCAAAAACAATCATGTTCGTATCAACACCCACAAATTGTGAAGCCTCCGGATAAACCATCAAGCTACTCGGTCCTTGAATTTCCGCATTAAAAGATTGTCCATCGCCTAAATAAACATTTTCGATAATTTCCCATTTAGGAAAGTTAATTAAGGTATACATACCCTCTCTTAATCTGACCGGAAGAACCAACTCCGGTGTCCAATAATATTTACTATATCCCGGACGAGTTTGTCCTTCGCCCATATGTTGCAAAGGATCTTTCCATGCACTTTGCATCATACCTAACGAACCGCTACCCAGATAATTTAGGTTTGTTGCAGCGTAGTTACCCTGAGCTTGATCCGCATTTTGATCCAAATTATCTTTTGTAACTTGTGCCTCAGCAATCATAGACAACATCACTGTACATATAACAATTACTGATATTTTAAAAGCCTTAATCATCCTCATACCTCAATTATTCAACTACTTGCGCTCTACAACCTTAAAATCTGTCACAGTAAAGCCAAGCGGATTTTTTAAGCGTTCACCGAATTTCACTTGTTTTGCAATATATCTGATACCTACAGCCGCAACCCAGACCTTAATCTTTGGAGCTTCTTTTGTCGGATCCATATCAGATGTTCTAAACTCTACCTGCCACCAGGTCTGCCCCTGTTTACCACCCGCAACTTCGGTCACAGAAACAATTTTCACACTTCTGGAAGCATTTTGTTGTCTTATCAATTCCATTGCTTTATCAGCAAATTCCGTTCTGAATTTTTTATATATACCGGGGCTGGACATTTCACGAACCGTACTATCTTTTCCCCAACGTCTTTCCATTTCATCAATATCATTTACAAAAGCATTGCGCAAAAGGACATATTCACGTACAAAAAGCTCGGTCAGGTATTTATACTGGTTAATTTTACTAACCTGTTCAATGTGATATATCTGCTCTTCCTTATCCGCAAAGCTCAAAAGGTAAGGTTCTACCCTATAAAGAGGCATTGTCGTCATTATCACATAGGTTAATATCAGATTACAACACAGACTTACAGCAAAAATTACGGCAAAGGCACGCGCTGTCCACAAATACCTTTTTTCTGTAGCATTTTCCACAACGACATCAGCCCGACCTCTTTTTTGTTGAGGAATCGGTCTAGCTCTTGGCGTTTCCTTAGGTCCATTTCCCTCAAGAAGAAGTTTCTTTGTGTTATCTGATGATGCAATTTGGTCAGCCATTAACTTTTATTCCTTTAATGATTAGCTCATAGCCTTAAACCAGTCCGGTAATGTTTTAGGCAATTCAACCTCTATGCAAGCACAAGGAGAAAGCTTCAGCTCATAGATATCTTTACCGATACCTACCGGTTCCGGTTCATAGTAGCTACCTAGAATATTACAAGCTGCCAAAACAAGAATCCCAAATATCAAAGCTATAGTCTTATACATTTTTTCCTCTTTTTAAAGATAACCCTTCTTTATAATTAAAACTTTTAATTTTAAAAGTCTAATCAGAAAACAAATTGCGTGCACTTATCAACAGGCTAAATTGTATCAACCATAGTTTAGCATGAAATTACTTAAAGAATATTTTAGCTTTCTATCTCGCTTTGGAAGTAACTATATACGACAAATCCTAACGGATTTATCAATCTCTTATATGCCGTTCTGCGACGTGGATCGGCGCGGCTACCGATATTTGCCGTCCAAAATCTTTCTATTATCTCTGGTCCGGCATCTTTATTTATCTTATATTCCGTATCTGTTCCGTATGTAAAGTCATAGGTCTTAAATTCCACTTTCCAGATGTGGCTTCGCTCACCACCGGAGCGCTCAACCGAGAGTATTTCCACTGACCGGCTCGCCATTCTTTGGTCTAAATCCTTTTGAACTTTCGGATATTCTTCCTCAAACTTTTTATATATATCGTATGTTGAAAGATAAGAGACCAGACCGCCCCACATCCAGCGTTTTTTCATTTCAGCCTCGTCTCGTACATAGGTATTTCGCAATTCAATGTATTGCTTCATAAAGTTTATCATAATTTTTTCACGAGATTCCATACGGCGATCAATATACTCGCGTTTAACCAGTGATTCCGAATCGGAAAATTGTACAAAAATTTGAATATCATACATGATTTGGGGAACAAGCTTTAAAATAACCAGTGTTGCACAAACCCCATATACAAGTGAGAGAGTTGCCAAAAGCATCATCAGACGATTTACCCACTTATAATAGACTAACCGTGCACGCTGAACCTCTACCACGTCCTCGGTAATAAATTCAGGCGTTTTATCGCGGTTAGTCTTACCGGCTATGCGTAAAACCTTTTGATTAGGAAGATTTACCATGTCTTAGTGTGTTCCTACCTCTGTTTTTTTGTTAATGTATATCGGGCAATAAGGAACAACTTGAGTTTGGTTGTCCATAGATTTAATCCCCTCATCTTCAGCAACACGCGTTGCAGCTCTATCAGCCTTTGCATTGGCGATTGCATTAGACATCTCATCTTCCGTCATGTTCGGAGTTATGAAGACGACACCCAGCTTATCAGCTTCCAGTACCTTCATTATGCGATCGATACTCTTAATGCGCTCCTCAACTTTGGCGGCATCCTTATCAGACTTAACTTCGCCCAATCCGGCAACTTTAAGTGGTTTACCAGCGGAATCTTTCTCGTAGTCATCCGTATAGCCGTTTTCGGCTTTATCAACCAACTCATCTTGCCAATCCGACAACTGGCAGAAGTATGAGGCATAGGCATCATTGCTGTTGGCATCTTCACAATTTATACCTTCATATTCTTCTTTGCCATACTCTCCTTTGACTCCATAATTGTTATCTTCGGCGGTCTTAGCTAAACCGTCGCCATCCAACATGCCTGTGACACAATTATCAACTTTTTCTTGTTGACAAGATTCTCTACATTGTATTACTTCTTCACCAAGCTTACCTTGACAATTTGTGTTACATTCAGCAATTTCTCTGCTACTCTTCGGACGAGCATTTTCAATCTGCGAACAGAGGCTCTTAACAGAATCTTTAAGGTTTTCCTTAGCCGTATCTAAGCTTCTCTTTGCAGAATGTTCTGCATTAACTGCCTCTAAGAACGAGCTGAATATATTTCGTGTAAACGTTGCCGCTTGAATATTCTGGCGTTCCATGCTGTTCCTTTGGTTGCTTTCATCTTCCTGATTTAACAAGAATTCATGCAGACTTCTTTGCAACGGACGATAAACAAAATGTGGAGGCATAAATACCGGCGTAACCACACCACCGCCGATAGCAAACATCTGCCCTAATTCGCTATAATTTTCGTACAACGGTCTATCACTATTAAGGGCACTCGTTATCGGTGTTTGAGAATCTTCTGTACCATCTTTTCCGTGGTCTGCCAGAAGGTGACAAATACCGCCTTTTCCTTCGTTATATTTGTGGCAAGATGTTCCTGCAGCGCCATTTGAAGCAACTTCTTTACATTCTTGCAAAGTCAAATCTGCAGGAGCACTGCGCCTATATATAAAGTGCATACTTGCCCCGTCGTTACTATAAATATCGACAATGCGGCCGTCTTTCATCTTGCACGGATAAACACCGGCACGGGCAATAAGCGTGTTAAACCCATCATTTGTAGCACCGTTTTTGTTAATCAAATTTTCCAAGTGCCCATAGTCAAAAGAACGTTCCACAAATGTTTGTTGATATTTACCATCTTCACGTAAATTCGGGCGGGCTAACAAATAGCGCCATGTTTCCGGTAAATACTCCCACTTGTGAAGCGGATCATTCGGGTACTTCAAATTTAACAAATGGGTAATTGCCGGCGAATCGCCTTCTTCCTTCGGCGTATCTCTATAATCTAAAGGACCATAGAAGAATACTTCACGCAAAGGAGGTAAGTTCAATAGCGGACGCTTTGGCGCATTGTAGTCTTGACCGGCACCGCAGTCTGTACCCAGTACTGCCTTACCATTTGCATCACGTACACAAGCAACCATATTCAAATAGTTATTACCACGTGCCGGCAATGTAACGTAATACTCCGTATCCCCTGCTAAGTTAATACCCTTCGGAATACCGAAAATATTATCTGTTGCACCATCTCCTTTTAAGCCGTTTTGCAGGCTTGAGAGATAGTCAACCAAACCTTTATGCAACAGGGTAATCGGTTTACCTGCGCCATAGTTTTCATGTTTAGATATTTCTTTAAGCTTATTTTCAGATGGGTTTTCAAAGTTCGGTTCACCCTCATCATCTTTTCCAAATAAAGCAATTTCAACGTCCTTTATCTTATCCAGAGCGTTATTCATTGCTGTATTAATCTCTTCATCTGATTTTCCTATGGTATCAGCAGAATTTTGCGCAGCTTTTTCAATGATTTTCTCTTTGACAGCCTCAACAATTTCCTGCGCACTTGCATAATACCCTGAGGGGATACCTAATGCTCCGGCAACAGCTTCCCCGATAATGTGATCACCGTCAATACCTGAAATACTGAAACCGGTAAACTCGGCTTCCATCTTCGCTTTAATTGTCGGCATAAGGGTTGAGTCATAGCCTAAGAAATTTACCATGGTTGTTGTCAAATTATCAGACGGATATACCGGATGATTATTTTTACATAAACCGCCCATCATAGGCATGCAAGCAGCATTTTTATTTATCATACGACGCGGATTATTTGCATCATCTTTTGTTAAGAAGGCTTCATATGCCTCATTTGCTGCCTCTACTGCTGCTTGAGCTTCATTTGCTTTTTCCAAATACTCCTTAGCAAATTTTTCCGCATCATCATCAATTTCTTTTATCAAGGCGGTGATTTCAGCGTTGATAGCATCGCGTTTTGCCGAATTTGCTTCAATTATTTCTCTAGCATTGTCAATGGTCTTTTGAGCATCTGCCGGTATGACGTGCTTTTTATTATTTGCATTTATCAGAGCTTGTTTCTCTTCAGTCAGCTCTTTTTCATCAACGCTACTATCCTTCAGGCGTTGCGCCATTGTAATAACATAGTCACCCAATTGCGGTGTTTTGAAGAAATCTTCTCCTAAAGAATCCGTTAAATCTTTCTGAACTTTTTCATCACACTCTGCAGGAATTTGCCAGTTAGCACCGGCTTCTGCCTGTGACTTGCCACCGATAGCCTCTTTTTCAAAGTTCAGCTTCAGTTTTTGGATTTCCATAGCACAGATTGCTTTTTTGTCCGGCTCTTCTATAACTTTGTTGTCTTCAGTCGGCTTTTTGATTGTCGCATACGGTTTGCGGTCATTTATCTGCTGAATTTCTTTACCGATTTCCGTAATACGATCCAGCGTATTTTTCCACTCTTGCTGTGCGCTGTTCTTGATATCAGTATTCTTATTTATTTCCTTGTTATACGTTCCGAGAGAAGCCTTTTTACCGGCAAGCTTTCTTTTCTTTGCCTCATGCTTTTCATCATAATCTTTTACAAAGTCATATATCGCCTTATCTTGCTTAATGCGTACATCAACTGTGGCAGCCAAAATATCTTGCGCAACTTGGCGGCCTTTTGCTTTATCTTTTACGTTTTTAGCTTGTGTTTCAATATTTTCAGAACACTTGTTATCACTGCTCTTTCCTAAAATATCCGAGAAGAAGTGCTTACTTAAATCAGGTACATTTAAGGCAACTTTGTTACCGCATGTTGTTGTCCCTTTTTCAAGCACGGCCTTGTTACCGGTTTTGTATGTGCACTCGCCGACAATTTGTGTTCTTTTGACTGTACATTCTTTGGGTTCGGTTGTCGTTGTTGAAACTTCTTCCGTTTCTATTTCAACCTTAGGTCTCTGTTCATACATCGGCTCGCCGTCTTCATCATACATCGGCTTACCTTTGTCGTCTAAGAGCGCAACATACATCGGATTACCATCTTCATCTAAAACAGGCTCACCATCATCATCTAACAGAGGCATATCTTCAGTATCTTCCACCTCTTCAAAAATTTGGTCACCGTTTTCATCATAAGTCGGATTACCCTCATCATCCAAAACAGGAACCTCTTTCATAACTGGAACCTCTTTTTCCACAGTTCCGGTGGTTGTTACTTTAATTTCTTTCGTACAAACAATCTCACCGGTTTCCTGATTTCCCTCACAATCACTTGCTGTAACGTCAGCTTCCATCTCTATAGCACATTTCTCTGCTACTTTTGCTTTTGCTTCCGAGAAAGAAACGCATCCGGCAATCTCATCTAAAGCCTTTTGTATTTTTTCAGCTTCAGTATTATTATCACTCTGGTTTTCTACTGCATCAGAAGCAATTTTGAAAGATTCAATACCTTGATCCATAGCTTTAACGATAAGTTCTATATTGCGATATTTTTGGTGCAAATATTCTTTCTGCAATTCTACCTGATCGTTCCATGGATTGAATTTCAATGTTCCGTTTTCGGTCAATTCTAACATTTTCTCTTTACCGATTTGCCATGTATGTTCGGCTTTGATGCGGTTGTCATTATCAATGATATCAGCTTTAGAACTGTCACCTAAAAGATCCGCATCATTATAGGTGGAGTTATCGGCAGTAGGCAACTCATCCGGGTTAGCAGCCTCGGTTAATGATTTTGCCCCATAATCAGCATTGTCACCGGTATCTGCTGAACCGATGTCTAAAGTACAGGCATATAATGGAAATGTTTCTGTAACATTACCATTATCGTCTAAGACTTCGCAAGGCTTATTCTTATCTAAAGTATAGCCTTCCGGACATACCTCATAGTAACCTGTGCATTTGTCATTTGAACCGATAATTGTCGTATCTGTTGCCTTTTCATATTTCATAATCAAATCTCTGGATACACCTGTACGTGCTTTATAATCATTTATAGCAGCACCGGTACCCCAGGCTGTTTCATCGCCACCGTATGTTTTAATGAAGTTTTTGGCACAGTTGTCGCTATCTCTTAAAGCCTTTAAGGCACGCTCATGAATTTCTTTCGTTTTGAGATATCTGCGGAATTGGTCTTTATATTCCGGCAGTTGTACTTTTAAGTTATGCAATATTACCGCCTTATTTAAGGTATCTTCAATCGGCTGTAATTTGCCCAGTAACTTTGTTTCGGCTAAGCCTTCCAACTCCGCAACATCATCATTTGCCGGCGGACAATTTTCTGAGCCACTCTTTGAGCAAGAAGACGGCTTAAAACTATTGATAACTCTGTCCGCATAGACAGAATCATACTTTTGGCTGTGGGCAAAATGATACTTCTGCGGTATATATTCAGCAGCACTGCTTTGTGGCATTGTCGGCGTAATTATATCAAGTTGCTTAGCTGAACGATATATTGCTTCCGTTGCCGTTAAATCTTCAACTATACGCATTAACCTATCATAAACAATGGTTACAACGTAGTTATTCATTGCTTCACCTAATTGACCGTTGCCATCACTGTTTTCATCCGGCGCTTTTGACGTATCTTCTGCTTCTACTTTTACAAACGGCAAGCCAAAGAAGACGCATTTATCAGAACCCGGCTCGTAGCCTTCGGCCTTTTTCTGGCATAAATCTAAGCGTTTTAGGGTTCTTTCCACCAATACTAAGTAATCTTCCGTTACACGTCCGGCTAAGTAGGCATCTACTATCATATCTTGCTTAAATTCATCGCTCTTATGCTTATACGCGGTGTGTACAACTTGGTAAGTCGGCTTTTTACCTTTAATTCTAGGGAGGTTATCTGTGGTTGGGTATAACAAGAAAAGACGTGAAAATGCATCATAATAAAGCGCTTCATTCAAATCACCTTCAGAAAGACCTAAATCTGCAACACCTTTCATCTTCCCCTTACCAGGGACCTTCGGGCCTTTGGTAAATTTTTTATAGTTGCCTTTCAAATCCTTAAATAGGGCGGAGGCTTTTCCGGATTTGATGGCATCCAAATTGATCGTATTCAATTGTGATTGAAGCATCTGCACTTTACGATAGGTTGACTTCAGCAACGAAGTAACCTTACCGGCATCGCCCGGAATATCAACTTCAAAATCCCACGGCATAGGCGGAAACAAACCAAATGCTTCTGCTTTTTGAGGTGCGGCTATAAATATAAGTCCGCTTAAAACTATACCTCTTAATGTTTTTGATACTTTACTCATGATGCCCTCCCTATTTGTAGTTTTCCACGTCTTCATCTTTAATTGAAGTATTTGCCGATTCAAGCAGTTCCTCTATGTAATCTGTATCTAATATGTAGCGACCTAAGTCAAATTCATCAAAATTATCCCTATCAGCATACTCTTTCTTTAGGTCAGACTGCAGTAAATCTCTGGCTGCAAGATACTGTAACTTTGCACTCAACAACT
>Ga0310691_10004247_pt1 | contig 16290 bp, 14 predicted proteins | sample 176DNAGHGlowgp2_FD_203887 | JGI IMG/M metagenome (GOLD analysis project Ga0310691, IMG submission 203887) | Sheep rumen microbial communities from Palmerston North, Manawatu-Wanganui, New Zealand - 1766 DNA GHGlow gp2 (v2) (version 2) | ecosystem: Host-associated > Mammals > Digestive system >...
CCCATCCCGAACAGAGAAGTTAAGCCCGAGCGCGCCGATGGTACTGCACCGCAATGCGGGAGAGTAGGTCGCCGCCGTTTTCAGGAGAGTCCCTCCGCTGCAACTGCAGCAGGGGGACTCTTTTTTTGTGTCAATTTAATCTCTTTTTTCCGTGTAGCATTTCCATACTTCATGGAAATGTCGTAACTTTGCGTTGAAATCATTCTATCACTTTAAAAAGACTCTATTATGGAAATTACAAAAGAAAACTTCAGCGAAATTATCAGTGGCGGTAAGCCTGTCATGATTGACTTTTGGGCTACGTGGTGTGGTCCGTGCCGCAAGGTTGCTCCTGTGATTGAGGAACTGGCTGAGGAGTATAAGGATCAAGTAGTCGTAGGCAAGGTCGATGTCGAGGAACAGGATGACTTGGCTTTCCAGTTTGGCATTCGTAATATCCCGACCGTTCTGTTCCTGAAGGATGGACAGGTGGTTGACAAGATTGTCGGTGCCACGGTAAAGGCTGCTTATGAAGAGAAGATCAAGGCAATGCTTTAAGCTTGCCTTTTAGAAGTGAGTCAAAGCCAGTTGTATAATAGCCGTTAAATAGAAGAAGATTATGAGTATAGACAATGAAATTCTTTTGGATGCTGAAGATGATGCCCGTGAAGTGGCCTTCATTCGTCAGCAGCTGCCGCAGGAGTTGAAAGAGCGTCTTTCGGACGACGACCTCTACTATATCCTCGACGTGATCATCGACTATTATACCACGTCGGGTGTATTCGAGCAGGAACCAGATGCAGAAGGCTGCATCGACATCGACCTCGATGCCGTTGCCGATTTTGTCGTTAAAAAGGCTCGTAAGGAAAAGGTCGGCGAGTTTGACCACGACGACATTTTGCTTGTGGTTCAGGCTGAGATGGACTATTCAGAGCAGCAGGACGAAGCATGAAGCAAGGTCTGGCGCAGCAGCAGCGTGAAGTGCAGCTTCAGCGACTTTCGCCACAGCAGTATTTGCTGTCGAAGTTGGTGGAGTTGCCACTGACCGACTTGGAACAACGTGTGCGCGACGAACTCTATGAGAATGTTGCGCTCGAGGAAGGTGTGCCTGCTGAACAAGATACGGCGTCCGATGCTTCTGACGAACTTGACCTGTCTGACGACGAAACTTTTCAGGAAGATGATGCAAACCTCGATTTGACTGCCTACGACACAGATGACTTACCCGTCTATGCCTCGCAGGGACAAGGGAGTGAGAGTCAAGCCGAGATCCCCATTGGCGACACCCGTTCCTTTATCGAGGATCTTGAGGCACAGATTTCCGACTATGATGTCACGCCTCGTCAGCGTTCTCTCTTGCGCTATCTCATTGGTTCGCTCGACGATCGTGGCTTTGTCGATCGTCCCCTGCGCAGCATTGCCGACGACCTTCTGTTCAATCACAATGTCGAAGTGACCGAGGCCGAACTTGAGGAAGCCCTGCATATCCTTCAGCAGTTTGACCCTTCGGGCATCGGTGCACGTTCGTTGCAAGAGTGCCTCCTCATACAGATAGACAAACTTCTCTCCGAACGCTCTTCGTCCATTCATGTCGAGCAGCTTGAACTCTGTCGCCGCATCATCGCCGATGAATTCGCCCTTTTTGAGCGCAACGACACCGCTCGGCTTGCAGAGCGGCTGGGTGTCAGCGCAGAACGTTTGCGCAGTGCGATACAGACCATCGGACGTCTGAACCCCCATCCTGGGCGTTCGCTTCACGAAGCAGCTGACGACCGTGCCCAGACCATCGTTCCTGACTTTCTGATTGATACCGACCATGAGAGTCAGGTCAGTTTTACACTCAACCAAGGTGAAGTGCCTCCCTTGCGTGTCAGTCGTGAATATCTTGAGCAGCTGAAAAGCTATCAGCAGGGCGGCGAATCGCACATGACACGCAGCCAGCGCGATGCCTTCATCTATACTCGTCAGAAGGTCGAGGCCGCCCAGATGTTTGTCTCTGCCATCCAGCAACGTCGTCATACGCTTACAATCACGATGAAAGCGATTATTGCCTTTCAGCACAATTTCATGCTGACGCAAGACGATGCTCAACTCCGTCCCCTGCGTCTGGGCGATGTGGCTGAGCGTACGGGGCTGAACATTTCTACCATCAGCCGTGTCGTCAACAGCAAGTATGCCTTGCTTGATGGAACTCTCTATCCTCTCAAACATTTTTTCCTGCGAACCAAGGCTAATGCTGAGGGGCAGGAAATTCTGAAAACCCGTATCATGCCGCTGCTTCGTGAGTTGATAGACGGGGAAGACAAGCACAATCCCTTGTCCGACGAACAGCTCTCTTTGTTGATGCGTGAACACGGCGAACCCATCTCGCGGCGCACCGTAGCCAAGTATCGCGACGCGATGAACATTCCGGTCGCAGCCCTGCGACGGCGCTGACCCTCATTACTGTATTTGTCATGGAAAAGCGTATCATACAGATTTCCAAGGTCCTCTCGGTGCTCTTCTCACCCTTCTACGCACCGACGTGGGCCTTTCTTTGGTTGCTTTTCTTCAGCTATCTCCGCCTGCTGCCCCATGCCTACAAACTCCTGGTCTTAGGCATAGTCGTCACCTTCACCATCTTGATTCCGCTCGTCAGCATCAACGTGTTCCGACGGCTGAACAGCTGGTCGCACTGGCAGCTCTCCCATCGTGAACATCGCCACATGCCCTATGTGCTTTCGCTCCTGAGCTATGTGGCCTGCCTTGTGCTGTTCATACAGATGAACACCGCCACATTTTTCCGTGGAATTATCCTCGCAGCCATTGCTGCCCAGCTCATCTCGATGCTCATCAACCTGTGGTGGAAAATCTCGACCCACATGGTCGGCATCGGTGGCTTGGTCGGACTGCTCGTCACGTTCAGCCACATCTTCTATTATAATCCCATCTGGCCCACATGCGGCCTGCTCATCCTTTCTGGTCTGCTTGGTACCAGTCGCATGGTGCTTCGCCAGCACAGTCTCTCGCAGGTGCTGGTCGGTTTTCTGGTCGGCTTTGTCTGTGCCGTATTCTTTACGCTGTTTGTCTGGCTCTAAAGCCGCAGACCCTGACAGCCTCCCCCTGCCTCTCACAAGGAGGCCCCCTCCGCCAGGCTTTTAATTTTTAATTATTAATTTTTAATTTATATTTTTTTATTATATGAGTCCACTTGTCAGCATCATCATGGGCAGCACCAGCGACCTGCCCGTCATGGAGAAAGCCGCACAATTCCTCGATGAAATGGAGGTTCCGTTCGAAATCAACGCTCTTTCAGCTCACCGTACCCCTGCAGCAGTCGAGGAATTCTCTCGTACAGCTCGCGAACGAGGTGTCCGTGTGATTATTGCCGGAGCCGGCATGGCTGCAGCCTTGCCAGGCGTTATCGCAGCACAAACCACGTTGCCCGTCATAGGCGTTCCCGTCAAGGGTTCTACGCTCGACGGTGTTGATGCTGTGCTGTCGATGCTCCAGATGCCTCCAGGCATTCCCGTCGCCACGGTAGCCATCAACGGAGCCCTCAATGCAGCCATCCTTGCCGTTCAGATGCTCGCTCTCTCCGATGCCGACCTCCACAGCCGCTTTGCTGCCTACAAGGAAGGCCTGGCGAAGAAGATTGAGAAGGCCAACCGCGAACTGGCCGAAATCAAGTATCAGCACAAGACGAATTAAGTTCATACCACGCAGAGGCGCAGAGATCGCGGAGATTTCCCATTCATCAGTTCTTTTGTTTTTGCGCTTCGCAGAGGTGCGCCTTAAGGCGCGAGTACGCAGAGACTAACATGATAACAGAAGACTATACGCGCAGAATTATTGCCTGCGCGATGAATGTGCACAAAGAGCTGGGTCCTGGGCTACTTGAGAAAATATACAAGCTGGCATTAGCTGAAGAGCTGCGTCAGAATGGTTTCCAGGTAGCAGTTGAAGTACCCGTCCCTGTTTTTATAAGGGAAAACGATTGTCCGAAGATTTGCGTATAGACATTTTGGTCGATCATCAAGTAGTCATAGAATTAAAATCGGTTGAAAATTCCTCGCCACTATATGCAAAGCAGACTCTTACCTATTTGAAGCTAATGAACCTCACGATTGGTTATGTCATGAACTTCAATGTGGTTAGATTGAAAGATGGTATAGAGAGGATTGTCAACAAGTTCAAAGAATAACCACTCTCTGCGACCTCGCAGCCTTAGCTGCGTCTCTGCGTGGTGCAAAAGAAAAGTATTAAAAAGAACGCTCCGCGCCCTCTGCGTCTCAGCGTGGAATTTGTTATCACTATGGAAAAAAAGAATGTTGCGCCTCTGCGTGATATATATCAACGCAGAAAGACACATGAAGTTCGGGTAGGCAACACACCGCTTGGCGGCACAAACCCTATCCGCGTACAGTCTATGACCACCACCTCGACCATGGACACCGATGCTTGCGTTGCTCAGACCCTGCGCATCGTCGAGGCAGGGGGCGAGTACGTACGTCTGACGACACAAGGCGATCGTGAGGCCAAAAACCTCGAATCCATCGGAAGAAAACTGCGCGAACTGGGTTGCAACGTACCCCTCGTAGCCGACGTTCATTTCAACGCCCACGTGGCTGATGTCGCTGCTCTCTATGCCCAGAAAGTGCGCATCAACCCTGGCAACTATGTCGATCCGGCGCGCAAATTCCAAAAAATAGATTATACCGACGCGGAATATGCCGATGAAATCGCTAAAATCGAGCAGCGTTTCGTCCCGTTCTTGCGCATCTGTCGTGAGCACGGCACAGCCATTCGCATCGGCGTAAACCACGGTTCGCTCTCCGATCGTATCATGTCGCGCTACGGCGATACCCCCGAAGGTATGGTGGAGTCGTGCATGGAGTTTCTGCGTATCTGCCAGCGTGAGCAGTTTCCCAACGTCGTTATCAGCATCAAAGCCAGCAATACTGTCGTAATGGTGCGCACAGTGCGTCTGCTGGTGCAGCAGATGGATTGCGAAGGTATGGATTTCCCGCTCCACCTTGGCGTCACCGAAGCCGGCGAAGGGGAGGACGGCCGTGTGAAAAGTGCCGTTGGAATCGGTGCTTTGCTCTGTGAAGGGATTGGAGATACCATCCGTGTGTCGCTTAGTGAGGCACCCGAACGTGAGATACCCGTCGCTCGCAAAATGGTCGAATCCATCGAGGAATGTGCTGCTCTTCGTGCTAAAATACGCGAATCCATCGAGCAAGATGAAATCCTCGTTGAATTCGCCGAAAACGATTGGGAATCGCTCCAACTCAAGGCTGCCATGACGGTAGGAGCCCTGCTCATTGATGGTTTGGCGCACCGTCTGACCATCTGTGACCCGCATTTTTCGCAGGAAAAGCTCGATGAATTGGCAGATTCCATCTTGCAAGCCGCCCGAGTGAAGATGACTAAGCCCGAATTTATTTCTTGTCCAGGTTGCGGTCGTACACTCTACGATTTGGAAGAGACTATCGCCTGTATCAAGTCTGCCGTCCTCGCGCGTGCCGAGCAGAATCCAGCGTTCCGCACGCTGAAGATTGGCATCATGGGCTGCATCGTCAACGGTCCAGGAGAGATGGCCGATGCCGACTACGGCTATGTCGGTGCTGCAGCCGGAAAGGTCAGCCTCTACAAGCGTAAAGAATGCATCGAACGTAACATTCCTGCCGACCAAGCCGTTGACCGCCTCCTCCAATTCATCGAAGAGGATTTGCGAAAATAGGCGAATCCATCGTAGAAAACCTGTTCCATAATTGTTTTGTTAGTATTGGTGTCCGGTAAAACTAAATTAGAGATTCATATTTCCCCATCACCATTGGCTTTGGATTGTATCATAGAATAAGGAGACTTGGCAAGTCCCGAAGGGACGACAGACCACAGGCAGGGGTGAAGCGAAGCGCAACCCCTGCTTGGGGTTAAGTAGGAAATAAAGCCCCGACGGGGCGACAGATAAAAGACAAACACTTTGAACAACAAGCTATTCATCTTACCTGTCGCCCCTTCGGGGCTTCGCTTCTATCATGCACGATAGCAGGGGTTGCGCTTCGCTTCACCCCTGCCTGTAATCCGTCGTCCCTTCGGGACTATTATTTTATCGGACACCAATAAAATTCATTTCCTCCGCCCCCTCAACCCGCTGGAAGTGCGGAAGGACGTCGGCCGCAGTGCGGAAAAGACTCAAAATTTCAGTGAGATTTCTGCAAATCACACTGAAATTTCTGCAAATCTCATTGAGATTTCCAAAAATATCACTGTGATTTTGAGTTTTCTCCGCCCATCCGTTCCGTTGCTCTCCAACACCCCTGAAAAACCGTCAATCCGTCAAATTAACAATAATTTTAACAAATTTTATATATTGTTCGTGCGTATATGTGCGCGAAAGTGCGTATCTTTGCGCCCGGATTGTGAATCCTGATACCTAAACCGCATCCTGTTTCACGCCAACCAATTAAACATCTATAATTAATATTAACCAAATTACTAACAAATGAAAAGGAAATTACTTTTCGCGGTGATGACCCTCATCACCGGTGCGTGGGCACTCAGTGCAAGCGCACAGGAAGACGTGACGAATATGTATCTGACGAATCCTGGATTCGAAGATTGCACCGCTGAAACGTCAAACAAAACTACCGGTTCCAACGTTGATTACGCATCGACGGGATGGACATCTGTTTCTGGAGGTGTAAATAGTTGCGGTGCAGTAGTCAGCTATGGCGGTGCAGTTCAAATTAACGGAGTAAGTGCTCCGGCCACTGACAATGCCGGTGCCACAGGTAACACTCTTGGTCTGTCGGCCGGTTGGGCGCAGACAGTTTCTTACAAGTCGGCTACGGTTACCCTTCCGGCTGGCTACTATGTATTTACAGTCAATGCTTACAACAACAATTCCTCTGCTGCTATTTTAGCATCACAGTGCGGATTCGTGCCTACAAGTGGGACGAGTACCTTGTCCACAATGCCTTCTTACCCTTATGGAGCTTGGGTGAAAGACGAGATTGCCTTCTACCTCTCCGATGCCACTGAAGGTTATTTCCAGCTTGGCGTAAAAGCTCAAAACAATACTTCAACGACCAATGCCAAGGTATTTTTTGACAATCTCTCACTGGTGAAGTATGATAGCCAAGTGGACTACACAAGTTCAGTCAACACGGGTAATGGTTGGCTCAAGGGTGACGGCACCGGTTCTGGTGCTCCAACTGGTAATAATGTTGACCTTCGAGAAAATTATGGCACTGCGACAGTAGGAACAAAACTCTATCAGAATGTTTCTGGTCTGAAAAACGGAGTATATAAGGTTGTTCTCTATGCAACTTCTCACAATGCCCGAGGAGAAGGCGGTGCGAAGCTTAACGGAACAAGAGATGACGTGGCCTTTGTTTTTGCAACTGCCAATGGAGACACAAAGAAGAAGTATATCACTGCATCGGGTGTGACACCGGGATTCCTTGTATCTGAGCCTATTCAGGCTGAAATAGCCGATATCAATGTTACAGATGGAACGCTCCAGCTGGGACTGGGACTTGATGTTGCCGATATTACCGGATGGCACACTATTCAGATTAAGTCCCTCCTCCGTACGGGTGACCTCGACCTTTCTGCTTTTGAAACAGGACTGGCTGCTGTCGTTCAGCAGGCCAACGACCTCAACGGCTTGATTCCTACAGCTGGTTACAACGCCATTCAGGAGGTCGTAACAGCAAACAACCATACTTACACGACCGCTGAGGATTATGAGACGGCCATCAGCAATATCAGCACGGCCATCTCGACCTATGCAACAGACGCCATCAAGGCTGCCTATGCTGAATATCGGGCTCTCAAGACCGTGACAGATGCTTATACTACCGTGGCTGTAACGGCAGATACCGAAGCAAAGAAAGCGACCAACCTGGCTGCATACAACACAACGGTAAGCACCATCAACGCTACGGTGGAGGCTGTGAAGACCGATGCCAGCGCCATTACTGCACAGACAGCTGCACTGAAGCAAGCTGGTCTCGCATTCATCACAGGTCTTGAACCTGCTGACGCAGCCGATGCCTATGACGTAACCTACATGATTACTAACCCGAACTTCGACACCGACACCAATGGTTGGACAACGACAACGGGTGCTCAGAACAAAGGTACTGCCACCAACAATCCCTTCCCCAACCCGCCCATGTGGGAGAACTGGAACCCCAGTGCATACAAGGGTAAGATGTATCAGACAGTCACTGGCCTGCCCGAAGGTAAATACGAGTTCTCCATGTATGCATTCGTTAGCGCTCTTGGTGATGGTACTAACCAGTACGTCTATGCCGGCGACCAGAAGAGCGGCATCACGGCTACAGTTCCGACTCTGTACACCGTGACAGACATCACGGTCTTAAATGGAGCTTCGCTCGAGATTGGTTTCGAGCAGACGGCGGCTGTTAACAGCTGGACACAAATCGACCAGGCAACACTGAAATATGTAGGTCCGCTTGCCGACCTCACTCCGTACATCGACGCCTATCGCGCAGCCCTCAACGCTGCCAAGACAACGGCTGCTACCACGGACAAGATTGCTCCTTCGGTGCTCTCGTCGCTGAATACCACCATCACAACTTACGACGAAGGTCAGGTGAACGAAGCCAGTCAGGCTGCGCTCGAAGAAGCAACAGCAGCCCTGAAGGCCGCCAACACCCTCGGTCAGAAGTCTATTGCCAGCTATGCCATCATCGCTGCAGGCCGCGTGCCTGACAACAGCCTTGAAGGATGGACCTGCGAAACATTCGTTCCTGGTCAGGACGTCCGCTTCCAGGTGAACACGTGGTCGCACGAAGGTGATTCCGGTAACGACCCCTCTGGCATGGTCACTCCGTTCATCGAGAACTGGACAGGTAAGGGTAACCTGCTTGGCGCAGGCAAGGTTTACTACCGACTCGAAGGTTTGGAGCCTGGTGAGGTTTACCGCGTTTCTGCCCTCGTTCGTTCGTACAACGAAGCCAGTGCCGACGCTCCTAACGGCCCTAATTTCTACGTCCTCGACGATGTGGCCGACCTGACCGAAGTCGGCACGACATTTACTTATAAAGGTATGTCGGGTATCTACGGCACACAGACTGCTGCCGCCACCATCGGTGCAGACGGTATCCTCGAACTCGGCATTGTCGTCGCTTCCAACCGCAACTACAACTGGGTAGCCTTCAAGAACATCAAGATTTCGACCTATGATGCAGCCCTTGCTGAAGCCGTGGCTGCAGTTCAAGCCCTCAACGGAAAGGTTCCTGCCGCTACCTACACCAGAGTTGCACAGGCTGCCATCGATGCTTGTCAGGGTGAAAACTATCCCACCACTGCAGGTGGATTTGAGTCTGCAATTGAAAGCCTCAATGCTACTGTGGAATCTCTCCAGTCTATGGTTACGGCTTACACGGGCTTCCTCGAACTGAAGGCAATGGCCGAGTACAACCGCGACGCAGAGAGCGATGCAGAAGATATCGCCAAGCAGGACTTTGCAACAGCAATCACTGCAGCCCAGACGTCTGCTGATGCTGCTACCACTGTTGCCGAGGTTGAAACCGCTAACGCGCAACTGAAGACAGACATGAACACCTATGTGAACGGCTGCAATCCTGTTAACAACGGTAAGTTCAACCTGACCTACATGCTTGTCAACCCGAACCTCGAAGGTCTGCCCACAGGGAAGCCTTGTGATGGTTGGTACACAGAACAGCCCGACGGCAACAGTCAGGTAATGACCAACGATGCAGTCACCTCTGAGGATGGAAAAAAGACAGCCTTCTACGAATACTGGAGCCGTCCTGCCAAGGCAAACGGACTCTTCAACCTCTACACGACGGTTGCCAACCTGCCTGTAGGTACCTACAACATGAGCTGCTATGCTTTTGCTCAAGACCAAGGTAATCCAGCTACAAACACTGCCGGTGTCTATTTCTACGCCAACGACACACAGGGCTCGCAGGTGAAGAACACTAAGCTCACTCAGCAGAGTGTTGAGTTTGTGAACGCTAAGGTTCAGGACGTGAAGATCGGTCTGAAGCCGACAGACACGAACACCTACAACTGGATGGGTATCGGCTACGTTGAACTCTACAAGGTTCCTGCCCAGACTTATATAGTTGGTAGTGGTGCCTGGGATCCCACAACCGAAGGTGCTGGTGACGTAACAGTTAACCGCAAAATCAATGGTGGTGAGAATGGTTGGAACGCTATCTGCTTCCCCTTCAGCATGACTCAGGCCGAAGTTGAACAATACTTCGGTAAAGGCTCTGTTGTGAAGCTCGTGAAGAAATTCGATTCCGAGAAAGAACACTTGAGCTTCAAAACTCGCGATGGCATTGTGGCCAACCAGCCCTGTCTGCTCAAGGCTACGGAGGCTTCAGAAAATGGCTTGACAATCTCAGGTCGTACCATCGTGGCTGTCACATCTGATCTGACCTATACAGGCACACACGTGACGATGACTGGTTGCTACGCTGAAGAGACCGACGTTCCTGACTATGGTCTCTTTGTTCAGGGTGGTAAGCTTAAATACAACAATAATGAATACAGAACTTATGTCAATAGCACTCGCGCCTACATCGTACTGAACGACTGGACACCAAGCAATGGCATCAAGGGTTTGAACATCACAGGTCTTGATGACGAAGCCACTGGTATTGCCGTGGTTGAGAACGGTGAGTTCCGCATCCTCGACGGTCAGGCATACGACCTGAGCGGCCGCGCTGTGAAGAATCCGACGAAGGGTCTCTACATCATCAACGGTCAAAAAGTATTCCTGAAGTAATCATCATTTTTTAGCCGTCTTCGACGGGAAATTGGACAAATCAAAACAAATCTCACCAATCATATTTGAAGGATTCGGAATGAATTTGTAGAATTTCTCGCCGAAGGCGACTCAAAAAAGTAGAAAGATATGAAAAAGTATATTCAACCCGCCATCGAAGAAGAATATCTGATTAACATCGACACCTACATGCTCACAGCCAGCGATGAAGAAGACGAAATTGGTGGTGGCAGTGGTGCTGGCGATGCCAAGTTCCGCAATCAGAAACATCAGTCGAAAGATGGTTGGGACGAAGGAGGTCTCTGGTAAAATCATCCAATAATATGAAAAAGTATATTCAACCCACCATCGAAGAAGAATATCTGATTAACATCGACACCTACATGCTCACAGCCAGCGATGAAGAAGGCGAAATTGGTGGTGGCAATGGTGCAGGCGATGCCAAGTTCCGCGAAGAAGAATTGGGAGAAATCCTGAGTCAACAGCAAGACGCTTGGGAAGACGGCCTCTGGTAATCCCTCACGCGCACGTACATATATTAAATAATGAGCAGTCCTGTGCACAATGTTGCATAGGACTGTTCTTTTTTTGCATACTTCAGTATAATGACTTTTGTATTGCAGTGTGTGCTGGCACGAATCGCAGGACAGGTCACATGGTACTGTGCTGCAAGGACGATGGAAGAGCCTATACCTCAAATTTCTCCTACTTTTTTGTGAATGTTCCATGGATTATTACTAACTTTGCAAAGATTATCAATGAAAACCTATGGAACAGAACCTCTTAATTTATAACTCACTGACGCGACGGAAAGAGCTTTTCCGTCCGCTGCACCCACCGTTTGTGGGTATGTATGTGTGTGGTCCGACGGTCTATGGCGACGCCCACCTGGGGCACGCCCGGCCTGCCATCACCTTCGACGTCGTCTTCCGCTACCTGAAACACCTCGGCTACAAGGTGCGCTACGTGCGCAACATCACCGACGTGGGACACCTGGAGCACGATGCCGACGAGGGCGAGGACAAGATTGCAAAGAAGGCAAGACTGGAGGAACTGGAACCGATGGAGGTGGCACAGTATTACACCAACCGCTATCACGACGCCATGGCGGCGCTCAACGTGCTGCCGCCCAGCATCGAGCCGCATGCCACGGGCCACATCATCGAGCAGATCGAACTGGTTCGCGAAATCCTCGACCACGGTTATGCCTACGTCAGCAACGGCTCGGTCTATTTCGACGTGGAGAAATACAATCAGGACTACCACTACGGCAAACTCTCGGGCCGCAACCTCGACGACATCATCAACAACAGCCGCGAGCTTGCCGGTACGGACGAAAAGCGCAACCAGGCCGACTTCGCCCTGTGGAAGAAGGCTCAGCCCGAGCACATCATGCGCTGGCCCAGTCCCTGGAGCGACGGCTTCCCTGGTTGGCACTGCGAATGCACGGCCATGGGACGCAAGTACCTCGGACAGCACTTCGACATCCACGGCGGCGGCATGGACCTCATCTTCCCCCACCATGAGTGCGAGATTGCGCAGTCGGTGGCGAGCCAGGGCGACGACATGGTGCACTACTGGATCCACAACAACATGATCACCATCAACGGACAGAAGATGGGCAAGAGTCTGGGCAACTTCATCACCCTGCCGGAGTTCTTCGCCGGCTCGCACGAGAAGCTGGACCGCGCCTACTCGCCCATGACCATCCGCTTCTTCATTCTGCAGGCCCACTATCGCTCGACCGTCGATTTCAGCAACGAAGCCCTGCAGGCTGCCGAGAAGGGGTTGGAGCGTCTGCTCGATGCCTACAACACACTGCAGTCGCTGGCTGCCAACCCTTCCTCGTACGTTGCCACCCCGACGCCGCAAGCACAACAGGCCGTCACGATGGCTTGGGTCGAGGAACTGCGGCAGAAGTGCTACGACGCGATGAACGACGACTTCGCTACGCCGGCCGTCATCAGCCAGCTGTTCGAGGCCTCGAAAGTTGTCAACTCTGTCGCCGACAAGAAAATGGCGATTTCAACGGAAGTTTTGCGGAAATTGACCGATGTATTCGACGTTTTTGCCTTCGACTTGCTTGGACTGAAAAAGGCGAATTCATCGGGAGGCGGCGAAGACAACAGCGCCCGCGAAGAAGCCTTCGGCCACGTGGTCGATATGCTGCTGGAGCAGCGCCTGAAGGCCAAGGCCTCGAAGGACTGGGCCACCAGCGACCTGATTCGCGACCGTCTCGCCGAACTCGGTTTCGAGGTGAAGGACACGAAGGACGGATTCTCGTGGAAACTGAACCGCTGATGTTTCCTTTTGACCACGAATTGCACGAATTATACGGATAAGAAGTCGGTAAACAATGTGTAGGACTCGTGGTAAACAAAGCATAGCTATGAACAAATTGAATAGAATTGTGCTCGTCGTGTCGCTGGTGTTCTGCGTGCTGTGCCTCGGTGCCAGCATCTGGATGGCCAGTGTGCTGCGCGACACAGCGTCCTACACCATGACGGTCATCTTCCTGCTCGCCACGATGTGGCTGGGAGTGAACGTCTGGCGTAGCCGCAAGGAATAACCCGCGGCTTTTCGCCTTGTATTGACCAGAAAAACGCGCAACATGAGGCATATACTCACGATATGGATGCTCCTGTGCTGTGGACTCGTTGCCACGGCACAGGAGCGTGTGCTTTCGGAGTTGAGGCTGCGCTGTGAGAAACTGCCGACGCAGGGCCAGCTGCCCGTGGCCAACGTGCACCGCATCATGCAGGACTCGGAGGGCTATTTCTGGTATGCCACCGAGGGTGGGGGACTCTGCCGCGACAACGGCTACAAGATCGACGTGTTCCGAAACGACCGCAACCACCCTGGACTTCTGGCCACGAACGACATCACCAGCATTGCCGAGGACGTCCAGGGCCGCATCTGGTTCGGAACGACCAAAGCCGGCTACATCCTCGACAAGAGCGACTATTCGATTCGCCCCATGAAGGACATCGGCGAGCAGGGCGTCTCGTTCGTCTTCCGCCGCCACAACGGCGAAATGATGGTGGCTGTGGTCGGAAAGATTTACCATTTTTCGCCGCAAGGCAAATTGCTCTACACCTATCCCACAGCGCCAAGGCGGACAGATGCCTGGACGACCAGTTTTGCCGAAGACAAGCAGCACCAGCTGTATGTCGTCGTGGTGAACGACGACATCTACCGGCTCGACGAGCAGCAACACAAGCTGAAAGGACTGGGCTGGCCCTATTCGATGACGCCCAACTACATCGCCGCCGACACCGTGCAGGGCGGCTTGTGGGTCGGCACGTGGGGACTGGGCGTGGTGCGTTACAAGAAGGACTTCCGCCGTGTGTTCGACACCGTGGGCGAGGATGGCGTCGATACGTTCCAAAGCCAAATCCTCAATCTCGTGGTCGATCAGCAGCGTCACCTGCTGTGGGTGACGACGATGGAGGATGTGTATGCCTATCGCATACAGGGCGAGACGTTGGAGCAGGTGGACATCTCTGCCGTGCTGCCCGAGGGCAAAAAAATCATTGACTATGCCATTCTGGACCGTAGTGGCAACCTATGGGTGCCAGGCTATTCGCCTCACACCTTTATTATAACGTCTGCCGACAGTCCCATCCGGCGCGATGCCGTGCAGCCCATGTCGGACAAGACCGGCTACCGCGTGATGGTCGATAACATCTGCCGCGCCGACGGCGACGGATTCTACTGGATTTGGCAGGGCCGTACGAACCTTTCACTCTACCATGCCGCGTCGGGCGACTTCGTGTTCTCCAACGAGCAGACGGCCATTCCGCCCCTCTCAGTCAGCAAATGTATGGTGCCCGACCGCGCGGGACACTACCTGTGGGCTGCTACCGGTGCCGACCTGCTGCGTGTCTGGCACGGAGGACTGTCCATTCGCTCGGAGCGTGTTGCCACGGCCTCGGCTCCGATTTCTGCACTCTGCGATGCCGGCGATGCGGTTTGGGTGGGAACTGACGATGGAATCGAGGTTTTTGACAAGAAAACGCGCCTGGGCAAGGTCGTGGCAAAAGAGCTCGGCACGGTGCGCGATTTGCGGATTTCTTCCGATGGATTCGCCTTTTTTGTGTCAACAAAGAAAGGTTTTGGTGTGGCGAATGCCGAAGGCAAGACGGAGATACTGGAGTCGGAAGGCGACTTCACCTGCGTAGCCATTTCTGCTGATAATACCGTGTGGGCTGCCACGACGGGTGGCAGTGTGTTCTTTGCCAATCCATCGAAGAGGATTAGTTCCATCACCGCCGAACAATCGAAGGAAGCCTCGAACGGAAACGGCGACAGCGTGAAAGATATTGAAGTGGACAGTCGTGGTCATGTATGGATTTTGTCCGACCAATATCTGAAGGAGTACAACCCCAAGAACCATGCCAGCCGCATCATCCGCAATACGGATAAGGGAGTCGATATGGACTATTTCCATACGATTCGAGCCGACGCCGACAGTTTGTTCCTCGGCGGCATCGGTGCTTTTTGCCTGCTCTCTCCCTCCGCGCGCTTGGAGAACACCAGTGCGTCGGTGCGGCCGCGCGTCACTACTTATTATATAGACGGGCGTGAACTTTATTGCGGAACGGACGAAATCAGCATCCCGAAGGGAACGCGCGAGGCGGTGCTCTGCGTATCGACGTTCGACCCTCTGCACGCCGCGCACATCCGCATCGCCTACCGCCTGTCGTCGGGCGATGAGTGGACCGAACTGGAGGAAGGGCAAAACCGCATTTACCTCCGGCTGCTGGAACCAGGAAGCTACACGCTCGAGGTGCGTGCGACGGACGAATACGGACGCTGGTCGGACGGCGTCGAATGTCTGACCATCCGACAGCTGGACGACTGGTGGCGCATGCCTTGGGTGCAGTGGGTGCTGGCCTTACTGCTCATCGGTGGCGTCGGTTTTGCGGTCTTTCATTATCGTCGAACCCTGTCGAAGGTGAGCCAGATGCTCATGCCCCGCAAACTGAAATTGGTGCTGAACTCGAAAAAAGAACTGGAGAAATTGCGCGCGAAGAGCGATGCCAAGCAACAGGCAGACGCCGAGTTTGTGGAGCGAGTACGGCAGATGATTGTGCAGCATCTCGACGACTCGGACTTTGGTGTTGTCGAACTGAGCAGCAGTTTGTTTATGAGTCGCATGAATCTGTACCGCCGTTTGCAGGCTGTCACAGGGCTGAACCCTGCCGACTTCATCCGCAACATTCGCTTGGAGAAAGCTGCCGAACTCTTGCTGACCACTACGCTCTCTGTGTCGGAAGTAAGCGATCGCACAGGCTTCGGAACGTCGCGCTCCTTCAGCCGCAGTTTCAAGGACAAATACGGAATTTTGCCCAAAGATTTCCGTACTCAGAAACTGTCTGAAATCATTGGTGACCGATAAAAAAAGCAAGAGATTGCTGCGTTTCCCATTGCCACAGGCATAGGGTGGTATTTCGGTGATAGGGGGCTTGGAAAGTCCCGAAGGGACGACAGACTACAGGCAGGGGTGAAGCGTAGCGCAACCCCTGCTT
>Ga0310691_10004249_pt1 | contig 16287 bp, 14 predicted proteins | sample 176DNAGHGlowgp2_FD_203887 | JGI IMG/M metagenome (GOLD analysis project Ga0310691, IMG submission 203887) | Sheep rumen microbial communities from Palmerston North, Manawatu-Wanganui, New Zealand - 1766 DNA GHGlow gp2 (v2) (version 2) | ecosystem: Host-associated > Mammals > Digestive system >...
TCCATCAGGCTTTCACCGGTTTCATTCGTCAGGGTGGATTGAAAGAGAATATTCACATCGACCGAAAGAACCATAAGTGGGACATGGGTGTCCAGTCCATGCTTATCAATTTGAAATCGGGAGAATGGACCATTCAGGCAGATTATCATGCCAAGGAGAAACGTCGTGGATGGAACAACGATGCATGGTTGAGCGATGTGTGGAGTCCAAGTGATAATTTGTCCGTCTCTTTTGGTTTGCGTGCCAATATGTTTTCCGTGTTGGGTGGTTCTCCTTATTATGATATTGATGGTAATGGGAATATTACAAAGACCTACGATTACGGAAAAAATGAGATGGTGAAGACTTACTTCAATTTGGAGCCTCGAGTGAGTGCGAATCTCTTCATCAACGACCAATGGAGCATGAAGGCTGGTTATAGCCGCACAGCACAACATATCCAAGCCGTGCGCAGTCAGTCTGTATCAACCCCAACCGATCGCTATACTTTCACTTCGAATATCTTCAAACCTCAGTTGGCTGACCAAGTTAGTTTGGGTGTATTTTGGTTGAAAGATGACAAGACCTACGATGCCAGTGCAGAAGTCTATTACAAGGACATCAAGAATGTGTTGGACTACAAGGATGGTATGGATGCCATGTCGGAGATTGAGATGGAGCGCATTCTGCTTTCCGGCAAAGGTCGCAGTTATGGTTTGGAACTGATGGGACGTAAGAATGCGGGAAAACTGAAAGGATGGATTTCCTACACCTTGTCGTGGTGTAAGAACAAGATTGAAGGCATCAATGAAGGCAAATGGTACACGGCGGGCAATGACCGACGTCATGACTTCACATTAGTAGGACTCTACAGTTTGAATAACCGTTGGACACTGACTGGTACGTGGAAATACAACACAGGTCAGGCATACACAGCTCCTACTTCAAGCTATAAGATGATGGATGGTGCCACTTTCTTCTACTATTCCGAGCGCAACAGCTATCGTATGCCAGCCTATCATCGTTTGGATTTGAGTGCTACCTACACGAAGCAGATGAAGAAGACGGTTAGGACTTTATCGTTCGATATTTTCAATGTCTATAACCATTTCAATCCGTTTATGATTGTATTCAATTCAGACAGTACCAAACCTACTGGTATTAAAGCTACGGAATATGCACTTTTTGGAATCGTTCCATCAGTGTCCTACTCGGTTAGCTTTTAAAAGGGCATCCCTGAAACTTGAAACTTGAAACGGCGCTTTGCGCCCTGAACCTCAAATAATAATGATAATACGACCCTTCAATATGAATAGTGTGAAAAGTTCTTCCTTCTTGGGAAAAACTGCAGCTTTGCTTGTTTTTCTTTTAATGATGATGACATTTATGTTGTCTTGCGAAAAGGAATTAGACATCAATTATCAAGATGCGGAAGCAGTGTATGTGATAGAAGGAACCCTCAATGAGGACGGTTGTCTTGTGATTCTTTCCCAAACCAACAATATGAGTGGAAAGACAAACTCGTTGCCAATGAAAGATGCTAAGGTGACCATCACCATGCCTGATGGTTCCACTCAGCAGTTGCCAGAGGTTGCCGAGCATCGCTTCTCTGCTCCAATCCATGCTGAGGCAGGAAAAACCTACGGACTGAAAGTAGAGGTGAACGGGCATACGTTCACGGCACAGTCCACGATGCAGAAACCAATGGATGATGTAAAAGGTCGAATCATTTGGCAGAAAGTGGCAACCTACGATGCGCTTGTACCTCGATTTACATTGACCGACGACTCAACCATGGAGAATTACTACTACTGCCATGTGTATCGTTCCAACAAAAGTTACGCATGGGAGGTGGCAAGCGACCGCTGGGTGACTGAAAAGCATTGGTTGAACTATCCTATCTGCTTCATAAGTGAGGACTTGCTGAAGGACAATAAGCCTGAGGATGCCGACCGGATGCTCTATGTGGGCGACACGCTATATTATCGATTCCGTTCTGTAGATAAGGATGTTTTCAATTATCTCTATGCATTGCGTCAGAATGGTTCGAGGGCAATCAATCCTACAAGCAATATCAAGGGTGGATGCTATGGTTATTTTTCTGCCTTTTCAGAAAAAACGGTTTTCCTTGTTTTAACGGAGGAATTGCTCAAACACAAAATTTCACGTCTTGATACAGCGAGTGAATAGGATGAAAAATTACCGAAGACGAAAACGATAACGAAGGCTTTCCATCTGGATGGCAGTTTTCGTTTTAGTTATCGTTCATAAGTGAATCATATCCACAACCTCTATTTGATGTTCAGCCATCATTTCTGATGTGCTAATGTCATAATAGAGGTTGAAATCATCAAATGCAATGTATGTAGATGACTGCTCGTTAGGAGTTCTATCGAACGACAGGACACCTACACTGCTATTGAAATCAACTTCGTCCAAAAGGTCATTCAGAGATTTTGGCACTTTGTAGAACATCGTTTCGTCCTTGCGTATATAGATATAATTCTCGGTAATGGCTGCTAAGGAAAGGGTAAAGTCGTAAGCATCGCTAGTATGGCAATCTGCTTTCACATATCGCTCGCTGTCTAATAGATTCTGGAAAAACGCTTCGTTATTGCTACGCTTTAACTGTTTGAGGGTGAACCATCTTCCATCAGTTGATAAAGGACTGAAGGAAATGGCATCGACCGATTCGCTTTCGCTATCAGCTTGTATCTGACAGTCGAGATAGGCAAAAAGATTGTTGGGCAACGACTTGCCAGAAACCAAATAACGGATGGCGTGAGGATGGATCACAAGTGCCATGACGTCATTTCCCCAATGGAAGAACTTCATAAAGTACTTCGTAAACATCATGGTCTTTTTGCCACTGTCAACCTGATAACGGTAAAGATGATACCCATTGGCGATGCTCTCAAACTTCCAAAATACTGTTGATAGTTCATCTTCAGTCCAGATTCCGTCCACCTCTGGGTTAAACTGGTTTTCCAGCAACTCCTTGTTGCTCAACGTAATGCGTTCTCTTGTGGAGAGAGCACCATATGAATTTAAGATTTGGTTCGTTATGCATATAAGATGTATTCTGCACATCCTTCGTTCTTCGTCTTCTTTGTGGAAATTAAAATATTTGTGTTCCTTTGTGTAAATTTGTTGACTCATCCGTCTCACCTCGTCTTCCAACTGTGTAAGCAGAGGAAGTTTTTGCATCATAATATTCTTATTGACGGTTTCTGACAGCCATTTGAATAGGCGACGATAATCGTTGCAGATATCTTTTACGTCTCCTCCTTTTGCCGACAGGCGAGGCAATATTCTGAGTATTAACAAGACGAGGATGGGCAGTTGTTCCTGTTGCACCTTATTTATAAATGGGGCTATATCATCGGTAGCCTCTGCGTCTGCATAGAAATACCAAACAAGGTGCTGGCAGAACACAGCTGGATTTGCCACATTTCTTATTTGTTCACAGATGCGGTCTGCTCCGATGTAAGCATTGAGTACCTCTTGCAGGTCAAGTTCTGTTTGTTGGCTGACTATATGTGCTAATTCCCTAAAGATGGCATCCTTGATGAAAAGCGACTTGCCACCCTTTCTTGCTAAACCATTACCACTACCAATAGAGAAGCCTACCAACTGCTCCAGTTCCTCTGTGGTATTTTTCAACAAGCGTGTGCGTTCTATCATGCGGAGGTAACTGCACACCCGTTCCATCTTATCTGCATTATCCATACAAAAAGCGTTTTGGACACAAAATTACTCAACTTTCCGTAAAATTTTACGAAATCGCCACTTTTTTGCATCGTATTCATTCTTTTTTTCAAGAAATCTTACGAGTAATGACGGATTTTGAATATCTTTGCAGTGTCCAAAAGAAAAATCTGACTGACAGAAGAACTGGTGGACATATATATTCGAATAGGCGTTTACTAACGCTTTGATTGACGCTCGAACTCGCAATTCAATAGCCAAGTCAAGAGAAGCCGCAGTAGATGCCTACGCTTAGAGACAACTCACCCTTTGCACAGCTTTGTGCAACGGGTTGTTGCCATATATGCGTGGGCCTCTGCATACTTCTCGTTCTTGACTTGGAAGCATGCGAGGCTGAGCGTCGGGACGAGCAAATATGTAAGACTCCCACGCTTTTTCGTATATATGAGTCAACAATCACCTAACAAGTCTCGCAGGGAGAAAGAGACACAAACCTAAAAATCCAATGCCACGATTTAGAATCACAACGAAAAACCGCAAGAATGTCAATGGCATTCGCATCGAACCGGGCATGTGTCCGTTGAAATAATCATTTCAAAATATAATCAATTGTGACTGTTATAACAAAATCATTATAATGGATAAAATATTAAACAGAATATGTAGCATAAAGAACCATCCAATAGCCCAATTGGATGAAAAATTCCGCAAAATTTACGTGGACGGTCTCGTTGCATGTATGTATTCTGTTTCTTCTGATGATAATACTTGTAAAATGCTGACTCTTGCATGGGTTCACTCCATTTGTCCTCTGATAACAAATATAGATAACATGTGGAGACCTGATGACAAATCTGTTAAAGAAGCCATATCGATCCAAAGAAAAGGATTCAGATTCTTCAATATGAAACAGAACTTTTTCTTCGATGTTCTTTATCTTGCAGAATCAAGTTTGTTGAACAAATTTAATATGGACGGAATTTGTGCATATTTGCAAAAAGATATATGTGGTTTTTTCTCAAGAAAGACATTAGAGAAAATATCTTCTTGCTATAGAAATAATCCAGGACAAATACCCGGAATTGATTCTGTTCTTTTAAAGCACAAAGAAGATAATGATGGATTGCTATCATCTAAAGAAAAAAGAGTCTTGGTTGTTGCAAATGTTAGTGCAGGAAAATCTACATTAATAAATGCGCTTGTTGGAAGACGTGTAAATAAAACTCTAACTACTATTTGTACACAGAAACTTGTATACTTACATAATAAGCCTACTCAAGACGGATTCATGATACAGGATTCTCATTTTAAGTATACATATTTCCCTAAGCCAAGTAGTGTGAATAGTGATAGTTTTGTACACGCATCATTTAATTTTAATTCTTTGCTTTCGAAGTTTAATTTATACTATATTGATACACCAGGCATCAACAATGCTTACGATTCTAATCATAGGAAACTGACAGAATCAGCAATCATTAACAATGATTATGATTGTCTTATATATGTTTCAAATTGTCAATACAATGCAACAAATGATGAAGACTATATATTGTCATTTTTAAAAAAGGAATGTAAAAAGCCAATCATCTTTGTATTGAACCAAATGGATAGAATGAAGCAGAAAGATGATTCTGTTAAAAAGATGATGAATGATTTTAATGCAGACTTGGTAAAAAAAGGGTTCAAAAAACCGACTGTAATCCCAGTATCTGCTCAAGCGGCATTACTATTCAAATTACCAAACACGAGAATGGATGAGGATGACTTGTTTGATCGAGGACTCTTTGAAAAGAAATTTAATAAAGAGTATTATGATTTGCCATCGTATTCAACGAATCAAAAATCAAGTGATGTTTTAGAAAGAACTGGTCTTCCATATTTAGAAAGAATAATTCAATCCTACATAAAATAATAATACAATGAAAAAAGTAAAGATTAAGTACAACCCTTATAGGGTGACTACAGACATTACTGTTGATGGTCAAAAACCTAAAGCTAACAGTTCATTGAATGTTGAGAATTCAAGATTGCAAGAGTGGGTGGAAAAACTTCCTCAAATCTTGATTGATGAATATCGTGACACTAATTTTGAAATCACATTTACCGGTACTCAAGCTGACTATGACGATGTCGTATCTGCTATTGATGCTTTCGGTGACAAAGTTAATATATCATGCAATCTGAACAAAACTGCAGATATTGCTGATGCAGAGGCAACCATAGACAGCATCTTTGAAGAAATTAAGGCTGGCCCTGTTCCAGAACTTAAAGATAAGACTATCATCGAAGCTTTTGAAAAAGCCAAGAACTCACAGTTTGAGATCAATGTGGTAGCAACGATGAGTTCTGGTAAATCGACATTGATTAACGCCTTGCTGGGTCAGCAATTAATGCCTGCTGCCAATGAAGCTACTACAGCTACAATCGTAAAAATTGTTGATTGTGAACAGGACAACTACTCAGCAACTGCTTATGACAAATCTGGAAACAAGGTGAAGAAGATAGATAATGTAACATTATCAGATATGAAATCGCTCAATGATGATGAGAAGGTTTCGAGTATAATATTAAAAGGACGTATTCCTTTTGTTTCATCTGTAGGTATGAAATTGGTTTTGGTTGACACTCCGGGACCTAACAATTCACGTGATAAGAGACATGAGGAAATGACTTATAAGATGATTGCAGATTCTGACAAGTCATTGGTTCTTTATGTCATGAACGGACAACAGCTCGGTATTAACGACGAGAAGATATTCTTGGACTATGTATGCAAGAACATGAAAGAAGGCGGAAAACAAAGTCGTGAGAGATTCATTTTTGCCGTAAACAAAATGGATGCATTTAAGCCTAAGGATGAAGGTGAGGACTGCATTGAACGAGCACTTAAGAGTGTAAAAGAAGGTCTGGAAGATCGTGGCATATATAATCCTAACATATTCCCTGTAACTGCGGCGGCAGCTTTGGAGAAGAGAACAGAGGATGACGAGCCTATGGCAATAGATAACTTCCGACGTGGAACTAAAAAATATAATGCTCTACATTTCGAAAGTTATTACCATTATTCTCATCTTCCTCAGATAGCTCGCCAACGTATTGACAAATGGGTCGAAGAATCTGAAGGAGACGACCTTGTTGAGATTCATACAGGTATCGTATCCATTGAGCAAGCAATTAGCCAGTATATTAACAAATATGCACGCACAACAAAAGTTTGTGATTTGGTTCAATCTTTTAAGGATAAGCTTGAAGAATTGGCTGCAGTTGCGAATCTTCAAGATGCCATTACTAAGGATAAAAACAAAAAAGCTGAGCTTGAGAAGCAGATTCAGACTATCAAGGCGAATATACAATCTGCCAAAGATGCACAGACTTTATCAAAAGATATTGACAAGATCGACTTAACATCAAAAGTCCAGACTGAGGTTAGAAATTATCTTGATGGTGTAAAGAAGGACACTAGCCGTATGATGAGCGGTCGCGACAATAAAGTTAAGAAGGATGTTGCCATACAACAGTGTACGGAGCTTGAGAAGCAAGTAAGGGCTATTTCTGTTCAGATAAAAGTGCAGATTGATAAGATTCTTGAAAAATCGTATAAAGAAACAATCAATAAGGTTATCGAACAGTACAAAAAACATTTAGCAGCTCTTAATATGGGTATAAATGCAGGTGCCTTGTCTTTTAACCCTATCAATCTTGTCTCTGCCTCCTTGTCTAATCTTTCACAGATCATCGAAGAAAATACTGAAACTGAGGATGAGAGTTACTATGTCAAGGAAAGTTATCAGAAGAGAGTTGAAGGTGGCTTCTTTAGAAAGGCTGCCAGTTTCTTGACTTTCGGTCTTGTTGATGATTACACATACGAAACTGCATATCGCGACAAGAGAATTGCAAAGTATGTTGACTATGTTGATATGAATGAAGTCGCATCCGACTACATTGTACCATTCCAAAGAAATCTCCAGAATACAGAGAAAAGTGCAGTTGACTATGTCAAAGGTGAAACGGTCAGACTCAAAGAGCACTTGAAAAAAGAATTAGTCAAAATTGACAAGCTCCTTAATGACAAATTAAGTGCCCTTTCTCAAACAGAAGCAGATTCTAAAGCGAAAGCAGAAGAAATTGCACTTAAGGAGAAGAATCTTAAGTGGCTCATGAATATTCAGCAGAAGGTAAAGAATATTATTGAATTCTAAGCCTATGAAACCAAAGTTCATGGAGGCAATAAACGATGGCGATTTACTCACCATTCGCTTATTTCTTGCTAATGAATTATTGCTAGACCCTAGTGGTAAAAGCTTTGAAAAAATGCGTTCATTTGCTGAAATGAATGTTGAGTCATTGTATGAACAGCATGATGGAACTGTTTTTTCAGAGTTGCCTACAATCTGGGATGATGAACTTTTGTTTAATCTAAGAAATGACTTGGATTCAAATTTTTCTTCAGAAAGACTGGATTTCTTTGAGAAGGTGGCAAAAGTTGTACTAAAAGAAAAAGCGGAATCTTTGTTATCAGAAAAAAAGAGTTTGTCAGAGGATGAGAAGCAGGCTTTAATGAATAGTGAAGAATGCATTCCAGAAACACTCTCTAAAGGTACTCCAAAAAAAAATAAATTATTATCATTTATCAAACGTATATTTAAGGAGAAAAAAACTACTCCTTATAAAGAAGGTTTGAATGACGTAAATAATAAAAAAGAATAGATATGAAACCAAAGTTCAAAAAAGTAGTTGATGTTGGTGACTTATTGAGCACCCGTTTATTCCTTGCAAACGAAATGATGCTTGATCCTCGCGGTAAAAGCTTTATTGAAATGCGTTCTTACGCCGAATCTAAGTTTTCTGATCTTTATGATGTCCACAATGGCGAATCTTTTAATCAGGACTCAGCAACTTGGTCAGAAGATCTTCTTTTTACAGTGAAGAATGAACTTGATTCAAATTTTTCACGTGAACGCCTTGACTATTATTTCGATTTAGCGAAAGTTGTATTAAAAGATAAAGCAGAGAATTTAGATGCCGAAGAAAAGAGGGCAGCTCAGCGAAAAGCTTCGGCAGAATCTACTCAGGAAGAATATAAATGCCATGATGAAACCCAAAAAAATGTATACACTGGCTTAACTGTTGGTGGTGCAGCATTAACATTGGCTGGTTTATTCATTGAGAAAACAGCTATTGCATGTGCCGTTTCTTCTTTAGGTGTAATCGGTATGGCTGTAGGAGGTTATCTACTTTATAATGAGAAAAAGAAATGAGTAATATTTATGAGAAAAGGAGCAGTGAATTTAAAGGTAAAAACATTGCTCCAAAAACAGAACCCATTGAGGAAGAGGAACCAATTTTGGCTGCTCAACCTGAACTTCAACCTGAGCAAAATTCAGAGCCTGTTCGTGTGCCATATAAAGAAATGGCAATGATAGATACTCCGACTGATATAAGTGGCTACGAAAATAATGCGAACAGAGCACTTTCTTTGGTTGATAATGTTGTGCTAAAAAATTATCTAACAAGACTGGAAGATCTAGAGATAGTCCCTGTTGATGGAGAAATATCTCTCAAAGATACCATATTGTATAAGGTTAACAAAATGGTTTATGAGAAAGATGAATATGCTACAGATAAATTCATCAGCATCATCAGTGCCATGACCTATACAAAAGGTTCTGTTTTCATGATTGTTGATGGTCATAAAGATCATACAGATTTCTATCTCGGCGTTAAATGTGAAGACCCAAAAAGAACTGCGAGTTCTGTAGCATCTACTTTTACAAATGCTATGATGGGACAATTCCCTGGCGCTCAGTTGTTTGATATGTCTATCAAAAAGCCTGGTGCAGAACGCTCTGAGCAAGAGCACTTGATTCACAAGATGACAGAGGCAACAACAATCAGTATCTGTTCTGGAATACCTGCTCAGAAGAATAGCAAAGGAGAATATACAAATGCCACGTTTATCCAAGGCATTGAGAAATTTGCAACAGCTATGCAAGGAAAGGAATATACAGCAATCATTTTAGCATCCAATATTTCAGATGATAAGATTGCAAATATCCGTTTCCAGTATGAAACAATTAGCAGTGCTCTATCAATCTATGAGTCTCAGCAACTCAATATGACTAGCCAAGAGTCTTTGTCAACATCAATCTCCAATACAATTGGGGAATCAATAACTCATGGACTTAGTCATACTGAGGGTACTTCATCAAGTCATTCACACACTAAATCTCACTCAGAAGGCAGTTCTAATAGCCATACAAATAGTATATCAGACACAAAGGGAAGGAATAAGTCTTTTGGAATATCATTCATTCTGTCTGCAAATCGCGGATCCAGCAAATCTACAACACGTAGTTCATCTGATACTTATTCGACTAACCAAAGTAACACGTCTTCTGATAGTACAACAAAGGGGACTAATCAAAGCGATACAACGTCTGAGTCTAAAGCCCAGAGTCAAAGCAAAACATCTGGCGAAACTAAAACCCAAGGAACTTCTCGTTCGCTTGTGGTCAATGTGAAAGACAAGCATATACAAGAAATACTAAAGAAAATTGACAAACAATTAGAGAGGATTTCAATGTGTGAAAGTACTGGCCTTTGGTCAGCTAATGCCTATTTCTTGTCTTATGAAACAGATAGGGCAATCGCAGAAACAGGAGCAAGTATATTCCGCTCTATTATGCAGGGAGAGCAGTCTGGTGTTGAGCTTTCCTCTGTTAATACATGGTATAGCGACAAGGATTCATTTCCACATCTTAAAAATTATGTGTGTGGATTGACTCACCCTCAGTTCAAATATCAAAATGGTATCTCAGAACGGCCAATAAACGTTGCTCCTACGACTATGATGAGTAGTAAAGAGGTGGCAATAATGATGGGACTACCACGGAAAAGTGTACCAGGTTTCCCTGTAATTGAACATGTTACATTAGGCAAAGAGGTTGTCAAGCTCAACAACAAGGAGAGCGGCAATTCTTTTGAATTAGGTTGCATTTTTGATCAGGGTATAGATCTGCCTAATAACAAGGTTTTATTAGATGTCAAAAGTCTAACGCAACATACTTTCGTTACTGGTTCCACAGGTTGTGGTAAGAGCGAAACTGTTTACAAGTTGATAGACAGTGTTAGAAAGGCAAATGCAAAATTCTTAATTATTGAGCCCGCAAAAGGAGAATACAAGAATGTATTTGGGACAGAGTATATATTCGGGACAAATCTGTTAATTTCCAACTTACTAAAAATAAATCCTTTCAAATTCACAAAAGGAGTACACGTATTGGAACATGCTGATAGACTGATAGAAATTTTTAATGTTTGTTGGCCTATGTATGCTGCCATGCCTGCTGTATTAAAAGAGGCCGTCCTTAATGCGTATGAAGATTGCGGTTGGGATTTAATTAAATCAAAGAATAAATATTCTAATGATATATTCCCAACATTCTCAGATTTGATTTGGGAACTGGAAACCGTCATAGAAGCATCTTCTTATTCTGAGGAAGTGAAAAGCAACTATAAGGGTTCTTTGGTTACTCGTGTAAAATCACTTGCCAACGGAATCAATGGTGAAATATTCTCAGGTAAAGAAATTGGAGACGAAATTCTATTCGATGAGAATGTCATAATTGATTTAAGTCGAATAGGCTCACAAGAGACAAAGTCACTTATTATGGGTGTGCTAATTATGCGACTCAATGAATATAGAGCAAATAGTGGCATTGAAGCTAATAGTTTATTACGTCATGTAACAATTCTCGAAGAGGCACATAATATCTTGAAACGCTGTTCACAAGAACAAAGCATGGAAGGCAGTAATGTGGCAGGAAAATCTGTTGAGATGATTTCAAATGCCATAGCGGAAATGCGAACTTATGGTGAAGGCTTTGTTATTGTTGATCAGTCCCCAGGTGCAGTAGATATTTCTGCAATTAGAAATACTAATACTAAAATTGTGATGAGATTACCAGAGGACACTGATCGCAAAATAGCAGGAAAATCAGCAGCAATGAAGGATAACCAAGTTGATGAAATAGCAAAACTGCCAACTGGAGTTGCTGTCGTATATCAGAATGATTGGGAAGAACCAGTTCTTTGCCATATAAAGATGTTTGACGGAAAACGACTGAAGTATGAATTTATGGAAGATGTTGAGTCTCCTGTAGATGATCTTCCGGTCATTACTGAAATATTAAAGTTTATGATGATTGAGAAGGTATCGCAGCCTGATTTGAATGTTAACAACTCCATAAATACAATCAAGCAAGGTTTATCATCTACAAGTTTGCCTACTTATGTTAAGCTTAATATTTTTGCAGCAATGCAAGAGTATGAAGAAACTGGAACTGCATCTATTTGGAAGAATAATGAATATGAAAAATTCTCATGGATAATTTCAGGAATCTTTGGTTCTAAGCAAGAAGTTGTTAAGTTGACAAAAAAGGCTAGAGATTTCGATGATTTGACAGAAGGATTGAAAAAGCTTATTAAGGAGAAAGTAGAATCTGTTCCTTCTGTGTTAGAATTGTCAATTTGTCAAAGCTTAATGCGAGATTATTCTATAGGTGATGAAAATCGTCTAAAGATTTACAATGCTTGGTTGCAGAAAACAAAAAGCAAAATTATGTGATTATAAGAGGTCGTGTCTGTTACTTTTGACACGACCTCAAAAATCAAGCGAATATGGATAGATTGGAAGGAATAACGAATGAAGTGAGTAGTTCTACTCTTCTTGAGAAAGCAAATGCCTGCACTGAAATGTCTGCCGAACAGCTTGATACTCCGATAGAAAACAAGACTATTGAATCAAGTGGTGGTACATCTGGTTTGCAGGGATTGGAAGTGAAGAATGAAGATCTTTTGAATACGCCAATAGAGCAGAATGGCATAAAAGAAACTTCAGACTTGTCTATTGAAGATAAAGTTCTTCTTCGAGAAGAAACAGGATGGTCAGATGAAATCGTTGACCATATTAAGTCTCCTGAAGAAGCTAATGTATACAAGAAAGCAAATTTAAAAGATGTTAATGGTAATCTTGAACGGACTGATATTGATTGGAACGCAAAGATTCCACAAGACCGAATAGATAGAATGCGTTCTTTGTATAGCGATGAAGTAGCAGACAGATGGAGTGAAAAGACAAACATGAATTTAATAAAAGATGGAAAGGCACCATATGGTCCTGACGGTGAACGAGTAAATTTACATCATATAGGTCAAAAGGCAGAAAGTCCTTTGGCGGAATTGACAGATACTGAACATAAATTGAATGATGCAATTTTACATGACAAAACGAAAGAATCTGAAATAGAACGTTCTGTGTTCAGAAAAGAACGAGAATCTTATTGGCGTCATCGTTACGAGGAATTGATTAATGAATAATTATGGCAACATTTTTACTAACAGCAAAAAGTAACATGTTCCTAAATCAAGGGAATATGATTACGAAAGGTTCTGTCTTCGAAGTTAATGTAAACAAGTTTGGAATTAATGAATCAAATGTTTTGCTTAATTCTGAAAGCAGAGCTAGTATAATGCGTCAACTTGCCAATAAGGACGTTGATCTTGTTGCTAACAGAAAGGAATATTTCTTGAACAGAGGATATTTCCAAGTTGAAGAAAGACGAAATGTTTTAGCAAATGGGCGCTTTTGATTTTATAAAATCCGAACTAAATGATTCCATTACACCATTGTTGGAGGGACAAACGAAACAGCCTTTCATCAATGAAATCGACATGAATAATACTTGCATGTCCATAGTTGAACGTTATCTGAATGAAGGATTAATAGATGAATTTGCAGAAACAGGATTAGATAACAGGATGCGTATTGCCACTTCATTTTATAATGAGGTTAGTGAAGCTATGGGCATAGATGCGGGATTAAACTTTGTGCCAATGCCATACTTAATGGAAGGTGGCTATATTCCATCAACCAATTCTATTGAATTAAACATAAACAGTCTGGAGAGGCCCAATTGCCAAAGTCTATTTAATACGATCCTTCACGAATCACGTCATGCTTTCCAACATAAAGCTGTGGATAATCCAGATTCTGTTTCTGTCGACAATAATATAATAGACATATGGCGACAAAATTTTGACAACTACATTCCACCTTGGTTAGATTACGAAGCGTACAGAGAACAACCCGTAGAGGAAGATGCTTTTGATTATGCTGACAATTTCTTCCTGGAGAATAATAATGATAGGATTCTTGCAGAAGTAAAAACAGACAAAGAAGCTTGTCTTGATGAAAATAGCCAGGAAGTAATCATTAGAATTAATGAACAATTAGACAACCCGATTGTATGATAGAAAAAAATAGAATTATCGAAATACTGAACGAGGAAGGGTACCCTGAGTTCATGCATGAGAACACATATCAAAAGATTGTACGTTTTCATGAACCTATTATAACGGCTTTTAATATATGGGTTGAGGACAAGAAATTGCCTGAACTATCAGTAGAAGGATATACTTTTGATTTCTTAACCTCAAAAATGAAAATGCAACCAGTTGGAGCTTTTATTACTCTGAACTGGCTTATTAGAGATCCAGAGAAAGCCAAGATTGCATTAAAGAAAGGGATCAAGTAAATGATATCAGTTAAACCAATTTATCCATTATAATAGATAAAAATGGGAATAATTGTGTTTTTATCTTTTTAAAAGTTTAATCACAGATAATGAAGAAACCATATATACAGCAATGCCCAGCTTGTGGAAATTATGTGGAAGGCAGGGAAATGAGAGGATTTGTCAGGCAGATGGTGCATAACGGGCCTGAGACCATAGTAGAATGGGTACCCGTGGGAGGCAAACTGATTTGGAAAGGAACAAAAGAGGTGGCCAGGCTTCTGATGAAGACGAACATGGAGCAATGGGGCGAAGAACTGGAGAAGATGCTGTATAAGGACATTCAGCTGAATTTTCGTTGCCCTAAGTGTGGCAAGGAGTGGTCTGAGAAGCATGCACTAAGCCAGTCTGAGTATAAACAGTGGATTGCCGACATCATTGAGAGTGCAAAAGCTTTGGTGTATAAACAAAAAACGAGTAAAAAAGAAACTGTAAATGATGAATATATGACGAAAGGATTAGAAAATACAAATGGAACTATTCGACTGCAAATTCCTTACAGTGTTGTGGGGAATTTCGTAAAAGAGCGCTACAAGATAGACCTGAAGTTAGGCTATGTCAATGAGGATACCATCGTGGTTAGCAAGGAAGTAAAAATGATAGTAAGTAAGAACATTTCTGTTAATGCTTCAGTCTTGCAGGTAAAAGACAACGACATCATGTTGAGCTACCAAGCAGGAATGTTCATCGACCCGATTATAAAGTCGGCATTATGCTGGTTTAAGAATACTTTTAGTGGTCAGGCAGACATTTTGAATGACAGAAAAATACAAGTACATCTTGCCAAAATACCTCAACTGAAGAATGTATTGAAGCAGGTGGCATTGCAGGACATCAACTTCGATGAGGGGTATATCAACATATTGTTTCGTCTTAGGTAATAAAGTTGTTAACCTTATGAGGTGCTCGTTCCAACATTTTGACGCAGACGAATCGCAAAAACGCATTAATCATTAATTGTCCACTAAAAAATTAGTGGTAAGCTGTCTTTGATTATTGTGTTTTTTCGTATATTTGCAAACATAAATTAAATAGAATTATGGCAACAACACAGTTGAATGCGGAGTTTTACCGCAATATGAGCATTATCGCGGAGGATGAAGCACTGACAAAAAAGCTGATGAAATATCTGCGAAAATTGGTAGCCAGCAAACAGGAAGACCCTACACAAATGACACGTGAAGAATATTTTGCAAAGATTGAGCGTGCAGAACAGCAAGCTGCAAGGGGTGAAGGCATGAAGATGCTTCCTAATGAAGACCTTACTACGTTTTTAAAGCGGAATGGTTATGATATTTGACATTATCATTACGCCTGAGGCAGCAAAGGATTTGTTGCGACTTGCTAAGAGTGAACCGAGGGTTTTTGCCAAGGCAAACCGTTTGATAAATGAATTAAAGACTCATCCAAAAACGGGTACAGGCCATCCTGAGCCACTTAAAGGTTTGCCTGAAGGACGGTGGAGTAGGCAACTTTCTAAAAAACATCGACTTGTTTATCGTATCTTTGAGTCGGAGGTTTATGTAGATGTACTCTCCGCCTATGGTCATTATGATGATAAGTAAATGATAAACACATCCCTCGCAGAACTGTCATTGCAGACTGCGAGGGATGTGCATTTTGATGCTATCCTATTCCTTATTCTTTGTTCCTGAATTCGAGTGCAAAGGGTTGGGAGGGGAGATTGGATGGGAGTTGGACTGTAACAGAGCCGTTCTTCACACTTGTGGGGAGCGGTTTTTTTGTGGAGAGCAGGAGTACTTTTCCTTTGGGAAGGTTGGTTGTCCATGAGAGGGTGGAAGGGAGAGGTTCGCCGTTGTTTGGTGTGTAGATGGCGTAACAAGTTTTTCCATCCTTGGAGGAGGTGAACCAAAGGTTATTGCCTTCGTGATAGTGGGGAGTGATGGTGGTGTTGTAGATGGCTTTTCCGTTTTGTTTGAGCCATGCACCAATGGAGTCGAGG
>Ga0310691_10004250_pt1 | contig 16281 bp, 6 predicted proteins | sample 176DNAGHGlowgp2_FD_203887 | JGI IMG/M metagenome (GOLD analysis project Ga0310691, IMG submission 203887) | Sheep rumen microbial communities from Palmerston North, Manawatu-Wanganui, New Zealand - 1766 DNA GHGlow gp2 (v2) (version 2) | ecosystem: Host-associated > Mammals > Digestive system >...
AGACCTCCGGTATGCCGGTTGTGCCGCCAGGTGCACCGCCGGGTATCCGCGTCTGGTGTGGATAAGCGCTGAAAGCATCTAAGCGCGAAGCCTTCCGCAAGATGAGAGCTCCATATGAGGGTCGTCCCAGACGAGGACGTTGATAGGAGGCAGGTGTAAAGACGGCGACGTCAAAGCCGAGCCTTACTAATTGCCCGAACGCTTTCGCCGTGCAGCCGTATTTTCAGGTGTTGCAGAAGTTCGTCGTCTTCTTCGGTCCTTGCTTGTGGTGTATGTCACCTTATACGTTTGGTGATGACGGCAGTAATGGAATCAGATAGTCCATTATGCATCGTCCATTATCAATACGAGATTAATCAGGTGGTTATTGCGGCGGGGTCCCACCTCTTCCCATTCCGAACAGAGAAGTTAAGCCCGCCTGCGCCGATGGTACTGCAATGCAATGCGGGAGAGTAGGAGGCCGCCACTTTTTCAGACTGAGGAAGTCCTTTCGCTGGTAACACGGAGAAAGGACTTCCTCTTTTTTCGTGCCCGTGGCTTGACCACGTTGCTATTTTCTGTTTCTGTCCTGCATGAGTCTATGCAGGTAGTGATAGCGGCGTATAAATTCTAAGGAGTTTAGGATTTAAGGAGTGGCACTCGATGTGTGCCATTGCCACTGCCATTGGGTTTTTCGGTATATCACGGAGCATTGGCACGTAGTGCCACTCCTTAGCTCCTAAACTCCTTAGAGTATAATATCCATACGGAATACGCAAACCCTTTCGTTTTTCACTTTTTATCCAAATCGCTTGGCGGTTCGGATTTTTCTTTTTATCTTTGCAGCCAGAGTGGGAAGGACCCGCTCTGGCAGAAGAAGCGTAATGCTCCAAACTTGCGGAACGAAAACCTGAGAAATTTTCAAAGCAAGAGCAGAATAAAGCAGGAGAGCAGAACGGCTTCCGCGCATTAGTGCGTGGGGCTGTGTCTCCATTTTCTTTATTCGGGTTTTCTCAGGACCCTCGTTCCGGAACTGGCAAAAAGCAGTCCCGCGCTTCTGCTGTGTGGCAAGATGAAGAAATGAACAACGTGAGGTCTTAAAACGAATAACCAAAACAACCAATTATGAGAATGAAAAGGTGCTTTTTCTCTATTTTGGCGATGCTTGTACTCACCACCGTAAGTGCCCAGCAGATAGCCGTAGTGTCAAGCAGTGACAGTACGGCAATGGCGCAGGCGGCTCGATGCCGAAGCCATCAATATAGCCAACCTGTTTAATGCCATCAGATAAACACATACAACCAATGAACCACGACGACAAGAACATAGAACGGCTAAAACAAGTCATTGAACAGGTGGCTGGCAGACGAATGCAGACACCCAAGGACTTCGATTTCCTATCGGAGTATATCTTCGAGCAGTTGCATCAGCATATCAGTGGTACCACTCTGAAGCGTCTGTGGGGCTATTTGCCGGAGCCGGTCACTCCGCGTCTTTCCACACTCAACATCCTGGCGCAATTTGTGGGGGCTGCCGACTGGACGACGTTCTGTCAACAGGAGGCCCAGAATGAAACTACCCCTTCCCCCACCCACAGTGACAGTGCCCTTGATGCCGCTGCAGAGCCAGGCAGCGAGCATGCCCACGCACCGTCAGCCTCCACTCCAGGTGAGGGATGGAGGCGTTCGCTACGTTGGCTGGACGCTCTGCTCATACTCGTTCTTTCTGCCAGTCTGTTGTGGCTTTACTCCCGCAATGCCGCCGAGGAACCTGCCGATTCCTATGTGCTCCGCAAAGGACAGCTGTTCGACAACTATCACGACTACCTGAAACTGTTTGGCATTACTGACACCACCACGTACTGGGGAAAGGTGGTGCCGCACCATCCGAACATTGTGCTGTGGGGACCGGAATACCGCAATCCGTATTGGCACAACGAAGGAGATAGTACGCAGATGATGCCTACCATTACGGAATGGTGGCAGCCAAAAGATGCTGACATCTCGGTGGTGGCCATGCGCAACACTGACAAGTATAACCACGAGATGCGGTTAAATGAGATACGCATCACCTTTATGAAGAACCTGAAGGGGTCGGGCTACATTTTTCTGGGCGTCTATCGCCTCTCGACGGCCCGGTCAGACAGTGCGCGCTGCGTGTGGGAACGGGTGGCCGACATCTGCCAACTCGGTCATCTTGACGACTTGGAGCAGTTTCGTAACTAATCAAAAAAAAGCCCATTTCATCGGGCTTGTCGGCTAAATGGACTAAAGTGGACCAGAATGGACTGGTCAAAAGGACCAGATGTTTTGAGGTCATGTCTTTATATCTTTACTATCTTTGCACGAAAATTAACTATAACGGACATGAGAATGAAGAAGCTTTTACTCTTTGTATTGCTGTCCTGCCTGTCGCTGACGGTGGGGGCTAATACGTATTACAAGGTGATTGACGGCCTCGTTTATTATCTCAACGACGCCGAGGGTGTCATGACAGCCACCGTGGCTGACGATGCCAAGTATTCGCAAGACAATGACTACGTAGCGGCAGCGGGCCCTGCCATCACCTACAGCGGTGCTATCACCATTCCGGCCACGGTGACCTACGACGCAAAGGTCTTTAGCGTGACGGGCATTAACGGCAATGCTTTCAATGGCAGGGCTATTACATCGGTGAGCATCGGCTCGAACGTAAAGCGCATCTGGAAGGATGCCTTTGCTAACTGCAACAACCTGACAAAGGCAACCTTTGCCAGCCTGTCATCGCTCTGCAGCATCTGGTTTGAGAATGCCAACAGCAACCCCCTGAGCAAGGCCCACAACATGTATATCGGTGAAGCAACGTCCGCCGCCACTGAGCTGGACCTAACCGGCATCAACAGCATCGGGCAGTATGCCTTTTCCGGCTGCTGGGGTGTGACCACCGTCCGTCTGTCGGAAGATGTCACAACGATTGGTACCGACGCGTTCAAGGACTGCAAGGACCTCACGAAGACGGTCTTCGCCAGTGTTCCTGCCCTGTTTGCCATCGACTTTGCCAACGAGGCTGCCAATCCGCTCTCGTTGACCAAGAAGCTTTATTTCATCGCAGCTTCCAACACGGAAGTGACCAACCTGACGATAGCCACTAAGGAAGGACAAAACGATATTCGCAAGTATGCACTGGTGAATGCCAGCAGCATGGTGAAGGTGACCATACCGGCCAACATCACCACGATAGGCGCAGATGCCTTTAAGGGCTGTACGGCACTGGTGAATGCCGACTTCGACAACCTGAATCAGGTGCTGACGATGGCGTATGAGAACACGGCTTCCAACCCGCTGTCGTTTGCCAAAAACCTAATGCTTAAAGGTGTGGTGACCACCCAAATCACCGTCAGCGGAACAACGGTGGGTGCGCGCGCCTTCTACAACTGCCGGTGGCTGGAGTCGGTGCTGCTCGACAACACGGTGACCTCCATTGGCGACGAGGCCTTCAGAAACTGCAGCAACCTGAGTGCCATCAATCTGCCCACACAGCTCGTGTCGATAGGCGAGAGGGCTTTCTTCGGCTGTCCGATAACGAGCATCACGCTACCCGCCACGCTGACCTCCATCGGTATGGAGGCTTTCCGTGACACAAGAATTGCGCAGGTCGTCATTCCCGACGGTGTCACTTCCGGACATCTGGGCGATGGTGTGTTCTCTGGCTGTAGCTATCTGAAGAAGGTGGTGCTGCCTGATGGGCTGGAAAGCATTCCGCAATTAATGTTCCTCAACTGCTCCAACTTGACAGACATCACGCTGCCGGATGGCGTAAAGACCATTAATGAAAGGGCGTTCGAGGGATGTGCCGCCCTGAAGACAATGCCCGCCAGCAGCAGTCTGCAGTTTATCATGCCAAGTGCCTTCGCGAAGTGTACGGGGCTCACCAACCTCGTGCTCACGGCACCACTGGAAGCCATCTATAAGAGTGCGTTCCAGGGCTGTAGCAACATCACCTCGGTGACGCTCCCTGCCTCGCTGACCAATATCCTTTCTACAGCCTTTAGCGGCTGTACCAAGCTGACAGACATCTACAGCAACTGCCCGGCAGCGCCAACAGCCGCTGCGGACGCGTTCGACTCCCCTGCCAGCATCACCCTGCATAAGGTTGACGCAGCTACCGGCTACGATGCTGAGCCGTGGAAGTCCATGAAGCAGGCTGCCGCAGCCATAGCCAATTATACGCTGACGTTTGTGTTGAACGATAACGAAGAACATCCCTATAAGACTATCAGCCGTCAGGCCGGTCTGCCCATTGGCAGCGACGAAGTGACGGCCCCCGACGGCATCTTCTCCGGTTGGGACAAGGAGATTCCGCAGGTGATGCCCAGCGAGGATGTCACCTTCTACGGCTATACATCGGTGAAGAAGACCATCGACGGTCTGAGCTATCATTTGTATCCCGCCGAGGCACACAGCGTTCCCGCTAAGGAGAATCGCGCCGTGCTGATAGCCGGTCTGGATGGAAAGTACAGTGCCGAGACTATTACGGTGCCTGCCACGGTGACCGACAATACGGTCGTCTATCCGGTGACAGCCGTAGAGGCCAGTGCCTTCGATGGCTGCGAGACGGTCTACCGTATCACGCTGCCCGCCTCCGTCAAGGAAATAGGTACATGTGCGTTCCGTCGCTGTAAGAAGCTGATACAAATCAACATTCCCGAGACCGTGACTGTTATTAGTGACGAGCTCTTCAGGGAGTGTACCGACTTGAGTGCCAACCCCCTGCACGACGGCATCAAGGAGATAGGGCAGTTGGCCTTCTGTGCCACCAAATTCTCGGCGAAGACGCTGCCAACCGCCCTGAAGAAGGTAGGATGGCAGGCATTCCGCGAGTGTAACAGCCTGACGGAAATCACCGTTCCACAGCTGGACGAAATAGGCACCGAGGTATTCCTGAAGTGTGCCGGCCTGACAAAGGTAGTCTTTGCCGACGGCTTCAGCCAGAAGTTGCCGGAGCGCACCTTTCAGGAGTGTAAGGCACTGGAGGACGTGACCCTGCAGGGCAGCATGAACATTGTTGACGCGCAGGCATTCTTTGACTGCTCTGCACTGAAGGTCCTGACCGTGCCCGAAGGCATCACCGTGATTGGCAACAGCGCCTTTGGCGGATGCACAGGCCTGACCACGCTGACCCTCCCGTCGACCGTCACCTCGCTGGGCGACAAGGCGCTGAACAGTTGCACAGCACTAAGCCAGCTGACCGTGAATGCCACGAACGCTCCCGGTGCGGTGGAAAACACCTTCGCGTCTGAATCCTATGCTACGACAAACGTTTATGTGAATAACGTCAGCAACTACACGGGCAACCCGTGGAATAAGTTCACCCACCTGCAGGCCAACGCCAACTACACGCTGACCTACAAGCTGGACGGCGTGGTCTACGTGAAGGATGATGTCGAGCAAGTCTTCACTAAGAGAGCTGGCGAAGTGGTGGATGCCATGGCCGACCCCGAAAAGGAGGGCCGCGAGTTCTCTGGCTGGAAGAGCGAGCCGGAAGTGATGCCTGCCGAGGATGTGACGGTCACCGGCGGCTTTAAGTACGAAGTGAAATACTACGACGGCGCGGTGGACGAAGCAAAGCGTCTGCTGAAAGACCAGCAGTTCCAGTATTTCTATGGCGAGGAAATCGTGGTGCCGACAGAGAGCCTGGCCCGAGAGGGCTCGATATTCGCCTTGCCGCAGGACATGCCTGCCACGATGCCCGCCAGCGACTTGAACGTCGTCGTAGCCTATTCCGAAACCGACCGTGACGAGGTCATCAACGGCTTCACCTATCGGCTGTTCTTCTCCGAGGACGAGGCAGCACGTAAGGCCGAGCTGAAGAAGGTGCCGACGACCATAGCCTCGCTGACCATCCCCGCAACGGTTGAGTATAACGGAAATAACTATAAGGTGACGGCTATTCAGAAGGAGGCCGCCATGGGCTGCACCCTGCTGGAGACGGTAGCCATCGAGGCCAGTCTGGAGTCTATTGACGACCAGGCCTTCGAGAACTGCACCAAGCTGAAGACCATTACGCTTCCCAACAGCCTGAAGCGCATCGGTTACCGCGCCTTCTACGGCACTGCCCTGAACACCACCGTGGTAATTCCTGCCAGCGTCACCGAGCTGGGCGACTACATCTTCTACTGGTGTACGAACCTGAAGGGCGTAGACTTCGATGCCACCGTGACCGCCATTCCCGCAGGCATGTTCAAGAATTGCTCGGCAATGACAACCTTCGAGATGCCTGACAACATCAAGGTCGTAGGCAGCGATGCCTTTAACGGATGTGCCAGCCTGACCACGCTGACACTCAGCAGCGCACTGCAGTCCATCGGTGATAACGCCCTTGGCGGATGTGCCAAGCTGACAGCGCTGACACTGCCGGCCACCGTCGCACAACTGGGTAAGGGTACGTTTAACGGATGTCCGCTAGAATCGGTGACGCTGGAAGGACCCACCCTGCCGGCCGCCTATGAGACCACTTTCGATGCCAATGCCTACAACAATGCCACGCTCCTCACCACCATCACCGAGATTCCCTCGGCAGACCCCTGCTGGTCGAAGTTCGTAAACGTGGAGAATGGCGGAGCTGCAGGCGAGCCATGCGCCAAGCCGACCATCACCTATAAGACAGGCAAACTGACGTTTGCCTGCGCCACTGAGGGTGCCACCATCGTGGCCGAGGTGAAGGTGCCCGATGTGCAGAAGCAGAACCTGAGTGGCGAGCCGAAAGAAATTAACCTGACACGCAAGTATGTGGTGGAGGCATACGCCATCAAGAACGGCATGAAGAAGTCGGCCACCACCACCTTCGAGTATGATTGGAAGGATACGGGCGACATGAACGATGACGGAGAAGTCGACACGCAGGATGCCATTCGGGTGATAGAAAAGTATCTGAATAAAGAATAAAGAAGAATAACAAAGATGAAGAAAAGAATCATGAACATGCTGCTGTTCCTCGCCTTAGTCGGAACGGCAATGGCGCAGACGGTCTCGGTGGCCGACGTGGAGACGATGCCTGGCACCACGGTCTCGTATGCGCTGACTATCAATGTGGGAGGTGGGGTATATAGCGGTTTCCAGTATGATATTGCTTTCCCTGCCACAGGCTTCTCGACACCAGAGACGGGAAAGTCGACTGTCAATGCCTCTTGGGAGGGCGGCTCGATAAATCCTGGCGCCTTGACTGAAGGTGCAGGACGTGTGTCTGTGCTCTCAATGACCAACACACAGCTGCCTGACGGCGACTTCGCGGTGGGTACCGTCTCCTTTGAGGTTGCCGGCGATGTGCCTCTGGGAGAATATGATGTGACAATAAGCAACTTTGAGTTTCTGTCAGGAACCACCCGTACAGCTGCTCCAGACGTGACCTTCAAGGTGACGGTGACTGACCGAATGACCCTCGATGAGGAGTCTACCGAACTGCCCGTCACCATGGCCGGTGTGAACGTAAAGGTGAAGCGCACCCTCAAAGCGGATGTGTGGAACACCCTCTGCCTGCCGTTCGAGATGGATGAGGCCCAGCTGAAGGCCGCCTTCGGCGACGATGTGCAGCTGGCTGAGTTCCTTGATTATGAAGCAGATGGCAGCGCTATATCTGTTGACTTTGCCACCGTCGACATTGCCTCTGACAACTTATACGCTAATTACCCCTATCTTATCAAGGTTTCCAGCAATATCACCGCGTTCAACGTTGACGGTGTTGACGTAGAGGCGGACGAAGAAAGTGCAGAGGCAGTTTATGAAACAGGTAAGGGTAAAAGCAAGAAGACTTTAGGCCGGTTTATTGGTACGCTGAAGGCAGGTGCTGACATCCCCGCTGACAATCTGTTCCTGAGCGACAACAAGTTCTACTACAGCACGGGCACTACCACCATCAAGGGGTTCCGTGGCTATTTCTGGTTGCAGGACTTCGACAGCTCGGCTGGTGTTCCTGCGCTGAACTTTGAGGTAGATGGTCAGGTAACAAAGGTTGACGGCATCCAAGTGGTCACCGATGACGGCACGTATTACGACCTGAACGGCATGAAGACCGACCGTCCGACGAAGAAGGGAGTCTACATACGTGATGGTAAGAAAGTAGTAATTAAGTAAAGCGAAGGAGGATAAACATGATAAAGAAACAATATATGACTCCCGTCGTGGAGGAGATAAAGCTTAATAGTGTGAACCTGCTGATAGTCAGCGGTGGCGGTGGCGACATCTCCGAGCCACCCGGATGGGGCGGTGCTGGTGGTAGTGGCATTGAGCCCGATGCGCCACCCCTCGACATCACGCCAGAGAAGCTGCTCGGCATACCATTCTAATGATGAGCAATGGAAGTCGTGTAAGGATGTGCCAACATTGGCACATCCTTTTTTAGAGTTACTTAGCCTTTCTTCTTCGCCGGTTAACGCCCGTTAACAGTCGCGTTTGGAATTCTCGGTTTCATTTCGTACCTTTGCTATAGTAAATTAAATTCCCCCTTTCTACACGCTTCCTGCCAAAAGTCACGCCCCGCAAAGAGGGTGTCCATGAGGGTTGTAACCCCCCTCTATATGTGGCGTACACGGCCTGTATATATAGTGCATGGAGGGCCTCCATGCACCTCGTGGAGGCCCTCCATGCACGGCATACAGGGTGTCCATGCCCCTAAAGCCGGCACTCTGGGCTCCTGGTGCCGCTGTGGCGGCCAGAGAGCGCGGATATTTAGTGAACGTCTGTTAAACTTGCATAAACTTGCATAACGCATGGCTTGACAGACAATCATGCCAAGTTGTTTATTTACGCTCACTATAATACTGTAGTACCTCGATGGGCACTTGGATGGAATGTTGAATACAGAATACGGAATAGTTCTCCCTCTGTTCTCCCTCTGTTCTTACTTTTTCACCGAATTGCTTGGCGGTTCGGATTTTTCTTTTTATCTTTGCAGCCAGAGTGGGAAGGACCCGCTCTGGCAGAAGAAGCGTAATGCTCCAAACTTGCGGATGGAAACCTAGGAAATTTTCAACAAGCAAGGCTGTAATAAGCAGGAGGGCAAAACGGCTTCCGCGCATCAATGCGTGGGGCTGTGTCTCCAATTTCTTATTACAGGTTTTCCTAGGACCTCCATCCGGAACTGGCAAAAGCAGTCCCGCGCTTCTGCCATGTGGTAAATCGAAGATATGAAACTGAAAACTTAAAACGATGTAGCTTATGAAAAGGATTCATTACTATGTGAGTATGATGATGCTGGTGTTAACAGGGTTTGCAACCAACATCTACGCCCAAGTCAGTAATGACAACGAGGACAGAGTGTATAAAGTAGAGCGCCCCGAGGCTAAGGACTACGTTCCTGGCCAGGTGTTGGTGAAGTTGAAGGATGGTCAGCAGGCGAAGGTGCGCCGTGCTGCCGGAAAGGTGCAGTCGGCAGGTATTATTGCACTTGACAAGGTGCTGAAGGACTTTGGTGCCGAGGACATGGAACAGTTGCTTCCCAATTCAAAGGTGAAAGGCACGCCGCGCCGTTCCAAAGCTTACAACGGCGAAGTCATTGTAGAGCGTGACCTTACGCAGCTCTATCGTGTTGTGCTACCAGAGGAGAAGGCTATGGAGACTATGCAGTTGGTGGAGCAGCTGAAGACGCTTGACGTGGTGGAGTTTGCCGAGCCAAACTATAAGGTCTATCTGATGGCCGAGGACCATATTGCCGACAGCTACAGTGGCAACGCGTTGCAATCGCAGCAGTGGTATCTCGATAATTACGGCGTGAAAGAGTTGTGGAACAAACCCATCATCAATGCTGAGCGCCCCATCATTGCCATTCTCGACACAGGTGTCGACCTGACGCATCCCGACTTAGTAGATAACCTCTGGACGAATCAGGTCGAGGCCGAGGGCGAAGTCAACTACGACAACGATGGCAACGGCTTTGCAGGTGATGTTCATGGCTGGGACTTTATCAACAACACCCCAAATATCCGCGACAACAATATGCACGGCACCCATGTGGCAGGCATTGTCGCCGCTTCGAATAATAATATAGGTATTGTGGGTGCTAACCCTTTGGCTTATATTATGCCCGTTTCTGTGTTGCAGAGTGATGGTTCAGGCGATGTGGCCACTATCATCAAGGGCATTGACTACGCCGTAGCTAATGGTGCTACGGTACTGAACCTCTCTTTGGGCACCTACGCCTACTCTCGTGCTATGCGCCAGGCATTGGAACGTGCCTACCAACAGGCAGTCATCGTGGCAGCGGCGGGAAATGATGGCGCAGAAGTAGAGAAGATTTCGTCTTATCCTGCCGCTTTTTCTTTTGTATTGGGTGTAATGGCAATAGACGAAAGTGGTGACCTTGCACCTTTTAGCAATTTTGACATAACTGGCCCCAATTTTTCAAATGTATCCACCCTGCAAGACCCCGACGGCGTTAACTACGAGCTGATGGCTCCAGGCACTAATATTCTCAGCACCATTCCAGGTGGTAAATATAAGATGTTGAATGGCACATCAATGGCTTCTCCATTAGTGGCAGGTGCTATTTCTGCCTTGAAGATGGTGAAGCAATACGACACGCAGGAAATTCTTTGGGGCGACCTGACCCATAGCCTCAATATAGCTGGTGCCTACGCTATTACTGAACGTCCTGCTGAACTGGACTTAATTACAATACAATGGAATAGCCGTAAGGACTTGAACGACGAGACAGAGGAAGACTACAGCGATGACCATAGGATTGATGCCGGAGAGATTGTCAGCTTCTATCCTGTTATTCGTACCACCTTCGGTGAAGCAAGCAACATCAAGATACATCTGGAGATGGGCGACGAATTTGAGGATGCCACAATGGTAGAATTTCAGACAGGCACAGTAGATTTTGGGATGCACTTAGATGCCTACGGCCGTGGGGTCAGTATGAATCCGCTGGTGTTCAAAGTGGCCAACAACGTGTCAGACAATCGCCATATTAAGTTGAAGATTGTAGCTACCTGCGATGAATCAACGGAAACTTTCGAGTGGCCGTTTGTCATTGTGGTTGACAACATGATTAAGATTAGTGGAATAATAGAAAACGACACAAAACTCACAAACGACCATACCTATTTTGTAGTTGACGACATCGCAATCGCAAAGGGGGCAACTCTTACTATAGAACCTGGCACCCGTCTGGAGTTTGAAACAGGCAAAGGCTTGTATTCATTTGGTAAGCTCGTAGCACGCGGCAAACCAGGACAGCTCATAGTCATGGCACCACATATCAGCAGTACTTCGTGGAATGGGGTGGTTACACATGAGAACCAGAATGGTAATGGTTATGCCACCTGCTATATGAATGAGGACGAGACTATTATAACCTTAAAGCAGACAGATACAACCCCTATAGAACACTCTACTGGGTATTATGATACCAGGGATGTTTACTATACTGAAAGGGAATTCAGCGATATAACCTATGATGAAGTAACCCAATTTCAACTATTTAAATATTTGGATTTTCGAGATATGACTTGGCGTCAAGAGGAATTAACCAACCCTGACTTCCTAACCCCTGCTTTCACCAAAATGAAGAACGATTTTAATGAATATGTAGCAAAGCACCAGTATGACCCTGATAACGGGAGAACAAGACAGTCAATTATAAATTGTGAAATCGGTTCATGGAATACATACGACAATCCCAGAGACACACTATACTATTGCCAGTTGATTGACGTTGGTGGACAAGTAGGCTATTATGGCTCATCTGCTCCAGCCATGCATGATTGTATCATTAGTGGTTCTCAAGGTTGCTATCCGCAGCGATGTAATTTTACAGGTGATAGTTGGAGCGGAACTGGAAGCCTTGTTACCAGTGATGAGGAAATCGTAAAATGGAACAACTATGCCAACTTGTTATACTATGAAAGCCCTAATTACAGCAGTTTGCGACTATCGAATGTAGTGGGTAGTTACATTTTTAACTTCCGGGATGGTGAAGGCTATTTATTCCAATACGATCCTTCTACTCCTTCTATAGACCATGCAGACTATCCCTCTTATCTTGGTTCATCGCGAGAGGACCTGATAAGACCACATATATGGGAGATGGGCAATGGCGGTGGCTTTGGAAAGACGGATTTAAGCAATATGCCCACCCGACCCTACGCTGAGGCTCATGGCATTGTGTGGAAAGTGGTGGTGAACGGCAAGGATGCGCAGGACGAATACGAAGACCTGCCACCGTTGGGTGTTGGCAAGCATAAGTTTGAAGTATATTTCAACCGCCCAATGAACAAAGCGATGGCTCCTAAGATCTTGTTTGGCGTACGTGACCCCTACACGCAGAACACAGTCGATGAGGATGGTTCATGGAATGCGGAAGGCACCGTCTATACCGCCTATAAGACTATCGACGGCAAGACGAAGAGCGACGGTGTAAACCGCATCTACGTCTATGGTGCTGAGGACAATGAGTATTTTGAATGCCCCTATGAGAAGTCGCGCTTCAATATCCAGATTCAGGCCGCTGGCAGTATGGCCACGGGCTTTGCCGCCGAGGCTGGCATGGGCAAGGTGAACCTGGTATGGAACAATGACAACAACGACTTCGACGATGCGATGGGTTTCAATATCTATCGTTATAATTACATAGAGAAAACCATTCCTGCTCATTATGATGAGAGTTGGAATTGGATAGAAGAAACTACAGTGCTTGCTCCTGACACTATCCGCCTCAACACCGACATCGTGGACATCGAAACAACCAGCTATACCGACTACGACGTTGTTCCCGGCACCACATATTATTATATGTATAAGGTGTTGAGCACAGACTTACAGGAGTACGACGTGAGTAACACGGTGGCTGCTACGCCATTGACAGCGACACTGGGCGATGCCAACGGCAGCGGCAGCGTAGATGTGGCCGATGTCATCACGACGGTGAACTATGCCGCTGGCATGGAGCCGAAACCGTTTATCTTTGAGGCAGCAGACATGAATGCCGATACGCAGATAGACATTCTCGACGTTATCGGCATCATCCAGAAGATTCTGAACCCCTCATCTCCAGCATTAGTCATGAGCGAGGCTGAGGCTGTCTACACCATTAAAGACGGCATACTCTACGTGGAGTCGCCTGTGGCATTGGCTGGCATTCAGGTGCAGCTGAACATGGATGAGCAACGTGATGTGACCGTTGCCAGCGACCTGAATGGCTTTGAGCATACTTCGGCTTGGCTGACAGACAACGACTACCTGTTCCTAGCCTACAACATGAACGGCAAAACGCTCCCAGCCGGCAAGCATGCGCTGCTGAAAATTGGTGATGCTGACATCACAAATCTGCGGCTCAGCGACAGTCATGGACATAACGTCAATGTGGTGGCTGGCACAGGTACGACAGCTATCGATGTCATGGGTTCGAAGGTACTGTTGCAAGGCGGCGTGTTCAACTTAAAGGGTCAGAAGGTGGCTGGCAAGGCCGACGAGCTACAGAAGCTGCCGAAAGGTATCTATATTGTGAATGGTGAAAAGGTGGTTAGATGAAGCCGATGAAGAAATATATATTATCCCTGTTGGCACTTTGGGCGACAGTAGGTGTATGGGCAGGCAACACCATCACCATCTCAACGACCGAGGGTGCACCTGACGAGGAAGTGACGGTGAGCATCGGACTGGAGAACAGTGATGCCGTCTCGTCGCTACAGGTGAGCATCCCATTGGACGAGAACCTAACGCTGGTCAGCGGTTCTGGACAATTGGGGAGCCGCTGCACTGGCCACTCTTTGACGGTGGGTGTGAAAGACGGCGTGCTGAACATTCTTGTCTATTCCTTGTCGATGACTGCCATCACTGGGAATAGCGGCACGGTGGTCTCTTTCCGCCTACTGTTGGGCAACCAGCCACAGACCGTCAGTCTGACACCCTCAAAGTGTGTGTTGACCAGTTCGTCTGGCCAGCCCCTCAATTCCACCACCGAAAGCGGTATCGTGACTATCCGCTGCGCCAAGGCGCAGTACAGCACGATGGAGGTGGACTTTGGCGCAGTGCCCATCCGAAGCACCTATACCGAGATGGTGACGGTAACGAATGTGGGTAATGACGACTTGACGGTGAAAAGCTTGATGTTCTCCGATGTCAATGTGTTTTCAACTACAACCACGACACCGTTCACAATCACTCCTGGCGACTCGAAGATAGTGAACATCACTTTTTCTCCTGTAGAGCGTGGAAGCATCAGTAGGACGCTGAAAGTCGATTGCAACAGTGTCTCGAAGCTGAACACCATCAAGCTACTTGCACAACCTTTTGCCGTGAATGAACTGCACATCCAGGATGCCAGCGGCATCAGCGACGAGGAGGTGACGGTATCTATGACCATGAATAACATGGATGCCATCAGTGGCTATCAGGTGGAGTTCAATATGCCGGAACAGTTTGGATATGTCGCTAACAGCTTTGCACTTAGCAGTCGCAAACAGGACCATGTGGGCGTAGCAACACTGAATGGCAACACGCTGCGCATCATCGTCTATTCCCCTACTGATAAGGCTTTCGCTGGTAGTGATGGTGAGATAGGTTCATTCAAGGTAAAACTGTTAGGCCGTTATGGTGCCATGCTGACACCCACTAACACTGTTCTATCCGCTACTATCAATAATAAGGTAGAGAACGTAGTGTCTGCTGTATATGGTGGGCAGATAAGCATTCTGAGTCCGCAGATAGGTTGTGATAATACACTGGATTTTGGTGCCGTGTCCGTCACGGAAGATTGTGAGCGGTCGTTCATTATTAATAACTCTGGTAGTGCGCCACTGACCATAAGTCGTATTACCTTCGATAACGGGAATATGAGCATCAAGGAGGCATTACCTCTGGTGATTGCCCCTTGGGAGTCACAAACGGTTGATGTTGTTTACGGCAGTGTAGTGCAAGAGCCTTTTGAAGCTACGATGAACATCTACAGCAACGACCCAGAACAACGCATGAAGACGGTAACAGTAAGCGGAAGCCGCTTTGCACCGAACTATCTGAGTGTAAATATTCCAACGGTCGTACCCAATGGCAATCTGAAGGTAAATGTGTCAATAGACAACTATGACCCCATCACAGGCATTCAGTTTGACATGGAATATCCAGGCCAGTACTTTGAAAGCTTTGAGAACAATGTTAGACTGACAACAAGGGCTATAGGAATGACGGTTGTTTCGCATGTGGTTGGTAACAACACGCTGCGCTTCTTCTGCTACTTCATGACTGGAAACAGTATCACTGCAGGCAGTGGTAAGGTAATGACGATTCTGATGAAGCAGAAGGAAGGCAGTGTGCCTGTGGGTGACTACAACCTCACTGTCAAGAACATTAAACTGGCAACAGCAGAACTCAACAACAAGTATGCTGGAACAGATACTATTTCCTGTGACTTTGAAGTAGGAACCGACTCGTCTGATGATACCAATGGCGATGTCAATAACGATGGACAGGTAGATACCCAAGATGCTATCCTGATAATACAGCATTATCTTGGCGGGAGTCCAACAGGCTTTGACGAGCGTGTTGCCGATATGAACAATGATGGGCATATCGACACACAAGATGCAATCTTGGTCATAAAGGAATACCTTGGAATAGAATGATATCTATAAAATAAGTTTTAAGATGAAGAAAAGAATCATGAACATGCTGCTGTTCCTTGTTTTAGGAGGAACGGCAATGGCGCAGACGGTCGCGGTGGCTGACGTGGAAGTGATTCCAGGCACCACGGCATCGTATGCCCTCGTTATTAATGTGGGAGGCGGTGAGTACACGGGCTTCCAGTATGATATTGCCTTCCCGGCTACGGGCTTCTCGACGCCAGAGACGGGAAAGTCAACGGTCAATGCCTCTTGGGAGGGCGGCTCGATAAATCCTGGCGCCTTGACAGCTGGTGCCGGACGCGTGTCGGTGCTCTCGATGACCAACACCCAGCTGCCTGATGGCGACTTCGCGGTGGGTACCGTCTCCTTTGAGGTTGCCAGCGATGTGCCTGTGGGAGAATACGATGTGACAATAAGCAACTTTGAGTTTCTGTCAGGAACCACCCGTACAGCTGCTCCAGACGTGACTTTCAAGGTGACGGTGACTGACCGAATCACCCTTGACGAGGAGTCTACCGAACTGCCTGCCACCATGGCCGGTGTGAACGTAAAGGTGAAGCGCACCCTCAAGGCCAATGTATGGAACACCCTCTGCCTGCCGTTCGAGATGGATGAGGCCCAGCTGAAGGCCGCCTTCGGCGACGATGTGCAGCTGGCTGAGTTCCTTGATTATGAAGCAGATGGCAGCGCTATATCTGTTGACTTTG
>Ga0310691_10004251_pt1 | contig 16281 bp, 18 predicted proteins | sample 176DNAGHGlowgp2_FD_203887 | JGI IMG/M metagenome (GOLD analysis project Ga0310691, IMG submission 203887) | Sheep rumen microbial communities from Palmerston North, Manawatu-Wanganui, New Zealand - 1766 DNA GHGlow gp2 (v2) (version 2) | ecosystem: Host-associated > Mammals > Digestive system >...
AACTTGTATTAAATTGTAAGATATAATCAGATTCAATATTACAAATTATAGTACAATCTTTAGTTTTTTCATTATTAAGACATTCAATTAAATACATTACAAATCCTCCAATAACATATAGTCAATGTCTTCTTTAGCTTCTGCTGGCTGACTCTGTAAACAGTCAAGCGAATAAACACTAGAACGATAAGGTTCTTTCAAATATTTAATTCGTTTATCTTTAGAAGTTTTAAAATGCTCTTTCATAATAGAATCAGCCAAATTCATTAAAGTTTTTCCCATATGCATTTGCATTATAGAATATTTTTCTTTATGTTCTTTATTATATTTTTCAAATAAGGGTAATAATTCTAATTTAATTAATAAATCAGACCAACAAATTACTTTTTTATCTTCTAATGCTTCGATAATTTGCTTTTTTAATATTTTCATATTATTTTTTATCAGTAGACCCAAATCCGCCTTCTCCTCTATCTGTATTTTTGTTTACTTTTGCTTCAATAACTTCAACTCTAGGTACTGGTAGCATCAATGCTTGAATCAATTTTTCTCCAGGCTGTAAATATTGTTTTTCATTAGATACATTAGTTAAATTTACAAAAATTTCTCCTCTATAGTTTGAATCTACAATACAAGCCCCTCTAAATAAATGCTTTTTAGACGCTAATCCACTTCTGTTAAAAAATACTAAAGACCAACCTGGATTAAATTCTGTTTTAATTCCCATCGGTAATAATACAGATTTTTGTGGATAAATAGCAATTGCTGTTTTTATAATATCTCCATCTTTAACTGCTTCAATATTAATATTTTTACCATTCTGTACAACATAACCTAAATCTTCAGGCAACCAAAAATCAAACCCTGCATCTGTATCATGTGCTTTTTTTGGTGTTTGTACGTTCGTTAATTTTTCAATTTTTAATTGTAGCATTCTTTTTCTCCTTATGAATGGTTTATGTGTTATATGATACCCTAAACAATGTTTACAAAAATAAACTCTTAATTCATCTTTACTATTATTTTTATGAGCTCTATTAATTCCTTCTAAAGCAGTTTGTTCTGTTGGATATCGATGTTTCTTAATGCAAGATCTTACCAAATTTCCAAGTTGACTATCGTTCATATTAACACCTCTTATTTGCTAATATGAAGAACTTCAATATTACATTTCTTATTTATTTTAAGACTTTCATTTTTATCAAATAAAAAAATATCTAATCTACGTTCAAATCTACGATTCATTGTATCTTCAACTACATACCATTGTTTCATACAATCAATATATACTAAATCACCATAATGTATAATACCCTTATTTAATAAATCTGGCGATGCTGCCACCATATTTTCTCTTACAGGCCTATTAGTTGCTGTAATATTGGGTGTATCATCTGTTTGATTAGCATGATTATTATATGATGTAATTTGAATATTATTTAATACTCTCTTTACATATTCAGTATTTGTTAAATCATACTTTTGAGGTACAGTAACTACTAAAGATTCTGGTATTTCTACAATTATTTCTTTAGGTTGTTTATCTGTAATACTAAATGCTATTTTTGCACCTATTGAAAATGATATTAAAGTAAGTGCTATTAATCCTGCCCATCTCATAAATAATCTCCTTTTAATAAAATACCGGTTTTTAAAAGGAACCGGCAAACCTTTTGTCTTAGGATATGTAGGAGGTACTACTTATGAAATAGACTCTTAATCCAATTCCAAAATCCTTTCTTCTCTTTTTGATACTCGGGAACCTCTACAATGAATACATGAATATGAGAAGCTTGCTCTTTATGTTCTACAATCTTTTCCCGAATTTCTTTGATCTTTTCAAGAATTTGATCTTTACTTCCTTGAGGAAGTAATTCACTCTGTTCTTCACATTCAATACAATCATGTTGACAATTATCGTAAGAACAATTTTGATGAGTTGGTTCACAAGTAGCGGTAAAAGTTTCTTCGTGAACTACTGAAGAATTAGTAGATTTTTTTGTCGAAAAAGGAGTAATGATATCTGGTTTAAATGTATCAGGTTTAACTAATTCGTTCGTAGGTAAACCATCAATATGTTGAGCACAATCTTTACAATTAAATCTATATGCCCAAGCCATGTCCATATCTTGAGTTACAGATTTACCACAAGTTAAGCACTTAAACTTAATAATATCACGATTAGAATGTTTTTTTAATTTACCTACAATTTCATATTCTAAACCATAATGAATATGATAAGTAGAAAGTCTTTTTAATTTAGTTGCACGTTCAGTTTTAGCTAATTGCTCTGGCGTTTTAACTTTAACTGTTTTTACTAAAGGTAATTGCAACTGATCTTTAATCGGCTTCTTAACTACCTCTTTAGATTTCTTTTTTAAACGCATTTTATTATATTCGCTTTGACAAGTTTTACACCAATTTTGATATCCATCACTATTTTTATTGCTTTTATAAAAAAACTTAATAGGCAATAAAATATCGCATTTTTTACATCTTTTATTTACTGGTACATTTACTTCTTTCATTGTACTACCTCCGTAATTTTAATTTACAAATATATTATACTAAATTGTTTTGAAAAAGTAAATAGTTATTTTCCATGTTCAAATAATTCAGTTTTAATAGGTATTATATTAATAATAGCAAAATCATTGATTTTCCAATTATTTATTTCCATAATTTTTAATTGTATTTCTGATAAACTAGGCGCTCCATCTGACACAAATTTCATATTTTTATATTCACTTACTGAAGCATTATGTTTATAAACAATTAAAAATGTTATCATATCTACCTCTTTATTATATTATACTAAATTTTATGAATTTTATAAATTATTTTTTAAAGGCTTTCTTCCACAACTTCTATTAGGAATTTCATTACAATAACCTAATAATTCACATTTAGGTACTAAATATCTTTTTAACCAAGGAATATGTTGTATAGATTGTTTAACTATTTCGTTAAATAATTTACGAATTTCAATTTGAGCACAAGTGCATAAACGTTCATTACAAATATGCATTAATTCTCTTAAATTACAAGTCACTACAATATTAGAAGAGCAAGCATTGGGCAATAATGCTCTAGCATCTTCAGACTTAATACCATTTTCTATTAAAACATCATATAAATCAGATAATGTAGCCATAGCCATTTTAAATCCATCTTTTAATTCATCATTAGCTTCAATACTGTCAGGAATAACATAATCAAATCCATCTGCTAATTTACAATATCTTTGACTTTGTTGAGAATAAGTACAGTGACGATGTCTTACTAATTGATGTGTTAAAGCTCTACTTACACCTTCTATAAGAATATTGAACGAATAATGTTCTGAAATACTTAAATGACCAGCATCTAAAGCTTTTAGAATTACTTTTTCCATATCCTGCATTGATTTACTGACACTTTCATAAAAAATATCAATAGGCGATAATTTTGAATAACATGTACGAGCTGCCGTATACATTATTCTGTCAGCATATTGTGAATCTATACTTAAAACTTGTACTTTCATAATTAAAAAAGCCCATCTTTATATCAAGACGGGCTTAATAACTCCTTTTAGTTATTGTACACTATTACCATCATTAGACACTAACGTATCAGCAATTGAAACGGCTAAAGTATCAGCTTTGCTTCTAGTTTGTGATTCTTCAACCATTTTATCAAATTTTAATCTAGCTTTTGCAGCATTAATTTTCTTTAACAAATTAAGGAATGAAAATTTCTTAAAAATACCTTTTTTAATACCAGCTGGATTACCATTTTTATTATAGCGTAAAGTTGCTGGAACTTCAGGATAAATATTTTCATCAATTTTATTTTTAATACTATCAACACCAGTTTTTAATTCTACACAAGTTTCTACAAAAGATTTCATTGTAGATTTAAAATCTGAACCATTCAAATAAGTTAAATATTCTTCTACTGGTTTAAAATCTAGATGAATACCATATTCTTCAAAAATCTTATTTACATCATTCATTCTTAAATAGCGGAACGCATAAATAAGCATAATAACTTCTTCAACACGTTTACGAAGATAACCAGCTTTTAAATATCCATCTTTATCTTCTGTATCACCATCTACAATTGAAGAAATAATTTTATTAAATAATCCTTTGACAATTTTTTCTTCACGCGTCTTATCGTCATTTGGAAATTTTTCACGAATTGCAGAAATAATATTAGAACTAAATTCTGCTTTAAGTTGCTTATATTGATCATTTTTTACAGACATTTTACCAAGTTCTTCAGTTGCTTGTTCTACTTTTGTAGTTAAAACTTGCAAGTCTTCTGGCGTACTGCCTGCAATAATATCTTTTATTTCATTTTCAGACATAGATTCCCTCTCTTATATTTAAATATCACTTTGATTCTCTAGACTCTTTTTGCTTTTGTCTACGTTTCAAAATTGTTTCACGCTCTTTAATCATTCGCTCTACTCTTTGTCTATCAGGAGCAATTTTAAGTAACATATATAAACTTTCTAATTCAGCTTCCAATAATTCTACTGTTTGACGTTTCTTTTTAATCATATGCTATTTACATTATATCGTAATAAATTCAAAAATTCTATTTTAGTCTTTATCTCATTTGGATCTTTATAAATAAACCCTTTTGGATATTTTATAATTTTACAATCACAATACTTCTTTAAAGATCTAAATGTATTCATGTTAGATTTAAATCCTGCTTCATCATTATCGCGCATTATAAAAACTTTATCTTTACCAGTCTTTAAAATTTCTGTAATTTGAGCAGTACTTATATTTACACCGAATGTACAACAAGAATTAAAACCATATCCTGCAATAGTCATAGCATCTTTTGTACCTTCAGTAATAAATATACTATTTGACTTATCAACAATTATTTTAAACAATATTTCACTCGTTTTTATACCAGATTCATATAAACATTTTTTAGTAGACTTTTTTGTCAAATCTCTAAACTCGTAAATATTTTGAGCAATGGGAACTACTAATCTTCGTTTATATGGATTTGTTAAACAAATCTTTAATCCGACTAAATCAGATATTTGCTTTTTTACGTTAATAAGATTTAAAATAATTTGTTCATCACGTAAGTCTTTCAAATCGATAAATTTATAACTATTGTGACTAATTATGTCTTGTTTTTTTAAATCTTTAATTTTAAATGAATTTAAAACGTTTGTTATAATATTATTATACTTTAAATTTTCAAGATTTATATCAATACTTTTCTTTACATCATCATATGACCGTTTTGTAATTTTTGAAACAAATGAATATATATCTCCTTTTACTCCACAGCTACCAGAAAAACAAATATATTTACCAGTTTCTAAATTAATCGAAAATGAAGGATTATTTTCTTCATGAAATGGACAACAACAACGCACTTCATCATTAGCAATCTTTACTTGAATGCCAGATTGCTCCAATAGTTTTAAAATAATCTCTTCGTATTGATACATTACTCAATAAATCCTACTTGTTTCTTTAATTCTTTTTCACTATCTAAATCAATAATTTGCTGCGATAAATTACAACGTACTGAAAAACCTTGATTGGAAATAAATGCAGCACGTCTTGCTTTTAAAAAATAAAATGTCATTCTATTTGCTAGTTTATCCATGTCAGACTGATGTAGTTTAATACACAAATCAATATTGTCAACTATTCCCTTCGCATAAGCAACATCAGCTTGTGTGTGCTCTTCTTTTTTCTTACCTTTTTCTTCAGTCTTTTTAACTTCTTGTAAAGCAGAAATTAAAGGAACGTCTTCAGCTCTAGCAATTGCTTTTAATTGTTTACTAATATTTGTTAATGCTTGCCAGTCATAAGGATTCTGTGATCCATTTTGCATAATTTGCATATAATCTATTACTACCAAATCAATATTTTTAAATTTTCGTTTTGCTCTTCTAATTTCTACTTGCAATGCTGTCGTTGTTAAATTTTGTGGTGCATCAATAAATATAACTTCACCGCCCATTTCCTTTACCATTCTCCAAGCAACATCTACTTTTTTCAATGTTTCGTTTGAAGCAGTATTTTCATGCATTTCTTTTGCATCAACATTCGCTAAATAAGCGGATAAGTTTATTTCATATTGTCTAGCAGGCGACTCAATAATAAAATATAAAATCTTTTTACCTTGTAACAAATTTGATGCTACAATATTATTCATTACTGTAGTTTTACCGCCACCAGATTTTGCTACGACGCACATAAATTCTGATTTTTTCAAACCTTGTATAACACTATCTATACATTTAAAATTCGTTCTAATACCCTGAAATTGCGTTGGATTTTGTCTCTCCCTGATAATATTCATCAACGTTTGTTGAATGTGATCTGTAGCATCAATTTCAGTAAAATTTTTCGACGCATCGTCATATTGTAAATAATGATTTAATAAATCATCACATTTTTGAATATTACCCGAATTTACATTATTGCCCAAATTCTGAATTAAAGAAACAATTTTGCGCGCTTTAGTTTTTTGTTGAATCGAGTTAATAACTGAACTAATATTATTATCTTTTTCGATTTGTAAATTAAAAATTGAATCAATAAAGACATTAATAAGTTCTTTATCATTATATTTTGTAGATAAAGTATTTTTGATTTCAATAGGAGTACAAATAGAATTAAATTGCTTATATTGTTCAGTAACAATAAAAAATGTATTTTTACAAATTTCATTCGTAAAATCGTTAATTGTTATTGAATTAAGAGTATGCTCTAAATTTTCTACATTAGAGCACATCATCTTAATTAATAATTTTTCTAATTCTATATTAGAATATTCAAACCCTGGCATACTTCACCTTATTAATCTTCTACTTGTTCAAAGTCGAATATTCCATTATCACGAAATTTGTATTTATTTAAAAACTCATTAGCATCTTTTTGAGTATTAAAACGACGAGCAAGTTTAATATCTTTCGTTCTCCAAGGATCTCCATACATTATATATTTCTTTCCTTCTTGTTTATAATATTGAGCAATTACCCATTTAGTCGTTTTTTGCTCATTTTTATATTGATGAAATATTTCTTTTGCACGTTCTTCAGTCTTTATCCAGTTTTCTATCATTTCAATTTCACCTTGTAAAAACAATAATTCTGGTTGTAAAGCATAAGCTTTAATTAACTCATAAAATAAACTACACGTATATTTATTATATACTGGTTTTTCAGGATTATCACCACGTGTTTTCATTCCAACACATAATTGATTACCTATAAGTTCATCTACAAATTGAACTTTTGGAATAGCGTTCTCAATAATTTTTTGCCATAATTTATAAGATAATTCTGTAAGTTGTCCAGCTGCATAATCATCTACAATTGCGTGTTTTAAAGCCAAAATAGCTTTACGCATAGTAAAATTATCTTCATCGCCTACAGCATTTAAAATACGTTTATTACAAGCTGCAGCAAGTTGACGCGAATTATATTCCATTGCGATAGAAATTGTTTCGCCCTGTGGAAATAAATATCTCATATCTGGAGCCCATACATAACCATTATCTTCAACTGTAGCGCGAAAATTACTTATTGCTGCAATAATTTTATCAAATTTTTCATTCAAAATAGGATTATGTTTAATCGATAAAGGTTTAATAACAGATACCGTATCTTTATATAAACCAGTAAATGTACCAGTTTCTAAATTATGTAATGGCACAGCACCACTCTCACTATTAATTGCTCCTACTTGATCTCTTGTCAAACGTGCTAAATTTACACGACTTATATTTTTAAAAACAAATGTACAATGTGCAGCTTCCAAAATTTTAGGCGAAGTCTTATTTTCAATAAGTTTTTTAATTACAAAATCTACAGTCTTTTGATAAGTATCAAAATTATCTTTATGATGATACGTCAAACCACACATACGAATTGCAATTTTATCTATATCTTTTGTATAAGAAAGTAATTCTACTTGCACGTCTTGATAACCTTCATGCACATTAATCATGTTTTATCTCCTCTATCACTTCACTCAAACTATTTACGATTTTTAAATTATTATTTGCTTTAGATATATTATTTTGATTTAATTCGTTTTTAAGTAAAAATGTTCTTATTCCAAGTTTATTTACATTATTCGCGTTTGAAATATTGTCTTCAACATATAATTTAATATTATTTACATTAAATTTTTTAATTACATCTAACATTTTATCTTCAGCGAATAAAATAGCGTCATATTTTAAATTATTAATTGTTGCCCATTTTGTTGTATCATAAGCAATATTTTTATATAAATACACAGGACGATTTGTAAATAATATAACTGTATAATCTTTATTTTTTAATTCACACAAAAATTCTTTTGCATTGTTTAATAAAGGTATTTGCGCTTTCATTCCAGACGCTCTATAATATTCTTTGTACACATTACGCATTTCTATTGGAATATCATCATAATACTTGTAATCTGTATTATGTTCTTTATTAAAACATTTTATAAAATATTCTGGGAATTGTGCTAATACACCATCTATGTCTACCAATGCTATACGCGTATACCAATCTTGTCGATCAATAATATCTTTTAATATATATCTATTTTTAACATAAATAGAAATTATATTAAAAAATTCATCGAACTTATTTACGTCTAATTTATAATAATTAAATATACATAAAAAGTATTTGAACGCATCAACCAATTTTGAATATTTATAATAATCAGAAATATCTTTTTCTTGAAATTTATAGCTTTTAGGTAATAGTTTATGTGAAGCAGTAGATAAAGAATCAATAGCGCCTAAAAAATAACTATTAATTTCTTTATCTTTATGTATAAACTTTAAAAAATCCTTTTGAATTTTTAAATACTCTTCAAATTTCATTTTATTTCCTTATGATAACTCGCAACAAATACTGTTATTAAAGATTTATAGTTAGGAAAATGTTTCAAAACTTCTTGAACAATCATACAAGCTGTTTGCTTATCATATTCCAAATTAATGCTACAATTTTGTGAACGATAATATTCGTTTAAAATTATCGTATTATTTCTTAAAAGAATATGTACTGTTGAAATACAATGTCCTAATCCATTAGGGTATAATATACTAAAACATGCTTGACGTGTATTACGATCTTGCTTAAGTAAAGGAATCAGTTGTCCATTTACTCTACTTAAAATATCATAACGTTCTTCTTCATCTTCTTTGAAATTTGGCTCTATTTTCTTGGACAATAAATCTTCATCATATTGTATTTGATAAATATAGTTTAAAATTTCAAGATATTTCTTACCTCTTACAGTAATTTCGCTAAGCATTTATATGACTCCTCAATACCTTGTTCAAATGTGACTCTATTTTCGTTATATTGTGCTTCAGTCATATTTGCCAAACGTAACATTTTACTATTGTCACCAATATGTTCTTTTAAGTAGTCAGATTCTGGTTCAAAATTATAAACCATTTCTTTACCAAACTGCGCTTTAAATTTATCTTGGCAAATATCAAAAAATTCTTGAACAGTTTTTGGACTATTACCAACAAGTAATACATCTTGATTTTCAGATTTTTTATTCAAAATAATATTTCTAAGTACAGGAATAAAATTATAAACATATTCCCACATCTTGTGAATTTTAGGATCTAATTTAATTGTCGTTTGTTTATTAAAAACTGTATTATAAGCAGTAATATTTACCATACTAGATGAATCTAAAGGTATATTCCCAAATAAAAATACGGGAAATAAATTAATCCATCTCTTACAGCGTCTTTTAACGATTTCTTCAGCTAAAATTTTTGTTTGTCCATACCATGTCTGAGGATTTTGTTTCGTTTGTTCTGTAATTTTATTTTCAATTGAATAACAAGTCGGATCCATTGTTGCAGTCGTACAAAGATTTACAAATAATGTGTCAGGTGAATACTTACACATTGAATCTACTAAATTAAATGTGCCTTCTACATTAGTTTGAAATGCTCCAATTGTATCTTCTTCACAGCGATTTGTATTTACATAAGCAGCAGTATGAATAATAATATCTGGTTTATACTGCATATATTTGTCGATTTTTTTACGATTACGAATATCTAATTCTTTTTTATACTTTACGTCATATGTAAATGGTACTTCAGTTTTACTAAAAGTACAATCTTTACTGTCAAATTTAAATTCATTTTCTGGAAATGCTTTTACCAAAGCGCTCGATAGGTTACCAGACAAACCTGTAATCATTATTTTCATTTATTCGATCTCCTTTTTAATCTGCTTAGCAGATAATATAACATCTTGTATTCTGTCGTGATTATACAGCGCATTACGTCCTAACAAATAAATATTATACTTTTTTAATGTATCATATTTAATTATATTATTTGAATCGATCCAAATTTTTGCAGATGGATTGTAATTATATTCTAATTTATCATTTTTTAAATTAAAATATTTATTGATTTGTTCTTGTATATTAATCGTATTTTCTATAAATAACTCTAACGTATAATAATTTGTAGAAACATTTGTACATCTGAAAAATTCTGATTCTGTTAAATTATACCAAAAACTATATTTATTTAAGTATTCAAATTCATTCTTGTATTGTGCATTAAATGAAACATAAACGACACCACGCTTTTTTAATGCATAATCATTATAAATGTTTAATAATCTACATAACAATTCAAAATCTATTGTAGATACTAAATTGTCGTATTCAAATATAACAAGTTGTTTATTTACTAAACAATATGCAAAATGTTTATTTTTATCGATTGACAGCACTTGTGCACTCTCAAAACAAACATCATCATAAAAATCTGTTAAATCAAGATTTAATGCGCTAAACGCGCTGATAGATGAATTTTGCGAGTTACTGAATGAATACCCCATCTTTTTATCATAAGTGCTCTTATCATCAGTTTTAACGCCATCTAATAATGTAATTGTTTTAACAGATCGTGTTGATACAACATATTCTCTAAATAAATTTCGTGTTTCTGGTGTGTCATGATATAATTTAGGTCCTAATATTGTATTAGACATTTCGCCACCTAATATTCTATTACGTTCAAGTACTAAATAATTATTTTTTAGTAAATGTCCCATAATACAACCAGAAATACCGCCACCAATAATTAACGTTTTAAACTTTATTGTATTCATAATATAATCCCCAGCGACATAAAGATTCTTGATAAGTCTTCTTTTATACTATTTACAGCTTTTTTATTTTTATTAACATATTGTTGTAAGCTGTTTGTATTTGTAGAATATGTCAATAGATTATTTATAGTTTCAATTTGTTCTTTTGTTAAAGGTTTGACGTTTAACATTTTCTTATGATATTGTAATTCGCCTAATTTACTCAATACATTATTTTTAAACAATGATACTTCTAACTCATCTGGACGATTTTTATCACATTCAAATTCCAATACGTCTCTGATTTCACAACTATCATCATCATCTGTTTCTGTAGTAAAATCAAAAGATACGCTATAATCAATTGGATTTGATGGTAAGCTACTTTTTGCTGTTCGCGTATTTTTAACAACAGGAATATTTAATGCTGGCGATATACGTGTATTACCACTATAAAGATATGCAATGCCGTGTACGAAATTAATTCCAATATCTAACGGTTGTCCTTCACGATCATTATATATTTTACCATCATCATCTAAAATGTCAATATTATACGAATAAATAATATTTGTTTCAGTCTTGCGTTTTTCACGAATAAATCTATATTTAATAGCGTTTTTTAAACTATTAAAATTTTTTGATTCACTATCATTTTCATTTAACACAATTTTTTCGCCAGTACCACGTTTTAACTTGCGAGGACACAAACAATCATGAATTTGTTCAATTGCCAAAACGTGCATATCATCTCTATCTAAACCTGGTATTTTATAACGTGAAGACATATAGTCAATAAATTGTCTTAATTCATTATAAATTGCTGCGAAAGCATCGTTTGCTAATTCATTTTGAACTGCAAAATGCTCATTTTCTTTAGTTTTTTCAAAAATACCGTACTTCTTATATTGTGCAATATAAGCATTAATCATCTCTCTACCCCCAGCACTTATTGTGCTTTAAATTGTAATTTATTTAGAATTAGTCGTACTACTTCTTCAACTGTCAAATTTGTATTGTCAATATAAAAAATATTATCTGACGTTGAATTTTTATAACCCTTGAAATATTCTACAGCTTGTTCAAGTGTTGTACCTTCTGGAACGAATGAATCGTTCCTATTTTTCATCCTTTCTTTGATTTTTTCGATGTCTGCATTCAGAATCACATATAATTGATTAGTGTTATTAATCATATATGTCTCCCATTCTGAATCAATATTTCTGTGAGCTAATTTTGCATAGCAAATTTGATCTGGTATATCACGATCATAAATGACGTATGTATAATTAGTGTTTTTGTGAAGTACTGCTATTGTTGAAGTTTTTCCGACTCCATCTGGGCCAGAAATTGACACGAACTTTTTCATCTCCAATCCCTCCTACAGGATTCCCTAATACTAACTACATAGAGTCTAATTTGAGCTAACTACAAAATTACTTTAATAAATTTTAACACGTTTGTAAACGCTTTTTTTTAAATAATTCGAAAACCATTAAAATATAACAGTTTTTAACTATATACAATCGTCTAATGCAACGATTTTTTCTTCAACTAAAAACATTCTGCTACCTTCATTTTTTGTTACAACTGCTTTGACGTATTGCCCTTCTATAAGTTTAAAAGTGTCGCGTTGTAAAATACTATCTACAGTCGCTGCTTTTGTAATAATTTCAAAGCCATTAAAATGCTCATCTACTATTTTAATATAGCCATAGTAACTACCTTTTTTACTTTTGACATTTTTAAGTTCTGTTAAGAATCCACAAATTAAAAACTGTTCTCCATTTGAATGATTTTCAAGATTATTGTCTATTCCTTGAATTTGTGCTTGATACTTACTTAAATCAGCAGACAATATAATACCCAAATCTTTTAACTCAAACATAAATAACGGAGTTTTATAAAGTTTATCAAAGTTTTCTTGCGCTAAACGAGCTAATTCTGCTTTATAATTTGCGCGTTCTTCCTTTGTTAATAATCGAGCATTTTTATCTACCTTAAATGATTCCTTTAAAGCTTTGTCATCTTTACCAGATAACGTAAATGTATTTAAATAATACTCTTTTATTTGATCAACACAATTTAAATCATCAAACGCTTTTAATTCAATCAAGGGTAAAATAACGCGCTTTGTAATTTCTTTACATTTCGTTCGTTCAAGAAAGTCATTAAAGTCTTTAAATGGAGCATGTTTTTGAATAATTTCTCCAACATCTTCAGAAATGCCCTTAATTGATCTAAAGGGAAAATACACTAATCTATTTTTATCGTCAAATGCAAATGTTGATTTAGACTTATTAATATTTACTGGTAAAATTTTATATTGTAGTCGTTTAGCAAATTTTATTGCATCTATAATATTAAATTTATCAGCTGTCGCATCTGCTGATGAAATCATGAACATAGCTTTCATAAAAGCTACGGGATAATAATATTTTGCCCAAGCACACCAATAACCCAAAATAGAATAAGCCATAGAATGTGCTTTACAAAATGAATATTGTTTTACCATTTCCCAATAAAGCTTTGCTTTATCGTTATCCCATCCTTTTTCTAAAGCATTTTTAAGAAAAATTGCTTGTAATTCATCATGTTTATCTGCCCAACGCTCTGGCTGCTTTCTTACCATATTCGCATCTTTTAATGATATGCCACCAATACGTATTACCATTTGCATTTTTTGCTCATCATAAATAATTTCACCATATGTATCTTTTGTAATTTCAGCGAATATTTTATCAGCTTCAACATTAAAATCAAAATTATTTTTTAATTCCCCAAAACGTTTCTTAATATATCTATCTGTAGCACCTGTAATTAAACTTGCCGGACGCACTAAAGTATTCATAGCTGATAAATCTTCAATGTTTTTACATTGCATTTTCTTTAGCCATGTTTTCATCAAATCTGAGTCACACTGAAATACATAATCAGTTTCACCAGTACTGAAAATATAATCATATACTTTAGTATCATTCAAATCCAAACTATCCCAATTAACTCTATGCCCAGTTTCAGCTTCGATTTGTATATCTAATGCTTTAATAAAATCCATTGTAGTCAAACCTAAAAAATCATACTTAATCAATCCCGTATGCTTAATTGAATCTTTATCAAATTGACTTACTAAGAATTTTTCTCCATTTACTGTAGCTAACATCATTGGACAAATATTACCTATTTTTTCATCACCAATTACGATACCAGCAGCATGTTTCCCTGTTTGTCTTGGAATTCCACAAAATATCTTAACATATTTAAATAGTTCTGGATATTTTGCCACTAACATTCTTGCTTTTTCATCTTTTTCGATTGCTTCATCTAATGTTTCGTATGTTTCCCAAGCAATTTCTTTTGAAATTTTATTCGCTGTTTCAATAGGAATCTCAAGTGCACGTGCAACGTCTTTAATGCCTGATTTTAATTTAATATAAGAAATTGAACAAATTTGACTTACATTTTGTGAACCATATTTAGACTCTAAATACTTAATAACTTGTTCACGTTTTGCAGATTCAAAATCTGAATCAATATCTGGAGCATTTTCGGCTGTTCCCGTATTACGCCCTTCGTTATAAAAACGTTCAAACATAAGTCCATATTTAATTGGATCAATACGAGTAATTCCAAGTAAATATGCAATAAGACTTCCACCTGCTGACCCACGACCAGGGCCAACATAAACATCATTTTTATGACAATAATTAAATACATCACGCATTACTAAAAAGTAATTTGAAAATCCAGAATTAATAATAATTTTTGCTTCTGATTGTGCACGATCTATATATTCTTTTTTATTAATTAAACCTTTCTCTTTTAAACCTTTAATAATTAAGCTATTAAAAAATTCATCGTTATCTTTAAATCCTTCTGGTAATTGAAATTTAGGAAATCGTGCTTTATCGAATGCGACGTTTGGTTCATTACCTTCTAAAACTAATTCTGTATTTGCTATCGCCTCATCTAAAATACTTTCTGAAATATTTGAATGATACATTTTAAACGTATTCTTCATATCATCTTTAGACATCATATAAATAGTATCACAAGTGCCAACCTCTTCATCTTTTGCCCAACCTGCTTTATTCATAATTAAAAGCATACGTCTATTTGCAGCTTCATCTTGATAAGTATAGTGACTATCGCATGTTGTAATTAACTTAATGTCTAATTTTTGTGCTAATTCTATAAGTAAAGGATTTACTTCAATTTGTTCTTGAATATTATGAGGCATGATTTCTATAAAAAACTTATTACCAAATAAATCTTTAAACTTTTTAGCAACATCAATTGCCTCTAATACTTTTCCCTCTAATAATAAACAATCAATTTGTCCTTTAAGACAAGCAGATGAAACTACTAATCCAGTAGAATGTTGTTTAAGCATTTCAAAATCTATTCTAGGACGATAATAAAAACCTTGTTCATAAGACAACGATGATAAAGCATATAGATTTTTAACACCTTCTTCAGTTTTTGCTATCACTGTTAAGTGATAGCTTTTACGCATTTCTTTATTATTTATATCTGGCGTATAATAAAATTCACAACCAGGAAAATGTTTTATACCAGCTTTACTAAGTTCCTTTCTATATTCTTGTATGTGTAATAAATTGCCATGATCTGTAATGGCAACTTTATCCATTTTAAGTTCTTGTAAACGTTTAACTAGTTTTTCAGCAGTAATTAAAGAATCAGATAAAGAATATGCAGTGTGAAGATGCGTTAAATACATTTATTTATCTCCTAATTAAACCAATCTAAAGTAGGTTTACCATTAAACCCTTTTTGCCATATATACCAAGCATAACAAACTGCAGACGCCGTACCGTCCTCTGATATAAATTTACCATTTTTAGCACATTCTGTACGAGTTGATGTAACGTATATTCTTATTGGTGGATTTTTCAAAAAAAATGGTTTACGTTTTTTGCCTTCTAAAAATGTTAATTTCATAAACATACAAACAAATCTATTATCATCAATTAATTCTAGTGCTTTTTGACAAAATTCTAATGCAAATTTATATGGAGGATTTGTTACAATATCACCACTATATTTTTCGCTACATTGTAAAAAATCGAAACCAGTATGTGCACGTTCATAATTATAATCGTATAAGTCTGATGCCAGTTTTAATTTTTTAT
>Ga0310691_10004252_pt1 | contig 16276 bp, 26 predicted proteins | sample 176DNAGHGlowgp2_FD_203887 | JGI IMG/M metagenome (GOLD analysis project Ga0310691, IMG submission 203887) | Sheep rumen microbial communities from Palmerston North, Manawatu-Wanganui, New Zealand - 1766 DNA GHGlow gp2 (v2) (version 2) | ecosystem: Host-associated > Mammals > Digestive system >...
TTTAAAATATCTTACTTCTGAAGAAGGGCATAGAGCTATTGTTATGACCCACGTAGAGGGAATAATATTATATATTGAAAACAAAAAGAAATAATATATTTTGACGAAAGTAGAACAATAGGTTTTTAAAAAAAATAAATGGCAACCTAAACAGTTGCCATTTTATTTTTATTTATTTTCTAGGTATATCGTTCTATCTTCTATTTTATCCCAATACTTAAATGTATATTTAATTTTTGGTTCATTTGCCTCTATGTTTGATATGTCGGTAACAATATCTCCGTATTTTTCCCTATGCATAAAGCCAAGGCAAGCAATAAGGCTGTCTGAAGCGTCAAAGTTTTCTTTTTTTAATTCTCCATCCTTTCCATACAACCATTCAACATCAGGAAACAACTGTGCAACTTTACTTTGAAGTAAACTCTTCTTATCTATATCCCAAGGATACCCACCAAATAGAGTTATATTACCATCTTTCACAGCTTTAAGAATTTTTTTGAAAGGATATTCCATTCCATCCTTTCCGTATTTTCTTATTTCTAGCAAATCAGGAAAAGCATATTTTCTCGCATCATAACTACTAATATAGTTTGCCTTGATTCCAAGTTCTTCATATACGACTAATGAAATCATCCCATTAAACCGTAGTAGTGTGCTTACCGTATTTGCGTTGTTAGATAGAACCAACGGTTCTTCGATAACAACTTTTGAAATACCAATATCTTTATACTGCTTTAAAAATTGGTTTCTAAAGATTTCTGTTTTTACGAATAATGCTTCAGTCGCATCCATTTTCTTTGGGGTCTTAGGGCTAACGTGCGTAAGGGTTACAATCTTTCCGTTTTCAGAGCCATCATCAAGCATAATGCAAGCCCCAATGCATTTTGTTGAAACATCTAACCCTAGAATAAGGCTCTCTTTCTTTTCTTTATTGTCTTCCACTATTTATAGTAATTTTTATTAAATTTTATTAATAATAATTTAAATTAAAATTTTAATAATTATATTAATTTTAATTTTTCATATAAAATATAAAATATAATTAATTATATTAAATAATTTTTAATAAAAAATTTGTTTTTTACCAGATTTTTTTGTATATTTGCACATAGAAATATCTTTTATAGAAGAATGGGAAGGAGGAAAATTCATTTTGAAGTAGATAAAAGTTTGGTAGACGAGATTACTGAATACTGTCACCTAAATGGAATCGAAGATGTTGAAGGTGAAATGAATTCAATGCTTCGAAAAGCTTTTATGATATTAAAATACGGAGAAACACCATTTAAAAATGCTTTAACTGAAATGGTTGAAAATAAAGATAAACCAAAGAAGGAAGGTGCTAAAAAAAACATTAAAAAAGAAGAGCTAGTTGTAGAAAAAGAAGTAGCTGAAGAAATAAAAGAACAAAAACAAGAAATAGAAACAACGTCTGAAGAACCTAAGGTTATACGTAGGAGGACAGTCAAAATCGTTAAGAAAAATAAAGATGATTGAAGTTAATAAAAAATCAAAATTACATTTCCATTGGAAGGTAAGCCCCTATGATTTCTCCAAAGAAAAGGAGAATAGTTTAATAACTAAAATTAGTAAGAAATACGGAGTTCCAAGGGAGAAGATTAAGATTATTCCAGAATTTACGATGATAAATTCTGACGGTGAAGATATTAAGGTATCTAGTGATATTATCGCAAATATTCAGAACCCAGAATTTCAACAAAAGTTGTTTAAGGAATATATCATTTGTAACAATATCAAGGATTATAATTTCGACCTTATCAAGAAGATTGATAATGAGTTGAATGGTATGATAAATTATGAAGTTTATGATAAGTATAAGCAATATACGATAAAGTGGATTCGTTGGAGTAATTTCTTATCATATGGTGATAATAATTTCTTTGACTTTACAACTTTGAAAGGTTTGGTGTTGCTAAATGGTGAACCAGCGAATCAAAGTGGTAAAACCACCTTTGCAATAGACCTTTTGCACTTTTTGCTATTCGGTAAAACAAGTAAGGCTGCAACGTTGGATAAGGTATTTAACAAGCACCTTCCTAGCGCATCTGAGGTTGTTGTTGAAGGTTGTATAAACATTGAGGGTATTGATTATGTAATAAAGAGAACGCTTAGGAGACCAGAATTATCTAAGAGAAGTTCTAGGAGTAGAACAATTCAAAAGGTAGAATACTATAAGATTGTAGGTGATTCTATGGAAGAACTAGTGGATGTTGCAGACCTTACAGATGAAAACAGTGCGCAGACTAATAAGGTTATCAAAGAGGCGATAGGCCAAGAGTCCGACTTTGATATGATAATGTGCGCAACTAGTTCAAATCTTGATGAACTTATTGAGAAGAAAGAAACCGATAGGGGTAAGTTGCTATCTAGATGGATAGGATTGTTGCCAATTGAAGAAAAGGATATTTTAGCAAGAGAGAAATTTAATTCAGAGATTAAGCCTTTCCTACTTTCTAGTAGATATAATACTGAACAATTAAAGAGTGAGATAAATACAATTCAGAAGAATTTAGAAACCATTTCTTCTGAATTAAAAAAATATGATAAAGAAAATAAAAGAATTGATTCTGAATTAATAGAAGATGAAAAAAAGAGGGAGAACCTTGTTAATCTCAAGTTTAAAATAGATGAATCTTTATTAAAGGTCGATATTGAAACATTAAATGCTTCAATAAAAAGACTTACAGACGATGGTGTCAAGAAAAACGCCGAGAAGGAAGCTATACAAAAGGAGATAGATGCTATTGGCGAAGTTGATTTTACTGAAAAGGATTATGATGAATTGCAAGATAGTAGAAATAAAATTTCAATAGAGATTGGTTCTCTAACTGAGAAGTACAAGTCTACAATGCAGATGATTGATGCTTTAAAAAAGAGCGAGTTTTGCCCAACTTGCGGAAGAAAGTACGATAATATTGACAACACTAAAGCAATAGATGAAAAAACAAAGGAAGTTGGTGAACTTTTAACTGCTGGAAAGGCAGCTCGTGAAGAACTTAATAACCTTGACAAGACACTTGCTGACGTTAAGACAAAGAGAGACAAGTATAACGAAAAGTCAAGACTTGTTGTAAAAATGTCCGCATTGGATGTACAATTAGCCAATCTTAGGTCTGAATATAAGGATTTAAAGAATACACTTAATGAGTACCACAAAAACAATGAAGCAATTGACCATAACAACAAGATTGAAATAGAACTTAGAAACTTACAAGCCATTATTAATAGTAAGAGAAGTGCCAAGGAAACAAACATACACTATATAGCTAAACTTACTCAAGATGCCGTGAATGGCGAGTCTGAAATAAAATCAAGAGAAGAAGTTATAAAGAAGATTAACGAAGAAGAAATCATTTTAAGGAATTGGCGAATATACCTAGATATGGTTGGTAAGAATGGTATTACAAAGATGGTACTAAGAAAGACACTACCTATTATAAATGCGAATATTTCATTCTTATTAAGTGATGTGTGTGACTTTACAGTAGAAATTACTATTAATGATAAGAATGATATTATGTTCTTTATCGTTAAAGATGGTGTTTATTCCGACTTAACTAGTGGAAGTGGTTTTGAAAGAACTGCTGCTGCTCTAGCCTTAAGAATAGTCCTAGGAAATATTTCAACTCTGCCAAGATGTTCATTTATAGTATTAGATGAAATTTTAGGAAGAGTTGCAGAAGAAAATCTTGAAAACATAAGGACATTATTAGACAAGATTAGCGACAAGTATCAATTTATTATGCAAATTTCACACTTGGAATCTATTAAAGACTGGCATAATGAAATAATTTCTATAAAGAAAGACGGGAACATTTCTAAAATATGTGTCTCTTCAAAATAACATATTGTTTAACCTTTTAAAAAAGTGAAGAATGCTTACATAAACGATTTTACCAACACAGTCCAAATATATTATGATGATTTGAGTTGTTATGATACTATACCAAGAGATGAGGAAGAAGAATTATTTCAAAGGTATAGGGAAAATGATATTGATGCAAGGAATAAAATAATAGAATCAAACTTAAAGTTTGTTTTTAACATTGCCAAGAAATATAAAGGAAAGGGGTTAGAAATGTGTGACCTTATTTCTGAAGGAAATATAGGGTTGTTAAAGGCATTGGATAAGTTTGACGAGACAAGGGGAATAAAATTCATAACATATGCTGTGTGGTGGATTCGACAAAGCATTCAAGAAGCAATACAGAAAAAGGGTGAAAACACATATATAGAAGACACACCCTCGTGTGGCAACTTGAATATGGGAATTTTAGATGATGAAGAGGATGGAGAAATAGATAACAACAATGGTGAATATAACGATAATTGTGAAGTTATTACTGATGATATGAAAGCGTTGCTATCTGAAATGTTGGGAAAATTGCCATCTAGAAATAGAACTATAATGGAGATGTATTTCGGCTTGAATGGCCACGATGAATGTACATTGGATGAAATAGGACAAACATTAAATTTATCTAAGGAAAGAATAAGGCAATTAAAGTTATCTAGTTTAAAGATTTTAAGAAATGAAATAATGGCATCTTATAGCGAAGATGTATTTGATGGTTTATTCTTAGGTTAAAAAGCAACAAAGTAACTATTTATATAAAATATTTATTATGACAAAAGAAGTGAAAAAGACAAAAGTAAATTCAGATAAAGCAGTTAAGGCCACTAAGAAAAAAACTACTAAAGAAGAAGTGGTGGAAGTAGAAAACTTGAAGGAGTTCGTGGATGAAATAATTAGGGAAAGAGCAGAAGAATTACCTCAAGTGGAAGAAGTTGTTGATAATGCTGAAAAAACTGTTGTGGAAGAAAAGGTAGAAATACCTTGTGAAATTCATACTGAAGAAAATAATAATACGGCGAAGACTCGTAAGACTAGATATTACGAAGGTTTCGCTTGGAATGGAATAGAATATGATTAAAAACAATGGATAGAAACACAACAAGGGAAATGTTGAGCACCATTAGAGACATTCAAGAAGGAATTATTTCTGAAGGTTCTGAAAATGGTCAATCATTCCCAATCACAAAAACAACGCCACAATTTGGTGACGTTCGTGTATCACAAGAGCAATCTCTTATAAAGACAGTTGGTGAGAGCGTTGAATTAAATGATAAATCATTGGTTTATTATCCAGAGAAAAAGGATTTGGTTTTCAGTGGTAAGATAACATCTCTTAATTTAACATTTCAATTTAGGTTCAACGACCCAAGCGGAGATGGATGCTATATATGGGCTGAAGCACTACAACTCACCGAAACTAATAATAGGACTATAGGTAAGCTTCGTGATGCATTTGTAAACTGGAAAAGCGCCCTTATTCAAGATGGAGATTTGTTCGACAAATTGGAAAAGGCGATTAAAAGGAATTAATTATTAAATAAAAGTGAAACTTACTGACGATTTAGTAAATAAGTATGGGACAGACAAACTCTTACACCTAGCATTTGGTGGGTGGTTTGTAGCTTTGTTTTCCATTATTAATTTCTGGTGTGGACTTGCGGCCCTAGTGGTACTACTTGCTTTGAGTGTTTTAAAGGAAACAAAACTAGATAAGTTTGCTGATTGGATGGATGTTACTTTCGCTATGGGTGGAGGAACTGTTTCATTCTTGGTTGCACTAATCAAGTTTTTAGTTTAGTATTTTGTTAAAAAACTTTCTCCGTTAGGGCGGCTTGGATAAGCAAATTCAAGCTGTCCTTTTATGCAGTAATGTGATATTTATAAGTAAAAGTATACATACAGTGGATTCAAAAGAAGCGTTAAAAAGAATAATTAAGGAAGAGTTGAGTAAGACAGAAATCAATAATATGATTTCAAACAAAATAGACTCAAAATTATCTTCAAAAGAGTTTGAAAAACTTATAAAGAAGATAAGTGCTGATATTGTATCTACGCTCTTTAAGACTTTATGGCAAAAAAACAATGTTTGGATGTCATCTTTAAAAAATTCATAAAATGGCAAGGATAATAATAAATGAGAATCAGTTAAAAGTAATAAAGGAAAGTAGGGAGGTGACTTTCTATGAGTTCTTTGTGAATGCAAAACAGTTTCTCAAAGACTTGTTAGATAAGCCATCAGATGCAGAACCATCTTCACTATTTAAGGAGGTTGGGTTAACGAAAGGTGAACTTGTAAACAAAATGAAAGACCTTGGCATTGTTAAGTCAAAGGAAAACATCACAGAAGTCCCAACAGAAGATGGAAGCACAAAGCTAAGGGCAAAACATACAATACAGTATTCAATACCTAGAAAAAGGTTTAATGAAAAAATGCACGAACTACATAAAGAAATTTTTATAGATAATGGCAAAGATTATAAGAATAACTGAAAGCGACATATATAATATGGTCAAAAACATCGTCAATGAGGTCATAGGTCACAAAGAGCTTTATTCTGAGTGGTATGACGAGCAAGACTATGATGGAAAAACTGGAGAGCCAGGAATGATTCGTTCCTATGACATTGGAACCTATTATGATTCAAATGCAGAGAACGACGCTAAAGAATGTGGCTATGACAATCTTGAGGATTATTTGAGATATTGGTTTGACGAGATAAAGGCCGACTGCCCTTGGTATTGGGAGAAACTTGGAAGTGGATACGGATACCACGGAAACACCATATTCAAGGAAGGTGGACTTACTTGCAAAGAAATTTATGGACAAATAATGTTTGACGAAGACTTAATGTAATATGAAAAGGATTAGAATAACAGAGGCTGACATTCATAGGATGGTAATGGAAGCCGTTGAAACAGTATTGAGTGAAGAAGGCGAAGGTGGTATAGGCGGCGCAACGTCTTGTGGAAACGTAATGCAAGGTGGTGGCACAAATCCTAGTGCAGGACAATATGACGTTCCATTTATCACTGATAAGGAAACTAAGAAGAGGAATAAGGATTTCAAGAACGGTTCCATATCTATGCACCGTACAGATGAGGAAACAGATGTTGTAAGAAGACCAATATACAAAGTAAGAAAGTAAAATGGATTGGCAAATAAGTGAAAATAACGAAGTTGTTGACAAGATAAAAGAGACCGACGCAGAACTAAAAAAAGAGCTTGAAAAAGACAATTTCGACAAAGATAAGATATTTAAATTAAGATATAGGCAAATGATTCAAGGCTTGTATCTTCAAGACATTAATAACATCAATAAATTCTAAAAAAGATGCAGAGAGGTTATCAAGTAGGAGAGTTAAAGAGAATCATTAAGGAAAGTGCGAATGAATTTAAACCACTCGTATATAATGATGAGAACGAAAAGATTAACAGAGAAGCCTACAAGGAAATGGCAAAAGCCAATGAGGAGGGCGACCCAAGGAAAGCCATCAAGAATCCAAGGTATCCAAATACCGATAATAAAGGTATGCATAACTTGGAGTATGAAAATATGAACGACAAGTTCAAGGAAGACAATAAGTCTAGAGTTAAGGGCTATGTAAATAAGCAAGCCGAAGACTTGCATAAAAACGACCCATTTGGAAATGCAGACTTTCACGACATAGATGGATTGAAAGACCATCAAGAAGAAATAAAGGATGGAGAAGATGCTGCAAAAACAATTGGTTTGACTAGCCGTGAATTAGATAAGAAGAAACTTCTTGGAAATAGAGAAAGCTTTGTTGAAAATAAGATTACAAAGCTTACATTTAAGAACACGACATTCTTAACTGAGGAACATATGTTATCTAGGGTTCCAGACCATTATAAGATGGAAGGTAAAAAATTCATTATGCGTGATAAAAACAATAATGAATATCTAGTTGAATGGCACGTTGAGGACGGTCCAAAGGTTGAGAACAGAACCGCAATCCGTGAAACAAATGAAAGAATAAAGGAATTATTCAATTATACTAGAAAAGAAACAAATACGACAAACTCAATTAGGTTGAATGAGAACAAAAATGTTGATGAGATGCTTAATAAAGTTCGTAAGTTAATGAAATAAAAAAATAATTAAAAAAAAGGAAATAAGTCACAAAATTAAAATGAATAAGATTGTTGAATTAGCGAACAATATTGTTTTATTCTTGAAAGAATATGGCATCGGTGGTCTCGTAGTGCTTTTCGTTATGGTACATATTTTGGGTATAATTGTACCTAATATCGCCAAGTTTACCCCAGATTCTTCAAACACTCTTATTGTTATATTTTTATATGGTATATATTTCTTGAAAAATAAGATTACTTCTGAGCCAAAGGCTAAGAAAAATGAGGTACAATTGTACGAGCGTAAAGAAGCTAACCATTTAATTAACGAATCTCTTCTTAAACTTCAGAGAGACGTAAGGGCTGATAGAGTTTTTGTACTCGAATTCCATAACGGAACTCATAACAACGCCAAGTTGGACTTTGCGTATGCTTCTATGAACTATGAAGAGAAGACTCCTGGACTAGACGACGTTGCTGACGTATTCCAAAGGATGAGCACGTCATTATTCAAGTATTTAGACTATATGATAGACCATCGTATCTTTTATGGAAATATAGAAGAGATTCGAGCTATTGATAGTAAGCTAGCAACTAGGATGGAAAACAACGGTACAAAGTATGGCGGATGCATTATATTAAGATGTCAAGGAAGGCTTATGGGTGTTTTGGGTGTTACATTTATGAAAGAACCAAAGTTCTCAAAAGACGAAATCAAGGACATTCTTAATGAATATAGTCAAGAAATCGCAGAAGCTTTAGATATTATTAGAATTAAGAAATAAGTATGAATAAAAAAAGTGTTTTAAACTTTATTAAAGGGCACGCAGTGAGCACATTATTGCTTGCCCTTATTTGTATTCTACTGATGAAAATGTGCAGTATGAGTAATGGAGGTGGAACGCTTGGAACTATCGTTACCCCAACTGATTCTACCCATACAACCACAATAATCAGCGATTCTGAAGAGTTCAAGGCTCTAAAGAAGAAGAATAAGGAATTGTACGACTCTCTTAAGAAATACAAGGATAATGTACAATATGTAGTACAGTTCAAGTATAAGAAGGAGTATGTTGTTGACACAGTATACGTGGCAAAGGAGCAAGGTGACGTATTTTCCTATGATGACAATCACGAACTTGTTGCTTTGAAAGATAGCGTTTACGAATACAAGAGCGACCAAGATACAATCAATTATAATTTAAAGATTGCAAGCAAGGTTGAACCTACTTGGTATAGTATGAATCTAGGCGTGTCTGAAAAGTTTACCATTGTCAATAAGCAGTACGGAGACCAGAACGTGACTACGATACATACTGATGGCGAAGGTGAAGTTACAGATGTAACCACGTTTAACAAAAAGAAGAAAACCAATATTTGGGAAAGGTTTGCTATAGGCCCTTCAGTAAGCGGTGGCTATGATGTAGTGAATAAAAAGGTTGGCGTACAAATTGGCGTTGGAGTGACATACAATTTGTTACCTAAAAAGAAAAAATAAATTATAATAGGGGTTGAAAAAAACATTTCAACCCTTATATTTTATTCAAAGAATGTTTTTACAATGGTTAATAATACATTTTTATTTATCAGTGTTTTCTTGCTTATTATGGCGGTTCTTAATGTTGTTAAAAACCTATATGCGTTTGCAAAGGTAATGTCAAAACAAGAAGGAAAATTTGAGTCTGATACTTTATCAACAGTACTACTTGGCTGTTCAATATCATATATAATTGCGACATTAATTGTAGGTTTGTGATGCAAGAGAGAATAGAGAAAAATTCGAAATATTTCAGAAGTATAGAAATGTTGGGTGGCCATCCGATATTGAGGGTGTGTTATCCAGACAAATGGAGCGTATTCCCTAGTATAGACGAATCTATAAAGGTAACTCGTTCCGATACTGCTCCTAATGAATGGTTTTATTATTCAACGGATGAAAATGTTACGTTAAACGATATGTTCAATCTTATGGAGCAAACAGTAGAGGTTAACCTTAGTGCAATTGCAAAGATTGAATTGTTAAAGGTTAAGATGGAAGAGTTGAAGGCGGTATTCGGCGCTGAAACTTTAGATAGACTTCAAAAACTAAAGTTTGTTATAGAAGATGATGAACAGCCTAAACAAACAAAAAAAGGAAGAAAGAAGAAGCAAGAAAAAAAGAAAGATGAAACTAAGCCTCAAGAAGAGGAGTATGTTATGATAGAAGAAAGAACTGATGGACTATAATATTTTATTATTTAGTTTAGTTGTATACGGAATAAGCAATATGCTCGTTTATGCTAGTGGACCGTTTAGGTTGTTTGAGAAGTATAGGGATTTTATGGATACTATGCCGTCAAACATTGGCGAAGGTGCTCATTGTATGATTTGTACGCCTACGCAAGTTGCTATTGTATTAAGTTTGGTGGACGTATTTATTTATGGTGTTGCCTTTACCCCAGGTAACCTTGTCACATATGGCGATTCATCTTTGTGGTTTTTGGCCATTATAATCGATGGTGGTTTAGGTAGTGGCGTTGCTTGGCTGTTACATACTGCTCAAGAAGCATTAGAGAGAACTAATAATGAAGAAGAAATTGTAGAAGAAGATGGCGAACCAAGAAGCCTACTTAGAGACTGAAATTCTTGAAGCTGAGAAAGAAAGGGACAAGAAGGAACTTTCTAAAGTAAGAGAGCATTTTGCTTCACAGTTAAGAGGTGAGATGGGAAAGGACATCAATGACGTTCTTTCTGGAAAAATAAAAGTTGACGTTTCTCCTTGGAGGTTATTTAAATTCAAGGTTAAGTGTTTTTTTAATAGAATATTTGAAAAATTATGATTCTTCTGCGAGAAAACCCACTATTTCAATAGTGGGATGAAAGCAGAATGAAAAAAAAAAATTAAGAAATACATAGAAAATCAAAAATTAAAATAATATGCTGAGAGCCATCAAATATGAACTAAATCCCACCAATACTCAAAAGGATGCCATAAAGCAGATTTGTGGGTGTTGCAGACTTGTGTATAACACAATGCTGGATAGGAAGATTAGTGCATATAAGGAAAATGGCACAACAATTTCAGCAATAGAACTGATTAACCAACTGCCAAAACTAAAATCCGAGAAAGATTTCTTGAAGGAAGTCCCAAGTCAATCGTTACAACAAGCAATAAGAAATCTTGATACTGCATACACCAATTTTTTTAGAAAAGGTGGTAGTGGATTCCCCAAGTTCAAGAAGAAAGGTGTAAGGGATAGTTTCAAGATACCAGTTGCTTGCATTATTGACTATGACAATTGGGCAATCAAGGTGGCCAAACTTGGAACTATCAAGTTTTACAAGGGGCATAACAAGCAAATAAATGGAAAGATAAAGTCCTATACAATTAGTCGCACATCAACAGATAGGTACTTCATATCTGTTTTATATGAGACTGAGGATAGGGCTAATTTAAACAACAACAAATCCGTTGGTATTGATGTTGGCATTAAAGACTTTGCAGTGCTTAGTGACGGAAAGGTATTTGAAAACCAAAAATACCTTAAGTCTAATCTTAAAAAATTGAGAGTACTGCAAAGGTCTGCTAGCAGAAAGTACCAACAAGGTAAGAAAAGAGAAGAGCAGTCAAACAATTGGAGGAAGGCGGTAAAGCAAGTTGCAAAACTACAAGAGCATATTGCCTTCCAAAGATATGACTACTTGCACAAAGTCAGCACTTGGATATCAAATAACTATTCAACAGTCTGTGTCGAGACTTTGAATGTGAAAGGTATGCAGAAAAACCATCACCTTGCACAATCAATTTCTGACTGCGGATGGAGTATGTTCTTGAATATGCTTGGATACAAGTGTGATAACCTTGTAAAGATAGACAAGTGGTTTGCAAGTAGCCAAACCTGTTTTGAGTGTGGACACAAGGAAGAAAAAGTCAAGAATCTTAAAATAAGGGAATGGACTTGTCCTAATTGTGGAGCACATCATAACAGGGATTTAAATGCTGCAAGAAATATAGAAAGGGAAGGACTATCCCTTTGTGGGCTTAAAGTAATCGGCTGCGATATGCTTGCCCCAAGAACCCCACTACTTTAGTGGTGGGAGTAGTCAGAGTTAAAAAAACTATTAAAAAGATAAAAAATTGTTTTATTTATTTAATATTTTTCACATATAATGAGTATGAGTCTGAACATTAGAGGTAAATACAAAATAGGGGATTCCGTTAAAACTACAAAAGGCGTTGTCAAAGTGACCAAATATGAACGTTTCACTAAACCTAACGGCGAAGATGGATTGTATCTTCCAATTACAGTTGTTAATTCAGAAGAATACATCGTATTAGATAATGGTAATTTGTTAAAATTGAAATCTTAAAACATTTTGTAATGGTGACGCTTAATTTACAAAAATTATATGAGCTTGGTGAGTATATAGGCGAAATTCTAATAAAGAACAAGGTTGAAAAGAAAGCAACCCTTACAATTAGTGTAAGTGATGATGACTTCAAAAAAATTGACGAGGATATATTCTATAAATTAAGAGCAAAAGGCGTTTATTCAGAAGATACTGAATTTGAGCCATCGGAAGATAAGATAGAGCTGGATTTTAATGGCGTAAACATTGAAATTGTCAAATAATTAAAAATGAGCAACTTGTTTATGGTTGCTCATTTTCTTTTATGGCTTTGTTGTATTTCTTGTTATTTTTTTCATATTCCAATTTGTAAGTGCTTTTATTTCGTTTATAACCTCTTCTTTTGCTAATTTTGTCGAGTTATAGTCACCCATAAAGAGTATTCTCTTTGTAATCTTGTTTTTTAAACATAGTTCTTTAAGTGCGTTATACAATCTTATTGCTTCAGATTTTGTCTTTGCAATTACCATATTGGTTTCAATTGAAGTAGATAACACTATTTTATTTTTATAAACCTTAACGCTTAAAAACTCATTTTCCATCTTTGGCATAGGCACGAAAAAAGTATCAAAAATAAACTGGCACGTTTTTCTTTGGTATTTTGGATGGTAGCCATATACCCAGAAATCCTCTTCTACCTTAAACGGAAGCTTATCTATGACAAGCCATTTGTCATTTGTTGAAATGTGTGTTATGAATTCTCCGTATTCGTCCCTTACCCTATTTTCAATTGGGTCATTTTCTTCTCTTTTCTTAATAAGAACGACAGCAGTATTAAGTTCTGATAAACCATTTGTTGTTAACACTTTCTTTCCGATGATTGTGTTTTTTTCGGACTCTTCTGATAACCTTTTAAGTTCTCCCAAGCCCTCAGCCACTGTTTTAAAGGCGCCAAGGCTTTGACGTTGCTTGTTATTATAAGTAAGAATAATTCTATATGGCTTCTTCTTACTTTTCTTTTCTGTGAATACTTGTTTTTTTCTTTTTCTTCTTTTTATACGTTTCACTTTAGGTTGTACCTTATTGGTGATATGTGAAAAAAAATTCCTACATCCCATTATATACACTGTTTTCTAAACAATAAATATCCATTACATTTTTTTCATTGGAAATTTGTTTTTCTCGATTATTTTTTGTACTTTTGCTCCAGAAAAATAATAAAATTTTAAAAATATTTTTACAATGAAACTTTTTGACACAAGTACTGACATTGTCGAGATGATTGACGATAAATTTGAAGAAATTGGTTTAGCAGTATATGGTTTAGACCTAAGAGTTATTTCAACAACAAAGAGCAAGGATATTATTAAGGTGTCCAAGGCTTCTGCAACGGCAGAGTATTTAACAAAGAGAGAAGGTATTATTACTGTTGTAGTATATGAAGAGGCCTTTGATAGATTGTCTGATGACGCTAAGAATATACTCGTTGAAATGGCTTTATCTAATATTGCATATGATTCAGAAAAGGATAGAATCACAATTGACAATACACCTTATAATCAGATTTTCCGCTTCAGAAAGAAATTTGGAGACGAGGTTATACTTAATACGCTAGAGCTTTCAGCGCACATTCTCAATGAGATTGAAGAAGAGGCTAAGGCTAAGAAGGAAGCTGCAAAAGAAGCTAAAAGGGCAAAGCAAGGGTAAGAATGGAACTTTTAAATAAAACGATGCTAGGTGCAATAGTAGGTGACATAATCGGTTCGCCATATGAGTTTAAGCCAAATAAGGACATTGCTTTTGAGATTTTCAAGCAAGGCTCTAGGTTTACCGATGACACCGTTATGACACTTGCTGTTGCTAGATGGTTGATGGAGGATAAGACGCACAATCCAACAACGCTTATAGATATAATGACTGAATTAGGGGTTAGATATCCAAAGGTGGGGTATGGAAGTACATTTGCTAAATGGCTTGCGTTATCAGAAAAGCAGCCTTATAACAGTTGGGGTAACGGAAGTGGTATGAGGGTAAGCCCTATAGGATTATACGCAGAAACATTGGATGAAGCATTATCTCTAGCTGCGGTGTCTGCAATGGTAACACATAACCATAAAGAAGGGGTAAGGGGTGCTCAAGCAATTGCCGCTTGTATGTTTTTGGCAAGAAAAGGAAAGACAAAAGATGAAATAAGGGAATATGTCACAAAGACATTCCATTACGACTTAAATCGTAATACTGAGGATATAAGACCAAAATACAAATTCGATGTTAGTTGTCAAGGCAGTGTTCCAGAATCAATATTAGCGTTCTTAGAAGGAAATTCGTTTGAGGAGATTGTTAGGATAGCAGTTTCTTTAGGCGGTGATGCTGATACAATGGCTTGTATGGCTGGAGCAATTGCGTCTTGCGTGTATGAAATTCCAGAGGAAATGATTAAGAAATCAAATGAAATTTTAACACCTCAGCTACTTGAAATTAAAGATAATTTTATGGAATTTTTATTACAAAAATGAAGAAGCCATATGATATCATAATGGACATATATAGAGAGCTATATATGAACGCAACACCTTCTGCTGACTTTGATAAGATAGTTGAGAATGCTGAAGTTGTTGATGGTATTAAGCAAATACCGTATGATGAATACGAAATCGACGAGGAAATGTTGGAGGCGATATTGAGGAAACATTTCATAATTAATAAAGTTAATGGTAGGATGAAAAGCGCAATAAGGTTTGAAGTAATGCTTGGGTGCTCTCCAAAAACAAAACAAAAAGAAAAAGATGGATAATGTATTTAAAGATTTTAAGCTGTTTGCAAAGGATAAAGGACTTTATAATAGTGCAACAGAAGACCAAATTAAGGGGTTGAAGAATTCATTGACTCCTGTTGTTCTTGAGGAAAGGGATTTAAGAGCCACAGCAGTAGACGTCTTTTCAAGACTTCTTATGGATAGGCAAATTTTCTTTGGCGCAGACGTGAATGAAGATACTTGCAATCTAGTTGTTGCGCAATTGCTTTATTTGGATTCTCTTACGGACGATAGAGATATTTCTATAATCATTAATTCTCCTGGTGGTTCAGTCATTAATGGCCTTGCCGTTATTGATACTATGAATTTCATTAAATCAGACGTATCCACCTTATGTTGTGGTGTGGCAGCTTCTATGGGTGCTGTTTTACTATCTAATGGTACAAAGGGTAAAAGATATATTCTTCCTCACTCAAGGGTTATGATACATCAAGTAAGTAGTTGGCTTGGTGGAACGTTTTCAGACGTAAAGATTGAATTTGAGCAAATGGAACGAGCAAAGCGTGACGTATATCAAGTTTTAGCCGATAATATGGGTAAATCTTTTGAGGAAATGGAAACTCTTTGTGATAGAAATAATTGGTTTATAGGCCAAGAGGCTGTGGATATAAATATTGTAGATAGTGTTATCAATAATAAAAGGCAATAAGCGAAATTTAATTAAAAAAAGAAACACGAAACACGCCAAAAATCCACATTGATGCTATATTTATTAGAAAATATTTTTTTCAAATGAAACTAAGAAAGTTAGATAAAATTATTTCTGAAAGTATATCTTCATATATTAAGAGTATTATTAAGGAAGATACCGAAGGCTTGAGTGGCTATGATGTTAGTACTAACCCAAGAAGTGTTTTGGCGAATGCTCTAAGGAATGGGGATTGTACTATCGAGAATAATGATAATTTATCACCAAATGGAGGCATAATCATTGTATATACTAGCAAATATAATTTTGACATAGAATATGATTCTGTAACAACAACAGCACATTGGTCGAGGGGTATGAGGTCAATGGACTATGATGTACCGGATGACCCTGACGAGTTTGTTGATGGGGAATGCGAAATACATTTCAAAACAATTAAGTGTTATGATGCTGAAACAGACGAAGAATTAGGCGAATTTGAAGTTGATGATGAATTAAAAGAGACGATATATA
>Ga0310691_10004253_pt1 | contig 16266 bp, 20 predicted proteins | sample 176DNAGHGlowgp2_FD_203887 | JGI IMG/M metagenome (GOLD analysis project Ga0310691, IMG submission 203887) | Sheep rumen microbial communities from Palmerston North, Manawatu-Wanganui, New Zealand - 1766 DNA GHGlow gp2 (v2) (version 2) | ecosystem: Host-associated > Mammals > Digestive system >...
ATGTACATTCCTTACAGAAAAGATGGATGAGATCCTACGATTTATAGAAGCACACCCAAGAACATTACTTGTCGCACCAACCGGTACAGGTAAAACCACCCTCGTCAATGGTATGCCAGAGGTTATGGGTCTTGCAAAGAAATTGAATGCAGTAGTAATCACTCCTTTCAACTCAATGCTCCACCTTTATAATAATATGGTTTCAATTCATTCAAATGGTTACTCCGGCGCTAATCTTGATGATTACCGCAGTGATGAGCCAGTTGTTATCATTTGGGACCAGGTGAATAAGTTGTTAAAGAAAATTGTGGAAGATCGTAGACCTGTAATCATCGACGAATCCCACACACTTTTCCTTGATAGAAATTATCGTGACGCAGCAGTTCGTTTGATGAAAGAATTGAAAGGCGTATCCTCAGTAATAGCAGTAACAGCAACTCCAACAGGTGAAGAAGAAGAGCTTGGCCTGGAAAGATTAGAGTACCAATCCCACAAAGGTATGGTTAATGCAACTTGTAGATACACTGAATCAAATGTCGGCATCTCGCTTCTTGGTGATATTATTTACAACAACGAGCATTCAAATTATGACAGGATAGTTGTTTTCAGTGACCTCTACGCCAGAAGATTACATGAAAACCTCGATGCAAGGCTGATACCGCACGCGTTTATACACTCAAAGAATAGAACCGGTAAAGATTTCATCGCATTACAGGAAACCGAGATGCTTACTGAAAAGATCACCTTGTGTACCTCGTTGGCATATAATGGTTTGAACTTTAAGAACGAAAATGAAAACGTGTTGGTATTGATGGATGTACATGAAGGCCAGACATTAGCGGCTCATATCATACAATGCGTAGGTCGCCTCCGCAGAAGTGCTGTTTCATTGAAGATGTATATGGTTGCTGCTGGTGATCGTAGTACTGTTGAACAGAAAAAATTGAAAACTGACCTGGTTACAAGCTCAAAGGTTGATTCTGTAATCGTTTCAGCTGATGAGAGGTTAATTGATCCGGATAACTATAAAGCATTACAAACCATTGAGAAGTATATTGCAGAGCACTCAACATTTGAAATGATAAAATCTGAATTACAGAAGACCGGTTATTTCATCATTCGTGAACAATTCGATTCTGAAGCATCCGAACCAATACATGCGCAGTTACAATTGAAAGAAAAGCGTGAAATGGAGGAGTTATGGCTTGAAGGTTTTATGAAAGGTGCTCACCCCGAGAATGAAGAGGTTACAAATAATGAATATTACCTTGCTGTTGATAGAATGTGGAGAAATTTGGTTTGGAAATATGCTATGCGTGATGAATTTGTAAAGGAATTGCTCGCAAACAAAAAGGGTGATAAACTCGTATCCACAGTATTTGAAGAATTGCGTAAGAAATGCCAACTGAATACCTACACAGATGAAGAATATAATGAAATGATCGCTTCAATCGAACGTTGGATTAAAGATTATGGTTCATCGCTTGGTGTACAGATTGTAAAGCAGTTTAAGCAGAATATCAAAGACATGAAGAAGTGGAGAGAAGAATACACTCCATCAGGTATCTCCGGCAGGGTTATAGGTGATATGATCCGAATGATTGAAATCGAAGAAGAAGATTTATGTGCTACAATCCAGCAACGTAAGGAAACAGCGTCGAAGGCACACTCCGGTTCACATAAGAAAATGACTTACCGTTATGAAGACTTCACCGGTACAGTTGAAGAAATCGCAGAGAAGTTTGATAAGGGTGTTAAAACAATTCGCCGCTGGATCAAAGAGGGAAAGGTAGTTAAATGCTAACCCTCATAGCAGGCAGATCAGATGAGCCAATTTTGACCTACCCTATATTATAAATGGAGGTCAAAAAAGGCTCACTTTTTTATACTCACAAGAAAACCAAGCATTTACAATTTTGTGTTCGGGTTAACAAAAAGGCTCATTTGGGTTATTATATAAATAGAGAAATAAAAAAAAACAAAACCGAATATGAAAATGAATGTAAAAGATTGGTTCGCTGGTATGACAGCAGCCTGTGAAGAGGTGAACAGACAAGTTCGCACTGGAGAAATCACGAAGTTATCTAAAGCATCGGGTGACCAAAAAGTAATTAGTGCCGTGGAACAGAGGCTTTCACATCTCACACCAGAAGAAATCTGGGCAAAAAAATAAAATAAAATCATGGAAAAGAAATATAATCTCACAGACGTCATCCTTGCATTCGACTTTGGAATGCTTTTTGTAATGGCTTTAATTCAAACAGTAATTTTACTATCTTTATAAAAAAAACAACAAGACATGAAAAGATTTTTAACAACACTCGCATTGATATTCGTTACCCTGATCTCTATGGCTCAGGTTCAGGTTTCTTATGAAGAAAAACTCATCACCCATACCGATTCTGTAGCAATAATCGAAACAAGGGATACCACCTGGCGGGATGGAAAAGGGTTCCACTACGGCACTCACGATGTTGTTATTGGATATGAATACTATGAGGTTATCGATGCCAAGGTTGGAGAATTTGAGATATATCCAACAATAGTCACAACCGAATTGAATCTTCGCGGTTTTATGGTTGAAGGTTCCACGTTTTTAATTTATGATCTTCGTGGTAGGCTTCTATACACGCATGAAAATATTGGTGTAGGAACATTTACAATCCCCAGACTACCAGCGGGTTGCTACATTTTAAAGATTGGAGATTACTCAAATAAAATAATATTCGAATGAAAAAGACTATATTGATAATCACCATCTCGTATCTGTTGACCATTGCAGGTGGAATAGGTTGGTATTGTTCCGAGAGACATTCACAGGTACTCCATAAGACTATTACCACCCAACAACAAACAATAGACTCACTCCTTCAACTAAAACCCACACTTGAAGTACACCTTGCAGTAACAGATCGTAGTACTTTGAAAGTCAACGCAGCTAAGAACTCCGGTAGTGTTATCGTCCCATCTGAAAAGCATTATGTTGTAGAAATAGATTCAGTTTCGATTAAAAATTGGCAATAATTTTGATACGATATTATAGAAATAAAATAAATTGTATTATGAAACCAAGTGATAACATTATTAAGTACACAACCGGAGAACTAATCGATTCCGAAGGATATACCGATTGGGTATCAGCAAACACCGATACTTCTAAAAACACAGTAGATGATATCTCACCAGCCCCTTATCAAGATGGATGGAAGTACACATTCAGTTGGGTGAAAGGTGATCATAGTGGGGTGTTTTCTCTTTTATGTAATGATGATAAGACAGAGTGGCAGACGCAAGATAAAAATCCATTTGAAAACATTTCATCATTCAATGTAGAATGTAGATATGAAAATGGTTACCCCTCACGAATAGTGAATCTTAGGCCTTTACAGTCCGATGTGGATATGATTATTCTTGATAGTAACCCATCAAATTACACCATAGGTGAAACTTATACTGGTGAAAATGATTACGTATTTGAAATTACATCTATAGAAGAAAATATTGTAACAGAAACATTATATGAAGTAACTCTTTATTATAATTCCGAAACCACTTACCTACCAAAAAGCATATTTGACATATCAAAGGGTAAAACATCTAAAATCAAAACATTCGAAATACATTCTGATATAATTAACTCATTAGAAGATGGTATTGATACTGGGAGGGGGTATCAATCCGTATTTGCACTCACTCCTTTACAATCTTTAATAATAGATACTGAAAACCTTGAAAAAATTGGTGATTATTCACTTTATAATTGTAATGATTTTACCGAACTCACACTATACTCTACTTCAATTCCTACTATTGGTACAGATGCGTTTTATTTAAGAACACCCACAGACAGAACTTTATATGTACCAGAAAGTGTTTTAGAAGACTATCAAAATTCCGACTTTGCTAATTACTTCACATCTATTCTTCCTATCCCTACACCACCTATACCACCACAAAGCTACGGATTCAACTTTGAGGGGATGATAGACACAGATTACATGCGTGAGATCTAATCTTAACCATAACTGTACAAAAACCCGGGAACATTCTCGGGTTTTTCTTTAGAAAAACGCAGGTAATTGATACGATATTATAGAAAAGAACACATACTACGATGGCAAAACAAATAAAGGAATACATTCGCAATGGAGACAAATTCTGGAAATGCTCCTTCATTATTGCACAGGGAATTTCGGTTCTGTTGATTCTGTTATCATTCATCATCCCCCCTTTGGGTGTAATAGATTCGAGTGTCTTTGCAGCTATTGGAGAGTTATTTGCATTCCCAGCACTGTTATCATTTTATAACATTGTAATGTCCGGTAAACAAGCAACACTAAAGAAGGGTGAATTAGAAGTATCAGTAAATGAGCAATCATCAAATAATTAAATTATAACAATATGGCACAGAACGATATCAACATAAAGGTTCAGGTGGACACCTCGCAGGCTGAAAAATCAACAATAAATTATCGTCAGAGAGTTCGTGAATTGAAGGACGAAATGACCGCGTTGCAGCTCGCTGGTAAGGAAAACTCCACAGAATACAAAGCATTAGCGAACGAACTTGGTAAGATAACCGATGCAATGTCCGATACTTCGGCACAGGCTCGAATCCTATCCGATGACTTTTTCAAACAACGCGCAGCAATGGAAGGCCTTTCCGTTGGTGTTAACATATTCTCCGGATTGACTCAGGCAGCTGCTTTGTGTGGTGCAGAGAATGAAGACTTACAGGAAGTTCTTGTAAAATTACAGGCTGCACAAAACCTTGCTAACACAGCAATGAATATAGCGAAAGCGTTGAACAAGGATACGGCCTTGATGACTGCTTTGCGAATGGATGTTACAAAAGAATTAAATAGTACCTTAACGACAAATACTGTAGCCACTGAAGGAGCAACTGTTGCTACACAATCATTAAATAAAGCAGAAGTAACAGCAACAACTACTTCTAAGGGGCTTTCCTTATCAATTAAAAGTATCGGTGCCGCTATAAAGTCCATTCCTATTGTTGGTTGGATAACAGCCGCTGTAACTGCTTTAATGGTATTAAAAAGCAAATTAGATACTGTAAGAGAAGAGCAGAAAAAGTCTTATGAAGAAACACAGAAACAGTACACTGAAGCACAAGATAAGATAAATAGGAGTGTAGCCGATACTGTAGTTAAGTTTGATAAGTTGAGATACCAATATGAAAAGCTTGGCACTACTGTAGAAGAAAAGAATAAGTTTATTAAAGAACATCAAGGCGCCTTTAATGAGTTGGGTTTGTCTATAAAGAGTGTTGAAGATGCAGAAGATGCTTTTGTAAAGAACAAAACTAAGTTCATAGATGCTTTGATGGCCAAGGCGAAGGCTGCTGCTGCATTTGACACAGCAACTGAAAAGTTTGTTAAAATATTTCAGAATAAGAAGATTATAGAAGAGAACAATAAATTAGCAGAATCTTTAAAAACCGTTTGGGAGTCTCAAGGTGTTTCTCAAGCCGAGATTGAAAAGTCTTTGAAGACTTACACTGACGCTAATTCTAATCTACAGTCTGAAATCAACAGTACTATATCTGAGATAGAGTCCTTATATGAATTAATGGGTGATGATGAACCTATTAAAAATACAGGAAATACTATTGAAGACACAGGAAATACTATTAAAGAAGTTACTGCTCTGGTGGAAGACGTTGATGCTGAGATGGAGCAAGCGATGGAAGGTATGGACTGGAGAACTGAAAAGGAGAAGTCCGATGAATTCTGGAATAGTTTGTTCATCAATATGGATGAATATCAACAGAAGGGAGAAGAGATTGATAGAGAATCTCTCGAGTACGCTGAAAAAACATCTAATGATTTGGATGATGAACTTGCGAAAATTAAACGCAATAAAGAGGAACGTTTAAGGGCTCTCCAAGCAACCGCTGATTTTGCTGCTGGTGTTTCTGATGTGATGAACGCATTGATGGAAGATGAGTTATCTAAAGTTGAAGGTAATCAAAGGAAAGAACAACAGATACGTAAGAAGTATGCTAAAATGCAATTTGCATTGGAGATCAACAGGATTGCACTTGATACGGCATCAGCAATTATGGGTACTTGGGCAGGTTACTCTGAAATGGGCCCATGGGGTATAGCAGCAGCAGCAATACAAACCGCGGTTATAGCTGCATTAGGAACAACACAAACGATAAAAGCAAAAACTGCATTGGATAGGGCTCTATCCGGAAAGGCTGCTCGTGGTGCTTTCGTCACAGGCAAATCTCATGCTCAAGGTGGAGAATTGTGGGAACTTGAAGGTGGTGAAGCAGTATTGAACAAACGCGCTATGGCAATACCAGCATTCCGCAACCTTGCATCAGCAATGAACGAAGCAACTGGTGGTGTAAGTTTCTCAAGTAAAACTATGCAAGGTAGTTCTCCGGTATTAGCAGCATCAGTATCGGACGAGGCTATTGCAAAAATAGTTGCAGGCATAACGGCAATTCCTGTCGTAGTTACTGAAAATGATATCACTACAGCACAAAGAAATGTATCCGTCATAGAACAACGCTCAAGATTTTAAAATTTCAACACAGCTGCTTATTATTATAATATAGAAATAAATAATTGAATAATATGTTACCTACAAGTTGGCATGATATTAACGTAGCACAGATGTTAGAAATTTCGCATGCTGGAAGTTCTATAAAGGACATAACACATTTGTTAAATCTTTTTATTGATGTTGAAAATGAAGACATGTCGGTTTTTATGGACGCCGCTGTTGAATTTGCAAAGGTATTGAACTCTAAACCGGATGTGGTTCCATGTGAAGACGTATACATTGGCAAAGAACACTATCACCTTCGTCCGATTGAAGAATTATCCGTATCCGAGTACATTGATTTCGATGAGTTTAAGGATAAACCATTAGAAAACCTTACACTATTGCTTTCAATAATCTATTCGGCTGATGGTGACACAGGAGATTACATCAACGATGTGAAACGTAAGTCGAAGGAGTTTCTTGATTGCCCTGCTGATGTGGCCCAATCCGCTTTGCTTTTTTTTTCACAGAGGTTTCTCGCCTACACCAACAATTTCCTCGGGTCTTTACTTCAGGAGCATCCGGAGATGAAGGCGGAAGTAGAGAAAATACAAAGTTTACTTGGCATGACATCGTCTTTAGAAAATCAAAATGGGACATCGCAAACCGAAGAGCAATCTATGGATTAAATATCATAGAGTTTCTTAATATGCTCACCACTGAAATAGTCCTGGATGATTACGACAATAAACAAATGCAGAAACAATTAAGATGATTACAATTTTAATAATATTGGCAGGGGTAGGATTCGCAAACGCGTTAGTCAATGAATATGTTTTCAATTGGTTACGTAGAATCCTCCCCTCATGGGAATGGCTCCAAACACTTTTTGGATGCCTTACTTGTATGTCGTTTTGGACAACTACTCTGATTGCTGGTATAGTTGTACAGGACTGGACTGCTATTTTATACGGCTTGGCAGCTTCATTGATTGCCAGGGAAATAACGATTTGGGAAGAATAATGGGACGAGTAACAGGATTAACAAAAAAGGGTCGTGGAAGACCTACACTTGAACAGTTGAACGAATTTAGGGAGCAGCAAAGAAACTCCCCTACTTTGTTTGACACTACGCCTTTCGAAATATCAAAGAAACCGGTTTATAATCTACCGGAAGAAAGGGTATTCGAATGTGAAAAAGATTGGTTGCAATGGGTTTATGAGTTTTTATTGTTAAACCCGGACGTAATCTCAGTATTAACAATTTATGAAAATATTCAATCGATTGGGTTTATGCCACCTTACTCATTACTTCAAACAGTGAAGGCTAACGACCCAGATATCAACAATTTACTCGAGGAAAGAATCATTTCATTGGTTCTTCAAGGAAAGATGAAGTCGGTTTTTGCACAGGCTTTACTCGCACAAAAGTATGGTTGGTCACCAGATCAGGCTGCTAAACTCGAAGGAGAAATACAATTTGATTTTGCATAATGAGAAAGATGTACGCCAATAGAAAAGAGCAATTCCCATTGCCGGAATTTGTCGCACCAGAATCGCCAGTTATAGTTTCATTAACAAGTTATAAACACAGAATAAAGGATATTATTCCAACACTGATATCACTTCATGAACAATCCTATAAACCAGACCTGGTAGTGCTTTATGTTGCTAATGAGGATCTTCCCCTGGTTACCGATGAGATACGCGAGTATTGTGAAGTTCGTGATTGTGAGGATACTAAATCGTACAAGAAATTCAATGGCATATTTGACTTCCCGGATTGTTGTGTGGTGACAGCAGATGATGACTTGATATACCACACAGATTGGTTAAAAACACTCCTCAGGGCGTCCCAACTCGCACCAAATTGTGTAGCGGCTCATAACACCTTCATATTAAGTAATTGGAATTGGGGTGGGGTAGCTACAAGAATGGCAAACAGGAGATCAATACAAGGAATGATGCACATGTATGTGATGACCGGTGCCGGTGTACTTATTCCACCCGGCGTTGCTGATCAATTAGAGGAGTTACACGATGCTCATAAGTTCAATCCTTACTGTGATGAGAAAGCATTAACGGCTTTACTATACGTTAAACACATTCCTGTTGTGGCAACTTCAATGAATTCCGATCCTTATCATCACGAAGCATACAGAAACAGTGTATCTCTTTGGGATATGTATAATTGTAAAAATCAAGAACTTAGATGGGATGAAACGAAAAAATGGTTACAAAGTCACAAATTACTTTAAAAATATTTGGCAAAAATCCCAAAATTTGATACGATATTTCAGAAATAAATTATCAATCAAGATGAACGCAATTGAAGCAATAAACAAAATCAAGAATCTTCTTGGTATAAAACTTGCGGAGGAGGAAGTAAAGGAAGAAGTTAAGGAGGAAGTAAAGCCAACCGAGACTGAAACCACTGAAACTGAAACCGTTGAAGTAAAACCAGAAGAACCAAAGGAAGATACTGTTGAAGATCGCGTTGCTAAATTGGAACAGCGTATGGATGATCTCACAGGCAAGTTTGATGAAATTTACAAGATCGTTGTTGAAGTTGTTGATGAAGCAAACAAATCGAACGAAGAAGTAAAGAAAGAAATCCGTGAGGAAGTTATAGAGGAACTTGCAAAGGCTAATCCAACTGCAGAACCTATACATGTACAGCAATCGCAAAGACAGGTAGAAGTATCTCCTAAATGTGCAATGTTAATGGAATTACGTGAAAACAGAAAAATGAATAAATAAAAATTGAAGAATATGGCTTACAAAGGTTTTTCAAAGGCAAACATGATCGATACTGATTATTTGGACCAACTTCGTGATGGTCTTGTGCCAAAACTCGTGACTGAAGGCATCACAACCAGCATAGTAGAGGTAATACCTGGTATTAAGAACGCGATGTCTCTTAACTTAGTTTCTAACAATATTACAGTTCAGGACGCAGCTTGTGGTTTCAACCCAGCAGGTGATGTTGCTCTTGGTCAGCGTGAACTTAAAGTATATCCAAAGGCTGTTAACGATGCTCTTTGCCCAAAAGACCTCGAACAGATTTACCTTGGTATGTACATGAAGAACAACAAGGAAATCCCATTCACAGAAATCTTCGCAGAAACCTATATCAATAAGGTTAATGCTTGGAACGAAAACTTTATCTGGGGTGGTGATGGTACTGTTGATGGTTTCGTTAAGATCATAGCAGACGAAGCAAGTGTTGTTAATCGTGCATCGCAGGTTAACTCGGCTTCTGGTTACATCAAGAAACTTGAAGCTTTGATGGCTGGTGCTCCTACTGAAGTACTTACAAGTGATGAAGGTGTTGTTTTCTGTACTTTCGAGTTCTACAATGGTTACATGAACGAACTTCGCGCAGCTAACCTTTACAATCTCGCTAACACAGAGTACAAGAATGGTGGTTGGGTTACTACAATCCCTGGTACAAACGTTCGTTTGGTTGCAACCGCTGGTTTGACTAACGATACTAACGACACAGTAGCAACTGGTGCGCTCTTGGTTTACACAACCGCTTCTAACTTGGTAGTTGGTACCGATATGCTTAACGATGAAGAGATGTTTGATATGTGGTATTCTCGCGACAATGATGAATATCGTGTTAACATCCAATGGAAGATCGGTATGCAGGTACGCTTCCCAGAATTTGTAGTAAAAGGTTACACCCTCTCCTAATAGGGGGTGCCCTTTAAAAGTAATTGTTAAAAAAATTATTTAGTATTATGGCATCAAATTGTATGACACTTTCAAACAGCATATGCAGGGGCTGCCGCGATAACGCTGGTGGATTGAAGGTTATCTACGTTGCCGATTATTACAAGGTTGATTGGGCTAATATAGAAACCATTACTGATGGTGAAAACAAAGGAGCAGTTACAGATCTTCCTTTGGAAACATACGGACAGTGGTTTAAACTCGAACCCAACAAATACTCCGCATCGTGGACTGAAAACATCAATGTCTCTGTTGAGAATGGTACACTTGGTTATGAACAGGTTGTAACTGGTGTATTCGGTAAGAATAACCAACAGCTTCGCAATGCTATTACCGATATGGCAAAAGGTGACTTGGTGTTGATCCTTGTTGACGCAAACGATAAAATGTGGCTTATCGGTGAAGAGAATAATGGAGCTTATGTCTCTGGTGGTAATTCCGCATCTGGTACAGCTTTAACTGATCTTAATGGATGGAACGTTAACTTTACATGTAACGCTAAGGCTCCCGCTTTGGAAATCATCCCAGCACAAGATTCCGACTTGATAACTGCACTCGCAGAAGCTGATTCCGATTGCTAACAATAACGTATAAAACACTTGAAAAGGGGACCACGTCCCCTTTTTTTATAAATAAACACGAAGAAGGATGAAAGTTTTAATAGACCCAGGACACGGAGTTGATACAAAAGGTAAATGCTCACCGATTTGGAGTGATGGTACACAGTTATTTGAATGGCAACATAATAGGATGATTGCAAGAAGGTTACATGATCGTTTGTTTGATGAAGGGTATGTTGCAGAGATTATTGTACCGGAAGATAGGGATATCCCCCTACACGAAAGGGCTCGGCGTGCAAACGAGATATGTAAGAAGGAAAAGTGTATATTCATCTCAATACATTGCAACGCTACTCCTGGTGCACACGGTTGGGAAGTTTGGACTACCACAAGAAAGAACAACTCAGATAAATTGGCTCAATGCTTCCTTGATGTGTTCCCGGAAGTGTTCCCCGACAAAAAACTGCGAGGTGCAAAGGAAAAGAACTATACTGTAATCGATGAAGTGAATTGTCCTGCTATCCTCACGGAGAACTTCTTTATGGACACTGAAGATGAATGCCATTGGTTGATGACAGATGATGCTGTTAATCGAATAGTAGAACTACACGTCCGTGCTATTAAGCGGTATAAAGCGATTTGAGGTAGTTTTTAGAGGCGATCATGTTTGAATCGATAAATTATATTGATAAAAAAGATCCTCGCTAAAAACCTATTTAAAATGCGAAACAGGAATACTCAACGAGGCAGATCAGAATGAGCCCTTTTTGACCTACTATATTATAAAGGGGAGGTCAAAAAAGGCTCACTTTTTAAGAACCGGTCAAGAAAGACCTATTAGTTTCCTTTTAAGCGCTTAATAGGTTAATCCGGGCCTGTTATCCTTTCATAGAATTGTTTTACTATAGCAAATTGCGAGGATCTTTTTCCGGTCGATATTCTATTCATCAAAACATGATCCTTTGTTATATGCGAGATATTTGCTTTACCTAATATATCAGCGTATTTTGAGGTAATTTATTTGGGATTTACAAAATTTCAACAAATTCATTATTATTATTAAAAAATGAGGAAGATTTTGATACGATAAAATAGAAAGGAACATTAAAGAGATGATTACAATACACAAAAACGACACAATAGTAATGATTTACGGCATTCGCAATGCTATTGAGATGGAGGTGAGGAGTCTAAACACCAATACCCAAGCCGTAATTCCACTATATCCGGTAAGTGCTGGGTGGGGTGACGATCGATATACCCTATACTCTATGGCTTACGATCCGGAAGTAGAGACACAAATAATCTCCGGTGTGACACATGTTAATCTTACTCCAGGAAAATACGAGTATAAAATTGCAAATATTGGAGAAGAACCATTCACCGGAATACTTTATATTAAAGATGAAAAAATAGAATCAAAAGTATATGAGCAAGAAAATACCACAAAAGTTTACAAAGGGTAGTATCCTCCCAATACAAATGCAGCAGATCCAACTACCGGTGTTCGTTGAGAAGATTTTCAACGGCCAGAAGTATGTTCGCTACGGGGATGATAATCTATTCCCACAATTCCTCCAGATGCTTGCTAATCGTTCGGCTTTACATAACGCAATTATAACCACAAAGTTAGACTATGCATACGGTAAAGGATTTGATTACGAACCAACTGATAAGGATGTTTTAACAACAGCTTTCATCAATCATCCAAACCCTTATGAATCGTTACAGGATATTTACAAGAAGGTGCTTTATGACTATATTCTTTATGGTGCATTTTCGTTGAATATCATTTGGGATGCCGATGGAGAACATATAGCAGAAGTGTATCATTGTGACACAGCAAAATTGCGTTCCGGTATGAAAGATCGTTTCGGTAGGGTTGATGAGTATTACTATGCAGACACCTGGTATAAAACCATTAACAGGAATTACGAATCGATTAAATCATTTAATCCCAAAAACCGTAAGGGTGGTCAGATACTTTACTACAAACAATATCGTCCAGGTGTTGATTACTACGCACTTCCAAGTTATTGTGGTTGTTTGAACTCGATCGCTACAGATGTTGAGATATCGAACTTCCACCTTTCACATATTCTTAACGGAATGTCTCCAAGTAAGATGATTACATTTATGGATGGTGTTCCTTCTGAAGAGGAAGAACGTGATTTGAAGTTACAGATTGAAGAATTGTACACCGGCTCCGACAATGCTGGTAAGTTCATTTTGAATTTTGTTGACACACCAGAGAAGGCTCCAAAGATTGACACACTCGGTGGTGATAATCTCGGTGATGAATTCATTCAACTTGAAGATAGTGTTCTAAACCAGATACTTGCCGGCCATAAGATCACATCACCTTTGCTTGTAGGTTTACGTTCAGAGAATAACGGTCTCGGTAGCAACGCAGATGAGATATACAATGCTTACCAGGTTTTCGTTAACAATGTTATCAAACCGATACAGGATGAGGTGTTGAAGGTTTTCAATGAGATCCTCCCTTACACAAAAGGATACGAAGGTGTTACACTCGCCGGTACATTGAACACTCCTATTGAGTTCACTTATTCTGAACAAACCCTTACACAAATCTGCACAAAGAATGAACTTCGTGAACGTATTGGTCTTGATCCAATCGAGGAAGTTATAGCAGAGGAAAATAAAAACGAATAAAGATGGAAAGAATATTTTTGATATCAACACAGGATTTGAAGGACTACACGCCGATAAACAACAATGTCGATGATAGTCTTTTACATAATGCCATTCAGGAAGCCCAAGACATTACTCTTCAGCAACTCCTTGGTACTAAACTATATAAGAAGATTCTTGCACTTGTGAACAATGATGAGATCAACTTACCGGCGAACGCACAGTATAAGACCCTTATTGATGAGTACTGCACAAAGGTGGTTCTTTATTCGGCACTACACCGTGCTATTCCTGTAATACATTATAAGATTGTAAATAAAGGTATTACAACACAGACTTCGGAGAATAGCCAGACAACAACAATATCGGAGATGGAGTTCTTGATGAATAGGGTAAAGAATGATCTTGAATTTTACTCCAACAGGCTCGCAAGTTACTTACTCGCAAACATTCAACTTTATCCGGAGTATATGTCGGCAACCAAAATAGATGAGATGATTCCTAATGTAACACCTTATCGTACTTCTATGGTTCTTTCTTCGCCGGTTAATCCTTGCGTTCGAGTAATGGGTTACAATTATCGCACAGTAACTGTGTAAAAATAAACAAATTAGAGATATGGAAATACCAGTAATAGAATTATTTGAAATTGGTGCATTGAATAATGTTGCATTGGTTACTAATCCTGCAATAGAGGAGTTCTTTGTTACACTTTCGGAGGACGAAAAGAAGGTTCAACTTGCCATAGCAGACCACGAACAGCGTATAGTTATAGGCCCTGCATTGATCCCTGATAAGAAGATTATCCGATATGATGGGGAAACACCTTATTATATTTTCTTCTCAAAGGATACAGTCCGTAGAATTTCTGAAGAGTTCCTCCGTGAAGGTAAGATTCAATCGTTTAATGTACAGCACCAAGAGGACACCAATGAGTTGTATGTAACCGAATCGTGGATCGTTGAGAATCCAGAACTTGACAAATCAAATGCGCTCGGAATGCGTGTACCGACTGGAACCTGGATGCTTGCTGCAAAAGTAACATCGGATGAAATATGGGAAAGGGTAAAATCGGGTGAACTTCGTGGTTTTTCGATTGATGGCTTGTTCACCACCGAAGCGCCTACAAAAGAAGATTATGTTTTATCGCAGATAATGGAGATTTTAAAAGAAGTTGAATAATATGGAAGGCTATGTTTATTTAACGGTTGACCCTTTAAAAGGAAGAGTTTATGTTGGTCAACATAAATCCAAGGAATACGATAAAAATTATCTTGGGTCTGGTAAAATCATCAAAAACATTATTAAAAGCCGTAAGGGGACTCTAAAAAATTATGTTCTTGAATGGTGTGATACTGCCGAGGAGTTAAACGAGGCCGAAAAATCGTGGATTAAAAACTTTAAAGAGGAATGTGGTGAAAGATGCTTAAACATAACAGAAGGAGGTGAGAATAATGGTGGTCATAAATGGAATCCTATTGGTGAATTAAACCCAATGTTTGGGAAGCATCACACAGAAGAAACCAGAAGCAAAATGAAAGGGAGAACTTCTTCACAAATTACCAGAAACAAAATAAGTGCAGTTCGAAAAGAATATTATAAAACACACGATGCTTGGAATAAAGGGAAAAAACAAGAAAAAACCACAGGCGAATTAAATCCGGCTAAAAGACCAGATGTAAGGATAAAAATATCAAATGCTCTAAAAGGAAATACTGCAACAAAGGGCAGAGTTTGGATGAATAATGGTATTGAAAGAAAAATGATTAAACCCGAACAGGTAAATGAATATCTTTTAATGGGGTGGAAGTTAAGTTGGAAATTTGATAAATAAATTAACAAACAAAAATGAATAATATACAATATCGAGATATAGTTAATGCATTTAAAGCATTCTTATCACAACATAGGTATGTTCAGACAGTAATAGATTCTCAGAACTATGATTTTCAAGCGAGGGAGAACAACTATCCTGCGGTTGTAATCGTACCCACAGCATCATCTGGTACAAGTGGTAGTATCTTATTGGGATTTAGTTTATTTTTCTGCGACGTATTACTAACCGACAAAAGTAATTGTAGAGACGTTTACAACGATACTCTTGAGGTGGCTAAGGACTTTATAGCTTATTTTACTGGGGATCCGGACACTTCTTGGGGGCTGACATCAGATTACACTTTATTACCATTTGAGGAACATTTGGATGATTTTTTGGGTGGATATGAATTGGATTGTACTGTAGAACTTCCATTCAGACATGGGATTTGTGATATTCCTTTGGATAGTATAGTACCGGTCGATCTTCCTCCACAGGCTGATTTCCTGGTCTACGTCAGTGGTACAACAGTTACAATTTCAAACAAGTCCAAATACTATGACCACCTACAATGGGAATACTCCGGTGCTAATGTTCAGGACATTGTTCGTGATGAACTTATGAGATTGGTTTATCCACAACCGGGAACCTATACAATAACACTCACAGCATATCGTAGTGGTTATCCGGAGAGTGTATGTACAAAAACAATAACAATTCAATAAAGAAATAAACATTTAAAGATATGAACGAACAGATTTTAATTAATTACACCCCCACAGACAACGGCTTTACATTGTCTATTGCTGGGGATTATAGGTATTTTGACTACCAAGATGAACAACATCAACCAAGTGAGAAAACTTTGGAAATTAACGCACTTTTGCAGGAAATAATCAATAAATTGAAGTAGTTATGGCAGTAGTTTGGGCAAAACAAAACGGAAACTGGGCAACCGCATCAATTTGGGATTATTGGG
>Ga0310691_10004254_pt1 | contig 16263 bp, 22 predicted proteins | sample 176DNAGHGlowgp2_FD_203887 | JGI IMG/M metagenome (GOLD analysis project Ga0310691, IMG submission 203887) | Sheep rumen microbial communities from Palmerston North, Manawatu-Wanganui, New Zealand - 1766 DNA GHGlow gp2 (v2) (version 2) | ecosystem: Host-associated > Mammals > Digestive system >...
TCGATTCGTTCCGTCCGAAGGGAGAAGGCGAACTCGAAGCCACATTCATCAACAAGGACGGTTTCGAAGAGGACTTCGACCTCGAGTACATGACCTTCGACAGGCACGTGCTGGTCTGGATAGCGTAAGATTCATTTTGCCCGTGCTACGCAAGTGGCTGTGGCACAGCGGAATACTTAAAATGACCCGGCCGATTTTTGCAGGGTCATTTTGCGTAAAGCGCTGGTGGAAAGGCGGTTGCGTAGCACGGTCAAATCTGGGCAACGCACACAAATCTATGCAACGCGCCGCAATCTGCACGCCCGCAAGCCCTACTTCTGGCTCTCCTGCCTCTGATGGAAACCACCCTGCCGGCGGGAGCTACCCTGCTCGCGTGAGGCGCCCTGCTGGCGACCACCCTGCGGCCTTGCCACGCCGGGCTTCTGAGGCCCCTTTCCGCCATCGCCCAGTCTGTGAATCTGCCGTGTGCGGAAGGAGTCCTCGGCAAGATACAACTTGGCGGTCTTCTCCACTCCGAGAATCTTCTCGAACTGTGACTGATAGTCGCCGATCACATAACGCTGCGACGCTCTGGCCTTATTGTAAGCCGTCAAAGCATTCTTCAATTCGCTTTCGCCCTTGCCTTCCTTCACCGCATCCTTAAGAGCCTTCTTGGCCGCGGACAATTCGCAATGATTCTTCTTCTGCTCCTCTTGAGCCTTGTTGTATACAGGCCAGAAAGCCTGAGCCTCCTCCGGAGTAAGCTGAAGTTCATTGGTCAGGTAGGCGACGTGCTCGCTCTGCAGTCGCTCCAGGGCCCCCTTGCGGAACTCCTCAACGCCCTCCTTGAATTTCTTTCCCTGTTCACTCTGCTTCTGCGACTGGGCGCCCAGGCTCAGCACCACGAACAGAGCGGATATTGCAAATAAAATCTTTTTCATGGTCTCACTGATTTGAAATTAAATAATCCTCGATCTGCGCAAGCGTAATATCCGAATTGATCAGATATTCTATGATTTCCTCGTCGGAGGCGACCGGTACGGTGGTACGGTTCAGCACTATGTTCCCTACCAGCACGGCAATTCCGAAACAAGCCGCAAGCGCAAGGTACGGAGCGAATCTCTGCATCCGCGACGGCCGCTCCTCCTGCGCAGGAATGGCCGAGAGTTTCGTACGCAAACCCTCGAAGTAGCCGTCAGGCACATTGTATTCTATTCTCTTTTTCATACCGATTATTAGATGACATTCAATAGTAAAAGTTTAATCCCCGTCCAACTGCACGCTCTCCGCAATCTTCCCGGCCGCAATATGATAAGATGCCTTCAGCGCCCCTACGGACGTGCCGGTTATCTCCGATATCTGCTCATAGGGCATCTCCTCGAAGTAGCGCATGCAGAACACCGCCCGCTGCTTGTCCGGCAGGGAGGCCACGGCGACGACAAGGCGGCGCTGGGCTTCGTCGCCGTCAAACCACGAGTCGGATGCGACCAGGCGTTCCACCTCGGCGCTTATCGACTCGAAGCGCAGCGCCGCCCGCACCTTCTGCTTGCGGAGGAAGCTCAGGGCCTCGTTGGTGGCGATGCGCCAGAGCCAGGTGGAGGGAGATGAATCGCCGCGGAATGACGGCAGGGCCTTCCACGCCTTGATGAAAGTCTCCTGCACGATGTCGTCGGCATCTTCGTGGGAACACACCAGGTTGCGGACATGCCAATACAACGGTTCGCTGTACTGGTCGACCAGCGACCGGAACAGCGAACTGTCATTTGTATTTTTCGGGCCTGCCATATTTCATTGACGCCTGCGGGGCCGAAAGGTTTACTCCGGGCGCCAGGCTTCGAAAAACTATTTGCGGGAAATCGCCTTCCTGGCGGCTGCTGCGATGTGCGCGGCGTCCAGCCCGTAGGCAGCCATCAGCTCGGCGGGAGTGCCGCTCTGGCCGAAACGGTCGCCTCCGTTGATGAACTCGACGGGAGCGGGAGCGTTGGCGGCGAGCACGGCGGCGACAGCCTCTCCGAGACCTCCGGCGACGTTATGCTCTTCGGCCACCACTGCGGCGCCGGTCTTGGAGACGGACTCCAGGATGGCGGCGGTGTCGAGCGGCTTCACGGTCGCGATGTTCAGCACCTCTGCGCTGATCCCCTCGGCCTCCAGGGCCTCTGCGGCCTGGATAGCCTCCCACACGGTATGACCGGTGGCGATGAGGGTGACGTCGGTGCCGGGATTCATGTTATACACCTTGCCGATGACGAAGGGCTCGTCCGGATCGGTGAAGATAGGAACCGAAGGGCGTCCGAAGCGCAGGTACACGGGACCTACATGCTTCGCGGCGGCGATGGTGGCCTGCACGGTCTGATTGTAGTCGCAAGGCACGATCACGGTCAGATTCGGGAGGGCGCGCATGAGGGCGAGATCCTCCATGGTCTGATGCGTCGCGCCGTCCTCTCCGAGGGTGATTCCCGCGTGGGAAGATGCGAGCTTGACGTTGGTGTTGCCATAGGAAACTTCCTGGCGGATCTGGTCGTACACACGGCCGGTAATGAACTCTGCGAACGAGCCGCAGAAAGGCACCTTTCCGGTGAGGGCGAGGCCGGCCGCAACGCCTACCATATTGGCCTCGGCGATGCCGCACTCGATGAATCTGTCGGGGAATTCTGCAGCGAAGGCATCCATCTTGAGGGAGCCCTTGAGGTCGGCTGCGAGGGCCACCACTTCGGGATTCTCACGGCCGGCGATGACCAGGCCTGCTCCGAACCCGCTGCGGGTGTCCTTCTTTCCGGTAACATTATATTTCTTCATACTAGTAATCTCCTAAGGTTTCTTTGAGTTGTTCGAGAGCCTGTGCGCACTGCTCCTCGCTGGGAGCCTTTCCGTGCCAGGTGTGGCTGCCGGCCATAAAGTCGACGCCGTGCCCCATTTCGGTCTTGAAGAGTATCATCTTCGGCTTGCCGTTCTGGTTGCGGGCGATCTGGAAAGCGTTCAGTATGGATTCGAAGTCGTGTCCGTCGGCCACGATGACATCCCAGCCGAAGGCGAGCCACTTCTCGTTGAGCTCCTCGATGGCGGTCACAGTCTCGATGGGGCCGTCGATCTGCATGCCGTTCCAGTCTGTCATGGCGACGAGGTTGTCCAGCTTGTGATGCACCGCGAACATGGCGGCTTCCCAGATCTGTCCTTCCTCGCTCTCACCGTCGCCGCAGAGCACGAACGCACGGTGGCCTTCCCCGCTGAGCTTCTTGCCGAGGGCGATGCCGGCGGCTGCGGAAAGCCCCTGTCCGAGGGAGCCCGAGGGCTGGAAGATGCCGTTGATATGACCTACGGTCGGATGGCCCTGAAGGTCGCTGCCGAACTTGCGGAGGGTAGCCATCTTGGCAGGATCGAAGTAGCCTGCGCGGGCGAGGACCGAGTAGTACACGGGAGCCAGGTGGCCTGCGGAAAGGATGAAGGCATCCTGGCCCTTGGCGTCGCGGGTCCACGTTGCGGGATCCTGTTCCATCTCATTGAAATAGAGGGCAGTAAGTATGTCTGTACTGCTCATGGATCCTCCCGGATGGCCGGACTTTGCGGCCGTCACCATCCGCACGATGTCGCGGCGGACCTGGGAGGCGATGTCGGTTAGTTCCTGAATGGTTTTTTTCATAACCTGCGAAAATACTTATTATGCGGGGTTTATAAACTTTGATTTCTGACTATTTCGCTTGCTTTACGGCTTTTATGGCCGTCTTCTGCATCAGCACGGCCTCCTTGTCGCTCACTTCGTTCTCTCCGCTGTTGCGGAAGGAATTGCCCTTCACGCTGACGCCCAGCGTTGGCTTGATGAGCGCCTCGAACCAGACGCAGGCCGTGGCGTAGCGTCCCTCGCGGTACGACATGTGGAAGCCGTCGCGGGTAAGATCCTTGTCGGTATTGAGCCAGGTGCCGCGGAGCATCTGCACCGCCGGGCCGGAAGGTATCACCACGGGGATATTGTACTGCTCCCGGGCCTTGTCGACGCAGAGCTGGATGCTGTCGAACATATACTGCTGGTCGTAGGCATAATTGGCGAAACTACGGTTGGTGTAGGTGCGGGAGTAGGCCCAGGTCTGATGCCATACGATGGCCGCCTTGGGATTGGAGCACTCCTTGCGCACTATTTCTATAAGGTTCCCCAGCCAGGGATCGTAGCTGTCCCAGCGGCCGCTCTTTGGCGAGCCCTGCTGCATTGTGATGATGTCCCAGGGCTCATCTCCCAGGCCATCCATGAAACGGCCCTCCTTGTATTTCTTGACAGTCTCCCACTTGTTCTTCGTGGACTTCAGGTAGACATACTCGTGGCCGTTCGTCTCATACTCCTTGCAATGCCTCTCGAGGGTGCATCCGCCGATGTAAAGGCGTCCGAGGATCACGTTGTGGATACCGGCCGCCTCCAGCAGGTCCGGCAGATACTGGGTGGCATCGTCCGAGAAACTGTTGCCGATGGCAAGGATACGGAGCGTGTCGGGGTTTTCGGGAAGGGGGAAATTGGCATACTTTTCCTGCGCGGGCAGGCTTAGGGTGGCAGCGATCGCGGCCAGTACGATAAGGATTCTCTTCATATTTTCCTATATTTGTGGTAAAGTTAGCAAAAAGATGCCTCAAAAAGAAAAAATCCGGGAAATGTTCGATTCGATTGCGCCTGAATATGACGCTTTCAACCATCTCACATCGCTGGGGATAGACAAGCTTTGGCGCCGGCGGGCCCTGCGCTGGATCGAAGGTCCGCAGGTGCTCGACGTGGCCTGCGGCACCGGCGACTTCGCAATGACCATCGCGGAGCGCAGGCGCTGCGGCGTGATCGGAGTCGATATATCCGAGGGGATGCTTTCCGAGATGCGCCGGAAGGTGCTCGCAGCCCGGCTGGAAAGGGAGGTGAGCTGCGAAGTGGGCGACTGCGCCGCGCTGCGCTTCAAATCCGGCAGCTTCGACAATGTCACCGTCGCCTTCGGAGTGCGCAACTTCGAAGACCGCGAGGCCTGCCTGAAGGAGATCCTCCGCGTACTCCGCCCCGGCGGCAAGTTCGTGATGCTCGAACTCGGCGTGCCTTCGTGGCGCCCGGTCCGACGCCTCTACGAATGGTATTTCACTAAGGTGATGCCCCTGATCGGCGGACGGATGTCCGGCAACCACGCGGCCTACAGATATCTCCCCGCCTCCGTGCTTAACTTCCCCGGCCCCAGGGAATGGACCGCCTTCATGCGCAGCTGCGGCTTCACCGACGTCCGCCACCGCGCCCTCTCGCTCGGCATCTGCCGCCTCTACATCGGCACGAAATAATCCTTCCCTCCTCCCGGCCCCGGATTTGCGCAGCAGTCCTCGGATTTGCGCAGCAGTCCCTAGTTTCGCACCGCAGTCCCCGGATTTGCGCAGTAGTCCCCAGTTTTGCGCAGCAGAGTCCCCCGGTTCGGCCGGGCAACCAACTGTCTGACTATCAGCACCTTCCCGGAAATAAAATCGGCTGATTTAGCCGATTTTATTTCCAGTAACTAACTATCAATCAACAGGATAGCTGCCCGTCCGTTTACAGCCGACGGCGTCAGAATCAGCCGCAGGCGAAAAAAACTCAACTGCCAGAGCCAGAAAATAGCCGCGGGCGAAGGTCCGCAGCGCGCCGGCACATCAGTACAGCAGGGCGAGCAGGAAAGTGCCCATCACCAGCAGAGGGAAATAGCGGTCGAGGGCGCGGTCGGTCGTGGTCCACACTCCGCGCAGATGAAGGATGAACATCGGCAGCACCAGCAGAAACGCCCATCGCAAAATCATCACCCAAAGCAAACCCGCACCACCCGCACCACCTGCACCACCCGCTGCGCCCGAAACACCGGCACCCGCCCCTTCAACAAAACCGGCAATCCCGGCGGAGGGCATCAGCACGGCAAAGCAGATCAGCGCCGCCCAGCCGAGGCAGATGAGCACGGTCTGGTAGATGCGAGCGCCCTTCAGGCCGAGGCGCAGCGCCATCGTCACCCGGTTCACCGCATCCGTGCGCATATCGCGTATGTTATTGATATTCAGCACTCCAACGCTGAAAAAACCTATCCCTGCCGCAGGCAGCACCAACTCCCAGCGGTCGATACGGTGCGCGCATACGAAGTAGGCCCCGAGCACGCTCACCAATCCGAAAAAGATGAAAACGAAGATATCCCCCAGGCCCCTGTATCCGTAGGGATTCCTGCCGAGGGTGTATTTCATGGCCGCCCAGATCGCGCAGGCGCCCAGCACCAGCAGCGCAGCCGACTTCCATGCCAGGAAAGTTCTGAAAGAAACCCATATCATCGCCGCCCCGGAAATGCAGCACAGCAGCACGAACGCCCCAATCAGCCGCTTCATCTGTGCGACTGTCATCTCCCCGGAATTCAGCCCGTAGGAAGGCCCCTGGCGCTCATCGGTATCCGTCCCGCGGAGCACGTCCCCCAACTCGTTGCTGAGATTGGAGAGTATCTGCAGGCAGACCGTGGTGAGGCACACCAGCAGCACCGTCCATCCGCTCACCTGCCAGCGCACCAGCGCCAGCTTGCACCCCAGCAGCACCCCCGCCAGGCTCAGCGGCAACGTCCGCAGCCGCATCGAGCTCAACGCCGCCTTCATGGTGGCGGCTATCTTTTTATCTTTCAACATCTTAGCATATACTGCCTTCCCTCAAAACCCGGAAGGCACACCCATTCAATTCGCTAATAATCAACATATTAAGCGCCACCATCATTCCTGCGAGGAGCCGCCAGCGCCGTCCCGCGAACCCGGCACCACAAGCACCGACAGCTCATACAGCCCGTACAGAGGCAGGAACACCACCAGCAGGGTGAATGGATCGCCGGTCGGGGTGATCAGAGCGGCAAGCACCAGCAGCACCACTACGGCATAGCGGCGCCACCCGCGGAGCATCCCGCGCGACACCACGCCGAGTTTGCCCAGCACCCACGCAAGCGAAGGCAGCTCAAACACCAGCCCCATCACGAATACCATGCTGAGCATCAGCGACATATAGCTGTTCAGATTGATCTGATTCTCCACCATCCCGGACACCCGGTAACCCGTCAGGAACTTGAAAATAATAGGGAAGACTATCAGATACCCCACGGCGCAGCCAAGATAGAAAAGCCCCGTCCCGCACAGGAAAGCCGAACGCACCCCGCGCACCTCGCGGCTGTAGAGAGCCGGGCGCACGAAAACCCATATCTGATACATCAGATAAGGGAAGACCAGCAGCAGCGCCATCCACATCGACACGCTGATGTGCGTCATGAACTGCGAGGTCACATTGATATTGATGATGTCGACGTCTTCCGCCGCTCCATAGATGAAACCCAGCCAGCGATAAAGGAAGAAATCAGAGTGCGCAGGGCCCAGGATTACGGAGTCGAAGACAGATGGCAGGACGGCGAAGCATCCCACCAGCGCTACCGCGAAGGCGATGACCACCCGGAACAGGCACCAGCGCAGCTCTTCGAGATGGTCCCAGAAGGACATCTCCTCCCCCATTATTCCTCGGGCTTGATGTCTTTCTCGACGTCCTTGATTTCCTTCTCAACCTCGCTCATCCCTTCCTTGAAGCTCTTGACGCCCTTGCCAAGGCCCTTCATGAGTTCGGGAATCTTCCTGCCGCCGAAGAGCAGCAGCACGACGAAGGCGATGATGAGCACTTCCCACACGCCGAAATTCTGGAATAACAGCAAATTACGCATATTCAAAAGCGCCGGACCTGCCGGCATCTAAGATTAATCCAATTTAAGCACTGCCATGAACGCGCTCTGCGGCACCTGCACCTTGCCTATCTGGCGCATGCGCTTCTTGCCCTCCTTCTGCTTCTCGAGCAGTTTGCGCTTGCGGGTGACGTCGCCGCCGTAGCACTTCGCTGTCACATCCTTGCGCACCTGCTTCACCGTCTCGCGGGCGATGATCTTCGCTCCGATGGCGGCCTGCACGGGGATGTCGAACTGCTGGCGCGGGATAAGGTCCTTCAGCTTCACGCACATCTTGCGCCCGAACTCGTAGGCGTTGTCCTCATGGATGAGGGTGGAAAGCGCGTCCGCAGGCTCCCCGTTCAGCAGGATGTCCAGCTTCACCAGGCGCGCGGAGCGGTAGCCGATGATATGATAGTCGAAGGAGGCATATCCCTTCGAGATGCTCTTGAGCTTGTCGTAGAAGTCGAACACTATCTCGGAGAGCGGCATGTCGTAGTTGAGTTCGACGCGGTCCGAAGTGATGTAGTGCTGGCTCACGAGGGTGCCGCGCTTGTCGAGGCAGAGCTTCATCACCGGCCCAAAGAATTCGGCCTTGGAGATGATCTGCGCGCGGATGTAGGGCTCCTCGATATGGTCGATGAGGGTGGGCGCGGGCAGGCCGGACGGATTGTGCACGTCCAGGACCTCCCCCTGCGTGGTGTACACCTTGTAGGATACGTTCGGGACGGTGGTGATGACGTCCATGTCGAATTCGCGGAAGAGGCGCTCCTGTACTATCTCCAGATGCAGCAGGCCGAGGAATCCGCAGCGGAAGCCGCTTCCCAGCGCGAGGGAACTCTCCGGTTCGTACACGAAGGATGCGTCGTTGAGCTGGAACTTCTCCAGCACCGTGCGCAGTTCCTCGAACTTGTCCGCCTGCACGGGATACATGCCCGCGAACACCATCGGCTTCACCTCCTCGAATCCGGCGATGGCCTCCGCGCAGGGGTTCTCCTTGTCGGTGATGGTGTCGCCCACCTTCACCTCGGCTGCGCTCTTGATGCCGGAGATGATGTATCCCACGTCTCCGCAGCCTACCTCCGCGGTGGGCACGAGTTTCATCCGCAGGATGCCAATCTCCTCCGCAACATAGTCCTGCCCGGTGTTGAAGAACTTGATCTGCTGGCCTTTGCGCAGCGTGCCGTTCTTGATCTTGAAGTAGGCGATCACCCCGCGGAAGGGGTTGAAGACGGAATCGAAGATGAGGGCCTGCAGGGGTGCGTCCGGATCCCCCTTCGGCGCAGGAATCTTCTCCACGATGGCGTCCAGGATGGGCTGCACGCCTTCGCCGGTGCGGGCGGAGATGCGAAAGATGTCTTCCGGATCGCAGCCGATGAGGTCCACGATCTGATCCGCCACCACGTCCGGCTGCGCAGAATCCATATCAATCTTGTTCAGGATGGGGATGATCTCCAGTCCGTGGTCGATGGCCTGATAGAGGTTTGCAATGGTCTGGGCCTGAACTCCCTGCGAAGCATCCACCACCAGCAACGCACCCTCGCACGAAGCGATCGAGCGGGACACCTCGTAGCTGAAGTCCACGTGGCCGGGAGTGTCGATGAGGTTCAGGATATGGCCCTTGTACTGCATCTGGATGGCGTGGCTCTTGATGGTGATGCCCTTCTCGCGCTCCAGATCCATATCGTCGAGCACCTGCGCCTCCATGTCGCGCTCGCTCAGTGTCTGCGTGAGTTCCAGCAGGCGGTCGGCCAGAGTGCTTTTGCCGTGGTCGATATGCGCGATTATGCAGAAGTTGCGTATCTTGTCCATTGTCATAGAATGCAAATATAGGAATTTCTGCCGAATTCCTATATTTGCATTCCTTCATACCCTCCCCAAACCCTGTCGATCAGGGGCTCCGCCCCTAATGTACCCTGCGGCTCCCGGGCTAACGACTCCGCCCATATGCCGCACTGCTTCTTCACGACCGCCATCCCGAGGCTTCGTCCCGCCCTCCGCCGGCCGGCTTGAGAGCCGGCTTCTGATCAGCGCCCCCGCCCCTAATGTACCCTGCGGCTCCCGAGGGATAATCAGAAATTCAGCGCCAGGCCGATGCCGCTGCGGGTCGGGCCGAGGTCGAGCGTCGCGGCGTAAGGGCGCGGACCGTAGCGCAGGGCATAGTCGTCCAGCATCCAGTCCAGCTCCTGACGGCCCTTGCGCCACATATGGATGCCGCCCCAGAGACTTGCGGCGAGCGCAATGGCCCCGGTAGAGCACATCACCAGGGCTGCATCGTCATCGTAATTGATATTGCCTATGCCGACGGCCGTCCACAGACCGCTCAGGGCCGTACCGCCGAGGGTTGTGAACATCCCCCAACCGTAATTGGCCTTGGCCTTGCGGTAGCGGCTGCCATAGATGGAATATCCTACCACATCGTCGAAGGGCCTCCAGACATACATATTGCGGTCGATGGTGACGTTGTTGTTCTCTTTGTCGATATTGATTTCGGAACGGCTGTGCGTGTCAGGCCAGCCCCAGTCGTTGGTTTGTGCACACAGGCCTGCCGACACCGTCAGCGCAGCCAGGATGAAAATCAATCTTCTCATAATCTCATGTTGTTTACCATAGAAGATGCAAAAAGCGGGCAAACGTGCCCGCAATCTTCGCGATATGGCCCGCCGATTCGACCAAAGCGAAACCGGTGGCTCCAAAAAGTCCAGCCGGCTGGTCAGTTCCCGCGCTTGGCGTTATAGCCCATGGAGGTAAGCAGGGCCACGATTTTGTCGCGCAGATCCCCCTGGATGGTGATCTCCCCGTCCTTGGCCGTTCCACCCACTCCGCACTTGGTCTTCAGGGTCTTGGCCAGGGAGGCCAGATCCTCCGACGTCCCCACGAACCCCTTCACGAGCGTGACCTGCTTGCCGGCACGCTGGCGCCGGTCGATAGATACTGTCAGCCTCTGCCTGCCGGCGGGAAGGGTCTCCGCCTCAACCACTTCGGCCGTCTGATATTGATAATCCGGATTCGTGGAATAAACCACTCCCAGACGCTGCTTCCAGTCGTTGTCGTTCTTCATGACTGCGAAAATACTAAAAAATAACTACTTTTGCATAAATGATCGACTTCGGAACACTGCATCTGCCCACCGCCGAACCGGCCGCCATGACAGCGGCCGAGTGGACGGACTGGCCCGCCCATGGCTGGATGCTGGTGGCATCTGCATTCATCCTTCTCCTCTTTCTCCCCGAAACAGGGAAACTCCTGCCCGCCCTGACCGGATGCCTCGCGCGCAGCCGGGGGAACCTCGAAATCGAGCACAGCGTCAGCAACGCCCGCTCCCGCAACCACATCGCACGCGCATTCTGGCTCATCTTCCTAGTAATGGCAGACCGCTACCGCCTGTACTCGCCGTCTTTCATCGCCCCGTGGAGCGAAGTCTGGCTGCGCATCGGTGAACTCGCGGGAGTGTCCGCCGTCTATCTCTTCCTCCGCTACATCCTGCACGCAGTGCTGCTCCGGATCGGTCACCGGCGCCTGCACTTCGAAACCCGGAGCGCGCTCCGCCGCGGCCTTTACAACTACTTCATCTGCTTCGTCTTGCTCGCTCTCGTGAGCATCTGCATACTTTGTATCTTTAATGCAAGTGACGATGTCTGCCGAAGTGTTATTTGGGCCGAACTTGCTCTGTTATGGCTCGTTGCGCTTGTCCGGGAAGGTCAGATTTTGCAATCAAATTTTTCCGGTTTGACAACTATTTTGTATCTTTGCGGGCTCGAAATACTGCCGGCCGGAGCGTTGGTCGTTTCGGGCCTGTTTTAATGAGCCTAAATTGAAAGACATGAAAATATTGATATCACAGCAGACACCTGCGAAGATGACTGCATATGAGCCCCTCCAGAACAACCATGGAGCAGAAATCGAATTCAGGCCTTTCTTCCTGATCGAGCCCCTCACTTCCAGAGAGTTCCGCGAGCAAAAGATCAATCTTCCCGACTATACCGCTATAGTATTCTCTTCCAGAGCGGCAATCGATGCGTATTTCAAGCTTGCCGAAGAGCTTCGGTTCAAGGTTCCCGAGACAATGAAGTATTTCTGCACTACCGAGCTGGTAGCCAACTACTTGCAGAAGCATATCGTATACCGCAAGCGCAAGATTTTCTTCGGAAACGGCACTCCCGACTCCGTGGTGGCCCTGATAGGTCCCAAGCACAAGGGGGAGAAGTTCCTCGTCGCGAAGTCCGCGGGCGCAAGCGCGGAGGCCATCACCTCCCTTTTCCAGAAGGCGGGGCTGGACTTCGTCGAGGCCGAGCTCGTGAAGAGCGTCACCCAGGACCTGCACGACCTCGACATGGCAAGCTACGATATCGTGGCCCTCTACAATCCGGCGGATGTCAAAAGCCTGTTCGAGAATTTCCCGGATTTCAAGCAGGGCGGCATCAAGTTCGTGGCATACGGCAAGAGCATTGCACGCGCGATGGAGGATGCCGGTCTGAATATCGATATCAAAGGCCCTACCCCAGAGGCACCGTCGGTGGCCAGGGCGATCGAGCTTTATCTCCAGAATAACAAGTAGATGATTATGGCTTCGGGGGACAACACGCTGGGGAAGGCCGAGCGGCTGTCCGGCAAGAAGTCAGTTGCGACCCTTCTCGCCGGCGGCAGATGGGGTTCGCTGGGGCATTTCCGCTACTGCTGGATGGTCCGGACGGATGGCGGGGCCATGCCTGCGGAGGATGCAGGCGCTTCTGCGGCAGCTCTCTCCACGGGCGGGGGGGGTCCTGCGGACCTCTCCGCGAGCGGGGGGCTTCCGGAGGATGGCGTCAGCGCGGGTAATCTGCCGGGGCGGATTCTGGTGTCGGTGCCGAAGCGCTGCTTCAAGCGCGCCGTCAAGCGCAATCTGCTGAAACGCCGCATCCGCGAAGCCTACCGCGTGCAGAAACTCCCCGGAGCGGACATCATGTTCCAGTACAACAGTGCCGAACTGGCAGATTTCGCCGCTGTCCGCGCAGATATCACCGCCATCCTCTCCCGCATACAGGCAGCTATGGCCTCCGTCGCCTCCGCGGGCAGGAAAACGCCTGAAATCCTGCCCGGACAGGGCGAAACCACTTCCGCGGGCAGAAAAACGCCCGAAAACCTGCCCGGACAATGAAGCTGCTGAAGAAAATACTTAGCGCGCCGTTCATACTGCTGATAAAATTCTACCAGCTGTGCATTTCGCCGCTCAAACCGCCGACCTGCCGCTTCACGCCGACATGCTCCCAATACGCCCTGGAGGCCTTCCGCAAATACGGCCCAATCAAGGGCTTCTGGCTGTCGCTGAAGCGCATTCTCCGCTGCCATCCCTGGGGCGGCTCCGGTTACGACCCGGTTCCGTAGAACGCTTCCGGACTTCCTGACCTCCCACTCCTTGCCTTCCCGACTTTCCCGCACCTCCGTATGCAAAAACCCCCGTTTTGCATACAAACACCCGATTTACAGGCAACTTGTATGCAAAAAGCGGCTTTTTGCATACATCTGAAGCATTTCAGTCACTGCCGACATTGCACAACTGCAGACCACAGATTATTCAGCAGAATTTCCTATATTTGTAAGTTATGACAGAAAAGAAATTCAATCTGTGGAACAGGATAGCCGCGGCTGCAGCTTTCGTGGTATCCGCCTTCACCTGCTGCACGGTCTGATATTGAAAATCCGGATTGGTGGAATACACCACCCCCAGACGCTGTTTCCAGTCGTTATCGTTCTTCATAGTGCAAAGATAATCAAAAACTACAGCAAATTCCCTTCTTTGGCGCGGAGCACGAGCTCGGCGGTATTGGCGGCGTCGATCTCCCTCTGGCCGTAGCCTTCCGGCGCCGTGGGGGAAGTGCCGCCGTTCTCCATCCGCTCGATCGCCTCGCGGGCCTTGTTGTAGTAGAAGAGCGCGCTGTCGTATTTCTCCTGCGCCCAGAAGCACTGGCCGATGTATTTGCTGGCGTCCCAGGTGGCGAACTCCCATCCGCGGGGGACGCTGATACTGAGGGCCTTGCGGGCGTAGAACTCACTTTTGGGGCCGATGGTGGTGCTGTAGCCGAGCATCAGGTGCGGCAGGCGTTGTTGAGGTCGATCAGTTCCTGGGTGCCGGCAGGATGGCGAGAGCTGCCAGTAGGATGATGGCTATTCGTCTGTTCATAAGCATACCAAAGTTAGACAAAATGTGCGAATGCCGGGAAAGCGGGGTTGAAAAACAGCGCAATTTCAACCCTTTAGGGTGGAGAGGACCACCCTGAGGGGTGGTGTTTATGAGAGGGAAAATGCAGAAATTTGCAAATACTAAAACGAGATACTGATGGAAGATAGCAAAACCATTTCCCTGACCAAGAGAGAAAAGACGATTCTGAGCGAGATCGCAGAAAAATTCGGCCTCAGCCCCGAAACCGTGAAATGGTACCGCAAACAGATGCTCGTCAAATTCTCCGCCGCCACCTCCGTCGAGATGATCCGCAAGGCCGTGGAGAAAGGAATGCTGTAAATCATTAAATCATACGCCTTATGAAAAAATCGCAAAGGGAATACCTCGCCCCTGAAGTGGAGGTAGTTAAACTCTCACTGGGGAGCAGTGTGCTTCAGGTCCTCTCCCCCGGAGCCGAAATCGAGCAGACCGGCGAAGAACAGGTAACCTGGTAAAGGAGGAAAGTGAAATGAAAAAGCTTATATTCTTTGCTATTGCTTCGATGTTCGCTATCGCTTCGTGCACGAACGAGGCTATTGACGAAGTCGCCGAGGAACCCATCGTTCCCGAATCCACCGCAGCCCCTGTGCTGTATGCTTCTTTCGAATCCAACGAAGTCGAGTCCAAAGCCGGCTTCACCTATGACGGCGCCGGTCACTACGACCACTACTGGAATGCCGGGGATCATATTTATGTGTTCAACAAGAACAATGAATATGATATTTATAACTGCACTGATGCTTCTGCGGGCGTTTTCTCATTGGTAAAAGACAGGACTGATGGGAGCGCAGTCAGTAAAGTCTTTGCCGTATATTATTCAACACTGACAGATAATGGCAACAGGATCGATGATCCCGGCTTTCTTAATCTTTATACTTCTCCGTCACTTCGCATGAGCGCTAATATTGATTGGGAATACTCGGTGGCAGGGCCTGATAAAAACGGGGCATATGGATATAACAATTTAATGGTTGCTTCAGCAGACAATACCGATGAGAAGCTGGTATTCAAAAGCGCATTCGGTTGGCTGAAGCTTCAGCTCAAAGGAACGCAAAAGGTTAAATCAATAACTGTCCACAGTGTTTGGGACAATATTCTGGACTATAATAACACGTCAACCGTAAACGTTGATAATCTTACCGGCACCCCGGAGACAGGATTTGATTACTACGACACCAAGGACAGAAAACTGAATATTGCCGCTCCTTATGCCCAATTGAATACTGTTACTGCCACCGATTTTTATATTACGCTTCCTCCTTGCACAATGTCCAAGGGTTTCAAGGTGATTATTGATTTTGCAGACGGTACAAGCAATGAAATCAGCACCTCAACGAAGAGCTACGAAATCAAGCGCAACATTGTTACCAAACTACCAGAAATAACGGTGGGGACAACCATCTCTAACCTGAGCAGTTCCGGAACGGCCAATACCTATATCGTACAGAGTGCCGGCAACAAGAAGTTCGATGCCACCGTGAAGGGTTCTTCCAGCGAGTCCGTGGGCACCCCGGTGCGCGCGGCCGTTCTCTGGGAGTCGTTCAATACCTCCACCACACCATCTGTAGGCGACCTCGTCACGAATGTTACATATTCAGACGGTTACGTGTATTTCCGCGTCCCGTTCACCAATAAAGGTAATGCCGTCATCGCTGTATATGACAGCTCGGACAACATCCTCTGGAGCTGGCTGATCTGGATAACCGATTACGAGAGTCTCTCGACCCCTATCGATTTTAGTAGTTACTCACCTGGATTAAGGATAATGAGAGCGGATGTCGGACAGACTGTTGATGGCGGAGAACCGCTCTATTTCCAGTGGGGCAGAAAGGATCCATTCTTTAGATATGCCACATACAATCTTGGAGCAGGTTATGTTATAAAGGGAACAACCAATCCTACTTGTTATTATTCCAATTATACGACAATAGCTGAATCAATTAAACATCCTACTACATTCTATTACGCTGCATCCAACGTTTATAAATGGGTTTCGGCAACAGATGCAGATAGAGTCAATCACTGGAAAAGTGCAGATAAAACCATGTATGATCCGTGCCCTCCCGGCTGGGTGATTATGTCGGGTGATGCCTTTGAAACAGCAATATCAAATGGTGTTACTGCAGGTCTTGCTGGCATTGGCACTATGGGATCTCTAATCTCAACGACTGGAAGTGAATTAATGGCAGCAGGAAGCACACACTGGACAGGCAGTGCCTATCTCAATATGGAGTCCTTCAGGGTTAAGATTCTGAACCATGATGGCGGTGCTTTTGCCATTGGCGATCAAACTTACACTTCCCCTGGAATGCCGGTTCGTTGCCAGAAGCAGTAGTCTTCACCCGTGCCACACAACCGCCTGATTTTCAGGCAGATATCCAAACCGGGATGCTC
>Ga0310691_10004256_pt1 | contig 16262 bp, 11 predicted proteins | sample 176DNAGHGlowgp2_FD_203887 | JGI IMG/M metagenome (GOLD analysis project Ga0310691, IMG submission 203887) | Sheep rumen microbial communities from Palmerston North, Manawatu-Wanganui, New Zealand - 1766 DNA GHGlow gp2 (v2) (version 2) | ecosystem: Host-associated > Mammals > Digestive system >...
ACTGCCATCCGACGGGAACTGGTCTGCCGACAGATAGAACCAGTCGTCGGTCTCAGCAGCCGGCACCTGGTCGTCGAGGGAGAAGAGCACGAACTTGCGCTCCAGCGTATCGTCACCGCAGACCACCTTCATGAGGTGGCTACCGCTGGCAAGCTTGGCCACGGGCAGCGCGAACGGCACGTCGGTATCCACCGTCTGCCAAGCCGCATCGTCGATCTGATAGCGGGCCTGGGCTTTGACCGACTGACCGGCAGCATTCATCAGCTTGACGGTGAGTTTCGGCTGTCCGTCAGCGAGGATCTTATCAGGCAGATCGACCGTCAGGGCCGTCTTACGGTTACCCAGGGGCAACGAGAGCTGTCCGCTGCGAGTCTCGCCAGCCTTGTCGGTCACTTCGGCAGTCACCACGAAATTGTAGAAGGCCGGATTGGTGGTCTCGGGCAGCACCAACGGCAAGTCGATGACGAACTGTCCTTTCTCGTCGGTCACCACCTCACCTTTGGCAATCTCGTCACCATTATGTCCGTACCCCAGTACGGCGGAATTCCAGTAACGGCTGTAGGTCCACCACCAGAAGGCCGTGCGGCGCACGACCTTGTAGGACACCTTACCCTGCTGGACTGGGACACCCGCATAGCTCATCGCCACACCCGTGACGGGCAACGTGTCGCCAACCGCATAGGCGGTCTTCACTTCGGGGAACTCCACATAGAACGTGGGGCGCTTGTATTCTTCGACGCGGAAACTGTGGCGCTTACCGTCAACCTCCACCCGGAAGGTACCCGTCAAGCCTGACGACGGTAGCACGAAATCGACAGCGGCCACACCATAGGCATCAGTGAGGACCTGTTTCTCAGCAATCTGCTGACGATTGGCATCGAAAAGGACGAACTTCAGTTGCTGATCAGCGTTGACAGACTGCTGGATGCCATTCTTCACCAAATAGGTGAGCGCAGAGACATGAACGGTCTGACCGGGGCGATAGATGCTGCGATCTGTATAGATGTTGATGTGCGAATCTCTGGCAAGCGCAGCAGTATAGTGGTATGTGCCGCCTACGCCTCTGTCGGGGCAGGCACGGTCGGTATCCGTATAGGCAAAGACCTCACGGCGCTGGCGTATCAGTTTCTTGCCTTCGAAGAGATACTCGCCCTTCTCGTCGGTCACGCCCTCAAAGTCTTTGTACTCCTTATAAGAATGGTAGTTACGGATACGCAGGTGGGCACCGGCAATGGGCTGTCCGGTACGGGCACTGACTACCACATAGCGCTCATCGCCACTGACGGGTTGCGGCTCCATGATGACATAGACATCGGTCACGAAACAGAGACGGCGCACGGGGCTGATGCCGGAAGGGCTGGTAAACTCCAACATATAGACGCCTACGGGCAGCGCAGGGATCGTCAGCGTGTCGCTATGGAACTCCCAGTCTTTCTTATCGGAATAGTCGTGGGTCTGCTTATCGACAATGTCACCAAGCAACGGCTTCAGCTCTGCATAATGATTCGAGGGGTCGAGAGTCGTGTCGCCATCGGCATTTACCTTATAGACGTTCATCGTGAGCGACTGCAGGTTACGCATATCCCTCAGTACGACAGACAGCGGCTCACCCGGCATCATGACTGCGCGGTCGAAGGAGAGATGCAGTTCCGGACAAATCAGGCGCTGCTCCTCATTGCGCAGGTAGTTCATACGCGGCCAACTGCCCCACTTGCCGAGAGCCTCACGGATGAAGGCCAGACGCTCCGAACTATCACTACTATACATACGCTCATAGCGGGAGATGGCTATCTCGCCAGCCTCAGGCAAATCAACGTACTGGCTGAGCAGGTCATCAAGACGTTCAATCGCAGAATAGCGGAAGGCGCGGGCTGCCACGATGCAAGCCGCACGGCGGTTGCCAGCCTTCGCATAGTAGTCGTAAAGGGTCTCAAGCTCATCCAACTCATAGCCAATGATACTCAGGAGGTCATGACCGTAGAGCTCGCTGTCTTTTCCCTCGACGACAAACGGCACATACTCCTTTTCCTTGACACAGGCCAACTTGCCGCACAGCTCGTCGGTCAGTTTGGGTTTATGCACCTCAATACCCAAGTTGGAATAGCGCGTCCAAACCTTATAGAGCACCGTCTGATAGACGGTCTTGAGGACGATGTCAGTCGAATTGTCATAGCACTGCTTAATCCGGGCTATCTCCGGACGGAGGGAGTCGGGCGCGATCTCCGACATCACCTGAGCCCCCATCAGCTGGGCTTTCAGCAGATGACCATAGTCACGCGCCTTTTGGGCCTTCTCCACAATTTTCTGGAGATGCTCATACTCTACACGAGGAAGATCCTTATCCTCAGCCTCCTTCACTTTCTTCCAAAGGGAAGCATAATTCTCGCCAAACAAAAACACTGGTATCATAGACACAAAAACAGTAAATAACCACTTTTTCATACCCTATCCGACATTTAAATTGGTTTAACAATGCAAAGATATAGATTTTATTTGAATTTCGCTTGGAATTTATGAATTATTATATTATCTTTGCACCTATGATTAACCAGGAACTACTTCATCCAAGGAGCATCGTCGTCATCGGCGGCTCCAACAACGTACACAAGCCAGGAGGTGCTATCGTACGCAACATCAAGAACGGCGGCTTCGAAGGCGAGCTGCATATCGTGAACCCGAAAGAAGAGGAGGTGCAGGGCATCAAAGTCTTCCACGACGTGAAGGATATCCCCCAGACAGACCTGGCCATCCTCGTGGTGGCAGCGAGGTTTTGTCCAGACTATGTCGATGTGCTCTGCGCCGAGAAAGGAGTGCGCGCCTTTGTAATCATCTCTGCCGGCTTCGGCGAGGAGACGAAAGAAGGGGCAGCTCTCGAACAGCACATCCTCGACACCTGCGAGCGCTACGGGGCAGCCCTGATAGGCCCTAACTGTATCGGTTTGCTGAACCGCAATCACCATAGTGTCTTCACCCTGCCAGTGCCGAACCTGAGTCCACAGGGCGTGGATTTCATCAGCGGCTCGGGCGCTACGGCGGTCTTCATCCTGGAGAGTGCCGTCATCAAGGGACTGCAGTTCAACAGCGTATGGTCGATAGGCAACGGCAAACAGATCGGCATCGAAGACGTGCTGCAGTATATGGACGAGCACTTTGATGCCGAGAACGACTCAAAGGTGAAATTACTCTATATTGAGAATATCTCCAATCCCGACAAGCTGCTGTTCCATGCCAGTAATCTGATCCGCAAGGGCTGCCGCATCGCTGCTATCAAGGCTGGCTCGTCGGAGAGCGGCAGCCGTGCTGCCTCCAGCCATACAGGCGCCATTGCCTCAAGCGATTCGGCCGTAGAGGCCCTGTTCCGTAAAGCAGGCATCGTGCGTTGCTTCTCACGCGAGGAACTGACCACCGTGGGATGTATCTTCACGCTGCCGCCACTGAAGGGCAAAAACTTTGCCATTGTGACCCATGCCGGCGGACCTGGCGTGATGCTCACCGACGCACTGTCGAAAGGCGGACTGAACGTGCCCAGACTCGAAGGACCATTGGCCGAGGAACTGAAGACCAAGCTTTTCGCAGGCTCTTCTGTTGCCAACCCCATCGACTTCCTGGCCACTGGCACGCCAGAGCAACTGGCTACCGTCATCGACTACTGCGAAAACAAGTTCGATGACATCGATGCCATCGCCGTGATCTACGGTACTCCAGGACTGACTCAGCTCTACGAGGCCTACGACGTGCTGGACCGTAAAATCAAGGAATGCAAGAAGCCAGTTTTCCCAATCCTGCCCAGTCTGCATACCGCAGGGCCAGAGGTGGAAGAGTTTTTGAAGAAAGGTCATGTGAACTTCAGCGACGAGGTGACGCTGGCCACAGCACTTTCGCAGATCATGCACACGCCGCAACCTGCTCCACCAGAAGTGCAGCTTTACGGCATCGACATACAGCGACTGCACAAAATCATCATGGCCATCGACAAGGACGGCTACGTGCCGCCACAGACCGTACGCGAGATACTCTCTTGTGCAGGCATTCCCCTGGTACCGGAGATGGTCAGCACGTCGAAGGAAGAACTTATGGCGTTTGCCGAGAAAGTCAGTTTCCCCGTGGTGGCAAAAGTGGTAGGACCTGTACACAAGAGCGACGTAGGCGGTGTGACGCTGAACATCCGGACTGCGGAGCATCTGGCTTTGGAGTTCGAACGGATGATGAAGATACCGGAAGCATCAGGGGTGATGGTGCAGAAGATGCTGAAGGGCACAGAACTTTTCATAGGCGCGAAATACGAGGAGCGATTCGGCCATGTCGTACTCTGCGGTCTTGGCGGCATCTTCGTCGAGGTATTGAAGGATGTGTCGAGCGGTCTGGCACCATTAAGCTATGGCGAGGCTTATTCGATGATTCATTCCCTGAGAGGCTACAAGATCATCAAAGGCACGCGCGGACAGAAGGGGCTCAACGAACAGAAATATGCCGAGATTATCGTCCGGCTCTCCACCCTGTTGCGCTTTGCCACGGAAATCAAGGAAATAGATATTAACCCGCTGTTGGCAGACGAGAACCAGGTGGTGGCTGTCGATGCACGTATATTGATTGAAAGATGAACAAAGAAGAGAAATACAAGTCGTTTCTGCCACAGCTGCAGGGCCTCATCGACGAGACACAGGAGGCTGTAAGCGTGATGGCCAATGTATGCGCTGCGCTGCACACCGAGTTCGGTTGGTGGTGGACGGGCTTCTACCTCGTACGCGACAGACAACTGATACTCGGTCCTTTCCAAGGACCTGTGGCCTGCTACAAAATTCCATTTGGGCGCGGTGTCTGCGGTACGGCATGGGAACGACGGCAGACGGTCGTCGTAGAGGATGTGGAACAGTTCCCAGGACATATCGCCTGCAGCAGTCTCTCACGCTCGGAGATTGTCGTACCCATCTTCAATGCCAACAAGGAGGTCGTGGCCGTGCTGGATATCGACAGCAAGGAACTGGCTTGCTTCGACGAGACAGACCGCCATTATCTTGAGTTAGCGATGCAGTCACTCTCAAAAGCAGTCTTCTGATGAGAACAGCCATCATCGGCGGCGGTGCCGCGGGCTTCTTCCTTGCCATCAACCTGAAGGAACTATGTCCGGAGATGGAAGTTACTATCTTCGAGAAGTCCAAGAAAGTGCTGGCAAAGGTGGAGGTTTCGGGAGGCGGACGGTGTAACTGCACCAACTCTTTCGCGAACGTCAGCGACCTCTCACAGGTCTATCCTCGTGGTCACCGACTGATGAAACGGCTCTTCAAGACTTTCAACCACCAAGATGCCTACGACTGGTTTGAACGGCATGGTGTCAGACTGGTGACCCAAGATGACGAATGCGTGTTTCCTGCCTCACAGGATTCCCATACGGTCATCAACTGTTTCCTTTATGAAACCAAGCGCCACGGGGTGGAGATCCGGACGGAAAGTAAGATAGAAAACCTCGACACCCTCTCTGACTACGATTTCATAGCTGTCACCACTGGCGGTTCTCCTAAGGCCGAAGGACTATCTTGGCTCTCTGCCAAGGGTGTGAGCATTGAAAAGCCCGTCCCCTCGCTCTTCACGTTCTGCATCAACGACGAAGCCCTGCACACGTTGATGGGCACCGTTGTAGAGACAGCTACGGCCTTTATCCCTGGTAGCGGTCTTCGTGCTGCCGGTCCCTTACTCATCACTCACTGGGGCATGAGCGGCCCTGCCATCCTCCGTCTTTCGAGCCATACCGCACACATGCTTTACGAACACCAGTACCAGCTGCCGCTGGCTGTCAACTGGACAAGCCGGAAGGATGCAGAAATCATGGAGGAGTTACAAGCCATCATCGTCCGCCATCCACAGAAGCAGATTACCACGATTCGGCCTTTCGACCTACCAAGCCGTCTCTGGACTTACCTCGCAGAGAAAGCACTCTGTGAACGGGCGAGCAACCGCTGGCAAAACCTGAACAAGAAAGAGCTGAACCGTCTGGTGAACATCCTCTGCAACGACGGCTATCAAATAGCAGGACGAGCCGCCTTCAAGGACGAGTTCGTCACCTGCGGCGGTGTAAGCCTGTCTGCCGTCGATCCTGTCACATTGGAAAGCAAAGACCTCCGCCACGTCTATTTCGCAGGAGAGGTCCTTGACATCGACGGTGTCACAGGCGGGTTTAATTTCCAGGCCGCCTGGACTACAGCCTACACTGTAGCACAGGCCATCAGCAGGACTCAGAGATAGAATTTCCGATTCAGTTTCCCGTTATAGGTGCGCTCTACATGTGCTACCTGTTCGTAGAGCAACGGCACTTTATAGGATTCCAGACGGGTTGCCAAGAAACGTGCAAAGTCTTTCTTGACCAGCTTTACATCACCGTCCATCACCACCAACAGCTTCAGTGCCCTTCCCATGACGGGATGCTCGGCAGAGATACAGATGCAATCCTTCACACCCTCAAACGCCATAGCGGCATCCTCCACTTCCGTGGGTGCCACCTTATAGCCTCCTACATTGATTACGTCGTTCTGGCGCCCCATGATGTGGAGCATACCTTCTTCGTCGAGGCGTCCGTAATCGGCCATAAAGACAGTATCCCCGCATTTCACAGCGGCTGTCAGTTCCTGGTCTCCGATATAGCCTGTCATAAGTGTGGCCCCCTGACAAGCTATCAGGCCTTCTGGGGTAATGATGATGCGCGAATGAGGCAACGGACGTCCCAGACAGCCAGCGACGCAACGGCCATCGTTATAATCATAGGTAGCAATGATGCCAGTCTCCGTAGAGGCATATGTGTTATAGAGACGCGTACGAGGCAGGATTTGGCACAACTGCTGCATATCACTCTGCGACAGCGGGGCTCCCCCACTCTCGATGAAGTCGAGACGGTCTGCGAGTGAGGCAAAGCGCCTGGCGTCGAAAGAGAGCAGGAAACGGATGTTGGCAGGCACGAGGAAGGTGGCATACTTTCCCGCCTGGGCAAAAGCGGCAAAGAAGGCATCGGCATCACGCAGTCCGTCGAGAATATGCAGCGTACCGCCTTGCAGAATGACGGGATAAATCTTCGACAGACTACCGATATGGTTCAAGGGACCATGAATGACGAACACCAGATTGTGGGTGAAGCCTTGTCCTGCAATCAGGTTCTCGGCATTGGCCACGATGGTACGATGACTGATAATGACACCTTTGGAGTGCCCTGTGGTACCTGTGGTATAAAGCACGTCGGCTGTTCCCTCGGGCACCTCACACGACGACAAGTGATCGACTATTTCCGTATAGAGACGCTCAGGCATATCCCTCTCCAGCGGAGCGGCCACACCACCAGCCAGATGGATGGCCAGATAGTCGATGAGGAACTGCAGTGTCTGTGAACTGCGGAAGCCGACAACCTTTCCACGTGAGAAAGCGACAGAGCGCTGCTGCACTTGTAGCCACAACTGTGTATAGGAAAGTCGCTCGTTTCCACAGATGACAGCCACCTTTTCAGGATAGCGCTGTGCGTCTTGCGCAAGATAGTCCTCCAAGGTCATCATACCGTTTGCTATTTCAGTTTATGCTCCACCATTGCCACGATGCTGTCGAGCGTCTTCAGGTTACGCGGTGTGGCATCAGTAGCCTCGAGCTTGATGTCGAACTCGTCGGAGAGCACCATCAAGATGGTCGTCACCCCCAGGGAGTCGAGTTGGCTAAACACAAAGTCGGAGTCAAAATCCACAAGGGGCAGAGCGTCCTCCAAGAGTTGTCTGATTCTTTCTTTCATTGCCTATGGAATAGTTTTAAGATAAACGGTGGGAAGATAAAGGCCATCAGCACCACGGAGAACATACCCACGATGGTGACTTCTGCCAACGAATGGAGAGCAGGATGCCGTGCCAGGATCAGGGAACCGATGCCGATGAACATGATGAGGGCTGAGAGGATGATGCTATGCTTATACGAAGCCAGCATCGGGCGGCCATACTTCTGCTCATACACGGCTCCCTCGGTCATAAAGATAGTATAGTCATCACCTTGTCCGAAGATAAAGGTGGCCAGTATCACATTGACGATGTTGAACCGGATGTCCAGCAATCCCATCAGTCCGAGGATCCACACCCAGCTGATAGCCATCGGCAGAAAAGAGAGCATCGCCAGCTTCAGGCTGCGGAAAGAGAACCACAGGAAGAAAAACACAATACAGCCGCAGGCCCATCCGATATAGTTGAAGTTATCTGAGAGACCATTGGCCAGCGCACTGTTCACCTGACTGATGTCAAACACATACGACTTTCCGAAATCTTTCTCCAGCAGCGTGTCGTCTGCCTTATTACTGAGGGTCAACGTCTCGACAACACTATATTCGTGATGCAAACTGTCAAAGCTGAGGTTCGCAGCAAAGACCGTCTTTGTCAACGGCTGGAAGGCAGAGAACTCCAGCGGTTGGAAGTCTGTAGTCAGCAGCGTCTCGAAGCCCCCCATCGAGCCGTCGGCAAAGCCAGCGGCCTGTGCTTCGTTGTGTAAGGCAGACAGGAGTGTGTCACGATGCGCCGACACCCACTGATGCCAGCGGTCAAGCCGCTCCTGCTGCTCCTGCCGGGAGACAAGGAAACGCGTGCAGCTTGTATGTGCTGTAATGTAACCTGTGTCCTGTAGTGCCTGCAGCTGCGGCTGTAGGTGCCTGCTCTTGTCCAGGGCGCCGTCAATGGTACTGTCAGACGACACGAGATAGAGTTGGCGCCCGGAAGCCGAACCCGTGGCCAGCTTTTGGAAATAGGCTATGTCTGCCCTCTGCTCATCGGTCATATAGTTGATGTGGGAGAGATCGGCATCGAAGGTGGTGCGCAAGCTGAAATAGCCGAAGAAGAATGTCAGCACCACGACGGCAGCCACGAGCCACCGTTTGTCTTCCAGACGCATATTGCCAAGCCGCATCAACAGCGAGTGTCCGCTATGTTCACGACGCTCTGCAAGTTGTGGAAGCCAGAGCAACACGAAAATAATTGTGCCTGCCAACAGGAAGGCACTGAAAAGTCCAAGGTCGCGCAGGGCTGCACTCTTCAGGGGTACCAAGGTGAGGAAAGCGCCCACGGTGGTGACATTGCCTACTACCAACGGCTGCACAATCTCCCGCAACGTCGTCTTCATGTCAGGCGCGTGCGACAGATGGTCTATCAGGTGCAGCGGATAGTTGACAGCAATGCCCAGTATGACGGATGAGATACCCACCACGATAATCGACACCTCCTGATGGATCAGTGCCAGACAGCCCATTGCGAAAAGCCAGCCCCAGGCGATGGAAAGCACGATGAGCGACAGGTTGCGCCAGCTACGCAGCGTTACAAAGAGCAGTACCAGGATCAATGTCACGGCCAGTATCACAGACTCCATACTGTCTTTCTTGATCTGCCGGGCATTGCCCACAGCTATCAGGGGCCCGCCCGTCAGGTGTATCTCTACCATGTCGTGCGCCGCCTCCACCTGTCGGGCGACATCGGACAACAGCGCTTCAAGCTGCGCATTATGCTGCGTTTCACTGGCACCATAGCGTGAATCCATCATCACTACGGCGCGCTTCATGCCGGGTGAGAAGATATAGCCGTCGTAGGGTTCGAAGTGCTGGCTGCCAGTTGAGTGCTGCAGCTGTGAGAGCACGGGCGAGAAGAGGTTCAGCGGGTCGCACTGGAGTGTTTCTTTCAGCATCCCACCTATAGGCGACAGCAACATTTGCTTATCTTGATGCAACTGCTCCCGTATGTAGCCTGGCTGTGCCAACAAGGAGTCCATGCGCATATAGTCGTCCTCCGTCAGGAAATAAGGCACGTGCACATAGACGAACGAAGACAGCTCCCCGATGTGCTCAAGGTCCATCTGCGCCATAAGCCCACTCACCATCCCTGTCGTATCACGTGCCGTCAGCGTGGCGGTAAAGTCCTCTATGGCAGCCACCATCAGGTCCGGGTCTGCCTGTGTCGTATCACGATACTGGAACAGGGCGAAGATGCGGCTGGCACCAGAGATGTCCTGATAGACCTTCATCGCATGCTGTTCCTTCCCTCCCAACGGCAGGAAGTCGGAGATATCCTCTTTGAAACGGAGTTGCAGCACGGATGCCACCAGCAAGAGTGTAACGGCAATGAATGAGAGGAGACACAGTCCCCTGTGCCTCCTCATCTGTTCGTATAGCTTTAGAACCAGTGTCGTCATCCGTTTTCCAAGACTTCAGTCTGACATTATCGCGACTGCCTTACCTTACTTTCTGAATTACCAATGCACTATTTGTACCACCAAAGCCGAACGAGTTGCTCAGCACGGTGTTGACTTCCATATCGACTGTCTTCGTGGCGAGGTTCAGTTTTTCCGAATACTCGTCGGGATTTTCGAAGTTAATGTTCGGTGCAACAAAGTTGTGTTGCATCATCAGGATGCTATATACCACCTCCGACGCACCAGCCATCCAGCACTCATGCCCCGTCATTGACTTGGTCGAACTGATCAGGGCACGCTGCCCGTGGAACATCCGGTCGAGGGCTATCGCCTCATACATATCTCCCTGGCGGGTAGATGTAGCATGGGCGTTGATATAGTCGATGTCGCCAAGTGCAAGTCCAGCACATCTCAGGGCGCGCGACATGGCTGTCACGCTGCCGTTGTCACTGGGTTCCGCGATACCGGCACCGTTGCTTGAGAAACCATAGCCCGTTACTTCAGCCAGGATCGTTGCCCCACGGGTAACCGCATGGTCGTAGTCTTCCAGTACAAGGGCTGCCGCACCACCACTGGGTATCAGTCCGTCACGGTCTCTGTCGAAGGGCCGGCTCGCCTTCTGGGGTTCATCCATGTGCACGGAGAAAGCGCCCAGTGCGTCGAACGATGCCATTGAATAGTAGTTGGTCTCCTGGGCACCCCCGCAGAGCACCATGTCCTGCAGGCCCTGCTGTATCATCATATAGGCCAGGCCTATCGAGTGGCTACCACTGGCACAGGCCGCACTGACAGTGAAGTTCACGCCCCGCAAGTGGAAAATGGTGCTCAGGTTCATGTTCACCGTCGAGTTCATCGACTGGAAGACAAGTCCATATCCCAGCATCGCCGAGTCGTGTTTCTCATCCATAATCTTGGCCGACTCGATGACGGGCTTTGCAGAGGAGTCGTTGCCGAAGATGCAGCCCACCTCATGCTCACGCAGGTAGTTGTCGTCCACCATGGCCTGTTCAAAGGCCTGTCGCGAGGCCATATAGGCATATTGCGCCTCCTCCGACATGCCTGCTCTTGTATGACGGTCCAGCATCTGTTTCGTAATGACGGGTGTCTCTACGATTCCTGTCAGTCCGGAGCGGTAGCCATAGGTCAGGCGCGCCTCGTCGAGTCCGATGCCCGACTTGCCGTTATAGAGCGACTCCTTGACGGTGGCCAGGTCCGTACCCAGGCACGACCAGATGCCCATTCCCGTTATCACGACCCGTCTCATCCCCTATTCACTCTTCACTATTCACTCTTCACTATTCACTCTTCACTATTCACTTAAGTATAGAGTCCGCCGTTGATGTTGATCACCTCACCCGTGATGTAGGCAGCTTCGTCAGAAGCGAGGAAGGCAGCCAGCGCAGCCACTTCCTCAGGCTTGCCGAAACGGCCTGCAGGTATCATCTTCTTCAGGTCATCGACAGGCAGGTCCTTCGTCATGTCCGTATCGATAAAACCTGGTGCGATAGCGTTCACAGTGATGTTGCGCGGTCCTACCTCCTGTGCCAGCGACTTTGTGGCACCGATGATGGCAGCCTTCGCTGCACTGTAGTTGGCCTGTCCGGGCAATCCTTTCACGCCCGAGAGCGATGCCATGTTGATGATTCTGCCGCCACGCTTGCGAGGCATCATGTGCTTCAGCAGATGACGCGTGATGTAGAAGTAGCCGTTCAGCGTCGTGTCCAGCACGGCATGCCAGTCATCGTCGCTCATCATGAACATCGCGCCGTCTCTGCGAATGCCGGCATTGTTCACCAGCACGCCGATCCAGTCTTCCGGATGGGCACCCTCCCACTGCTCCAAAGCGGCCTCGATAGCCTTCGGGTCGGAGGTGTCGAAGGGCAGCAGCTCTGCCGTACCGCCGTTGGCGGCAATCTCGTCTGCCACCTCCTGGGCAGCAGCCTTGTTTCTCAGGAAATTAATCACTACAGGCCAGCCTGCCGATGCCAGACGCAGGGCCACAGCCTTTCCGATACCACGGGATGCACCCGTCACTAATGCGTATTTCATTCGTTCGAAATTAAATTCTGTTCCAATTATTTTGCAAAAGTACATATTTTCTTGCAAATAGAGGAAAAAAAATACAAATATTATGTTTTAATCGAATTTTATGACTATCTTTGTAGCAATTTTCAATCGAGCTAAAACTATATAAGTATGGAACAGAAACGTTACGGTCATTTCGACGACCAGCATCGCGAGTATGTCATCACAGACCCGCAGACACCGTGGCCCTGGATCAACTATCTGGGCAACGAGGATTTCTTCTCGCTTATCTCCAATACCGCAGGCGGCTACTCCTTCTACAAGGATGCCAAGTTCCGTCGCATCACCCGCTATCGCTACAACAACGTGCCGATGGACAATGGCGGGCGCTATTTCTACATCAAGGATGGCGACACCGTCTGGAACCCTGGCTGGAAACCATGCAAGACTCCGCTCGATTTCTACGAGTGCCGTCACGGCATGAGCTATACGCGCATCACGGGCTGCAAGAACGGCGTGGAAGCCAGCGTGCTCTTCTTCGTGCCGCTGAAGAAATGGTGCGAGGTGCAGAAACTCACACTGAGAAACACCACAAAGGAGTCAAAGCAGCTGAAACTCTTCTCCTTCGAGGAGTGGTGTCTCTGGAATGCCGCTACCGACATGGAAAACTTCCAGCGTAACTTCTCAACGGGCGAGGTGGAAATCGAGGGTTCGACCATCTACCATAAGACGGAATACCGCGAGCGCCGTAACCACTATGCGTTCTATCACGTGAACACTGAGATACAGGGATTCGATACAGACCGCGAGACCTTCGTGGGCCTCTACAACGAGTTTGCCGATCCGCAGGCCGTGATGGAGGGCAAGCCGCGCAACAGCCATGCCCACGGCTGGAGCCCTATCGCCTCCCACTATATCGAGGTGACGCTGCAGCCAGGCGAGGCGAAGGACTTCGTGTTCCTGCTCGGCTATATCGAGAATGAGCAGGACAAGAAATTCGCTGCCCCACAGGTGATTAACAAGGAGAAAGCACATGCGCTCATCGCCCAGCTCGATACCACGGAGAAGGTGGATAAGGCCTTCGCCGAACTCTGCGAATACTGGGATGCACTGCTTAATATATATAAGGTAAAGACAGGCAACGACAAGCTCGATCGCATGGTGAACATCTGGAACCAGTACCAGTGTATGGTCACCTTCAACTTCTCGCGCTCTGCCTCCTTCTTCGAGAGCGGCGTAGGTCGTGGCATGGGCTTCCGCGACTCCAATCAGGACCTCGTGGGCTTCGTCCATCAGATACCGCCACGCGCCCGTCAGCGCATCATCGACATCGCCTCTACGCAGTTCCCCGACGGCGGCTGCCACCACCAGTACCAGCCCCTCACCAAGCGCGGCAACAATGATATCGGCGGCGGCTTCAACGACGACCCCTGCTGGCTCATCTTCGGCACCGTGGCCTATATCAAGGAAACGGGCGATTTCTCCATCCTCGACGAGATGGTGCCCTTCGACAACCAGCCCGGCTCTGAGGTGACGCTCTTCGAGCATCTGAAGATCTCGATGGATCACGTCATCAACAACCTTGGTCCTCACATGCTGCCGCTGATTGGACGTGCCGACTGGAACGACTGCCTCAATCTGAACTGCTTCTCGTGGGATCCCAACGAGTCGTTCCAGACCACGGAGAACGTATCCGAGGGCACCAAGGCCGAGTCGCTGATGATCGCAGGCCTCTTCGTCGTCACTGGCAAGGACTACGTGGCGCTGTGCCGTAAGATCGGCAAGGATGCAGAGGCCGACTGCATGCAGCAGGCCGTCGATGCAATGGTCGAGGCTGTGAAGAAGCATGGCTGGGACGGCGAGTGGTATCTCCGTGCCTACGACTTCTACGGTCGTAAGATCGGTTCCAACGAGTGCGACGAGGCGAAGATCTTCATCGAGTCGCAGGGCTGGTGCACAATGGCTGAAATCGGTGCCGAGGAAGGACTGGTTGCCAAGTCGCTCGACTCCTGCAAGAAGTATCTGGAGTGCGAACACGGCATGGTGCTCAACAATCCTGCCTTCTCCAAGTATATCTACGAGTACGGCGAGATCTCCAGCTATCCGGAGGGCTACAAGGAGAATGCCGGTATCTTCTGCCACAATAACCCCTGGGTGATCATCGGCGAGTGTCTCGCAGGCCGCGGCAACGACGCCTGGAGCCATTATGCCAAGATACTGCCCTCGTATGTCGAGGAGAAGTATCAGACGCTTCACAAGGTCGAGCCATACGTGAACTGCCAGATGGTGGCCGGTAAGGATGCCTTCAAGCCTGGCGAGGGTAAGAACTCCTGGCTCACGGGTACGGCCGCCTGGATGTGGTACACCGTCTCCGAGTTCATCCTCGGCATCAAACCCGACTACGACGGCATCCGCATCGATCCCTGTCTGCCGGAGACAGCCACCGACTACGTCGTCAGCCGTAAGTTCCGCGAGGCCGAGTACGAGATTACTATCCATCCGAATGGTCAGCAGAAGGGTGTGAAGCAGATTGTGCTCGACGGGCAGAAGGTAGATGGTACTGTCATCCCCTACGCTCCCGGCAAGCACACCGTGGAAGTAACCATGTAATATCACCTGCAGCGTATGAAGAAATACCTATTCCTATTTCTGATGATGTGCTGTGCATTTGAGTCACACGCCATCGAACCGAAGGGGAAATACATTTCCCAGAGCGGTGAGCTGCTGTTCAGATTCGTGGCAGACAGTCTCTATATCGACATCGCCCAGAGCCAGCGCAACCTGTCGGCATTCAAGCTGGTCAAGAACAAGGAGAGCAAGGACACGACGGCCTACAATGCCTACGAGAGCTATCTGAACAACGGACAGATCACCTACAGAGAGGTGCTCATTCGCGTCACCCGCCAGAAAGACAAGGAGTATCTGCTTGAATACTTTGGCAAGGACAAGGACCGGGACTACAACTCCAACGAACGCTACAACATCAAGTTTGTAGAATAACCAAACGCAATCAGGGCCCGCCACTTAGCGAGCCCTGATTCTTTCTCCCCCACCTCACTCGATTCAAGAACCAGAGGGGTGCAAGAATAGGATTTTCCGCCTGTTCTGCTGCGAGGGCGGCCTCACCGCGAAATGCAGCCAGCAGATGTTTCCATGCTGCTCCAGCAGCAGTTCGTCATAATCCTTTCCTGTGCCGTCAGCGATGTCGAGCAAGATGCCAGCATAGCGGATCATCTGTTCCTTACCCGTGCAGCGGATATCCACCGCACAGCCCGTCACGTGGTTCGAGGTCGCCGCGCCGCCAGCGAGCTTGTTCACTGCTGGCGAGCGATAGCCAGAGTTAATCACGATACCTTCGACATTCTCCGAGGTGTCGTAATCCTCGCCTGGCTGCAGACAGTAGAGCGTATTATAGCTATACCGTAGCTCCTCCAACCACCAGCAAAGGCATTTCAGATTCTCAATCACTTCGTGACTCGGAATATTCCCGTCCGCTGTCACATGCTTGGTCTTGGTCAACTCCCCGAGACAAAAATGCTCGGAGAGCTTTGCTTGTTTGTTAATTTCTACGTTATTCATTTTATTTTTAGTTTTGAGATTTGAGATTTTGAGATTTTGAGATTTTACGAAATCATCTTCATGATCTTTCGGTATTTGCCTTTATCGACACCATTCTTTATCTTCTCTACCTGATAGCTATTAACCATTCGGGATATTTTGGTTCCTGCCGAGCTATCATTGTCATAACCGAAACACTTCATCACATCTTCTTTGGTAAACACATCAGGCAGACGATTATAGCCATCTACAGATTTCTGCTGGTGGCGTTTGCCCGTAAACTGCACATCATTGTTCATGTCGTCGAAATACTTTTCAGCGAGAACGCCGAAGAAGTGCTGCTGTGTCGCATACTGTATGCGGGCAATGAGTTCGCAGAGCTTCCAGTCTGTTTCGTCCGTTTCATACTCACCTACCCAGTAGCTACCCTTCTGCTTCATCTTGTCCCAATGGCGGGCATCGATGAAAGGAGCTGAGTAGTTGATGGCGTGATAGGC
>Ga0310691_10004258_pt1 | contig 16251 bp, 9 predicted proteins | sample 176DNAGHGlowgp2_FD_203887 | JGI IMG/M metagenome (GOLD analysis project Ga0310691, IMG submission 203887) | Sheep rumen microbial communities from Palmerston North, Manawatu-Wanganui, New Zealand - 1766 DNA GHGlow gp2 (v2) (version 2) | ecosystem: Host-associated > Mammals > Digestive system >...
GTGGTGGAGTTGCCGATGTAGTGCTTCATCTTCTGGTTGGAAAGATCCATGACGACGAGGCCCTCGGAGGTGCCGATAAGCAGACGGTTGCCCGTGGCATAGTGGATGGAGGTGACGGTGTTGGTGCGCAGCTTCTGGTTCTCCTTGCGGTAGATGGAGAACTGGCCCATGCGCATGTTGTACATCTGCAGGCCGCCGTCGGTGGCCACCCAGAGGTTGCCGACCTTGTCTACGGCGAGGTCGTTGATGTGGTCGTTGGCAATGGTGCTCTTCAAGCTGTCGGTGGCGGTGGAGTAGAAGGTCGACACGCCGTCTTTGATGCGTGTCAGGCCGTTCTGCCTCGACCCCACCCAAAGGCTGCCGTCGGGGGTGAAGACCATGGAGGTTACTTTCTGGCTGGCCAGCTGCCCCTCGAAGCCTACGATGCCGGCATCGCTGGTGCCGTACCAGAGGTTGCCCACGCTGTCTTCGGCAATGGCCGTGACATCGCCCACCATGTCCGACTCGAACTTATAGATATTGTTTCCAAAATAGGCCACGCCGGCTTTCGCCGTGCCCACCCAGAGCAGATCGCTGTCGTCTACGTAGACGCTCTGCACCATGGTGGTCTGCGACAGGCGCTGGTAGTTGCGCATGCTTTTCAGCGGCACCTCCTGAAGCTCGTGGGTGTTGATGTCAATCTTCACAAGGCCATGGCGGTTGGTGCCCAACCAGATGTGGCCGCTGCGGTCGGCAGCCATGGAGTTGATGCCAAAATCGACGTTGGTGCCCGTCAGGCCCAGGCTGTTGCCCACGGTGGTGTCCCAGGTATTGGCATTCTTGTTGTAGCAGAAGAGCGTGCCTTGGCCGTAGAGCCAGATGTTGTCGAGGGCATCGGCGAAAACTTTCAGCGAGCTGCTCTTGCGCAGCTTCAGCTGGGCCACTTCAGAGTTGCGCCAGGGCGTAGTCTGCTGGCGGGCGGCGTTGCAGCAGACGATGGTGCCGTCGTCGTAGACCACCACGGCACCGTCGCGGCACTCGCCGATAGAGCAGACATTGCCCTGAGGAATGGCGTAGGCACTGTTGGTATAGCCGAACTCATAGGTGAGCTGCTGCTGCAGGTTATAGCAGATGATGCCCTTCGAGGGCACGTAGCCCCAGAGGTTCTTTCGGCTGTCAATATAGATGATCTGCGGTACCTCGTCGACGTTCAGGCGCTTGAAAGTCTGGTCGAGCTCACGCTCGAAGCTCTCACTCTGCGAGTGGAAGACGCAGTAGCCCGAAGGGGTCTCCACCCAAAGGTCGCCACCCACGGCCTCTTGCACCGAGAGGATATAGCTGTCGGGCAGCGAAGAGCCGTCTTGCGAGTCGGTCTGGTAGTGCTTGAACATGTAGCCGTCGTAGCGATAGAGTCCGGCAGGGGTACCAAACCACATGAATCCACGGGCATCTTTGAGGATGCAGTTAATCTGGCTCGATGTCAGTCCGTTGCGGGCTCCGAGGGTCTTGAACAGCTCTTGCGCCGATGCCCCGACGGACAGCAGCGCGATGGCCAATAGTATGATGGTGCGTCTCAGTCTTTTCATGTGAGGTTTTAGTATGTTCGTTTTTGGTCAGAGCATGCAGGAGTAGTGGTCGACCACGCCGATGAGGCGGCGGTCGCCGTCGACCACCAACACGGAGTGAATCTTGTGGGTCTGCATGATATGTTGTATTTCAGTGATTTTCGTCTGCGGCCCCACCATCTTGGGTTGCCGCGTCATGATGTCGCTCACAGTGTGGTCGAAGAACTTGGCCTGCCAGTGCTCGATGGCACGGCGGATGTCGCCGTCGGTAATGAGTCCCACCACGCGCCCCTCTTCCTCGGCCACGCCTAAGCCCAGCTTTCCCTCGCTGACAAGCATGATGGCCTGTCCGAGATGCTCCTCAGGCGATAGCAGCGGCAGGTCGTTGGAGCGCATCACGTCGGCAGCCGTGGTGAGCAGCCGCTTGCCCAACTCGCCGCCGGGATGGAAGTGGGCGAAGTCCTGCGGACGGAACTGCCGCTTCTGCATCAGCGCAATGGCCAGGGCATCGCCCATGGCAAGGGTGGCGGTGGTAGAGCTGGTGGGGGCGAGGTTCAGGGGGCAGGCCTCGCGCTCAACGCTGACATTCAGGTGGATGGTGGAATACTTGGCCAGGAGCGACTTGGGGTTGCCGCTCATGGCAATGATGGGTATCTGCTCTTCAAGCAGCGTCGGAATGAAGCGCAGCAGCTCGTCGGTCTGCCCGGAATTTGAGATGGCCAGCACAACGTCGTCGCCGGTCATCACGCCCAGGTCGCCATGATAGGCATCGAGGGGATTGACAAAGAAAGAGGGGGTGCCCGTCGACGACAAGGTGGCGGCAATCTTTGCCCCAATGTGGCCACTCTTGCCCACGCCGGTGACGATGACCTTCCCCCGGCAACTGATCATCAAGTCTACAGCCTGGTCGAACTGTTCGTCCATCTTCGGAATCAGTTCGAGCAGGGCTTCTGCCTCGTCGCGTATGGCTTGAATGCCGTATTCTCGTGTTGTCATCAGTCAATGAGTTTTTTTATCAAGCCCTCCAAATGGTCGAGCTGCAGCATGTTGGCAGCATCGCTCAGCCCCTCGTCGGGCCGGGGATGCACCTCAAAGAAATAGCCCGTGGCGCCAAAAGCCTTCGCCGCCAACGCCATGGAAGGCACGAAGCGGCGGTCGCCTCCCGTCTTGCCGCCCTGCGCGTCGGGGCGCTGCACGCTGTGGGTGCAGTCCATGATGACCGTGGGTACGATGTCGAGCATGTCGCTGATGTTTCGGAAGTCGACCACGAGGTTGCCGTAGCCCATCATGTTGCCACGCTCGGTGAGCCACACCTCGGCGGCACCGGCCTCGCGGGCCTTCTCAACGGGATAGCGCATGTCGCGACCGGAGAGGAACTGCGCCTTCTTGATGTTCACCGTGCGCCCTGTGCGGGCAGCGGCCACCAGCAGGTCGGTCTGCCGACAGAGGAAGGCGGGAATCTGTAGCACGTCGCACACCTGGCCCACCGCCTCTGCTTGCCACGCTTCGTGAATGTCGGTGAGCAGGCGCAGGCCGTGGCGGGCCTTCACGTCGGCCAGCATCTGCAGCCCCCGCTCCAGGCCGGGGCCTCGGAAGGAGTGGATGGAGGTGCGGTTGGCCTTGTCGAATGAGGCTTTGAAAATGATGTCGGTGCCCAATCGCCGGTTGATGCCAACCAGTTCGGTTGCCACAATGTCGAGCAGTTCGGCCGATTCTATCACGCACGGGCCAGCAATGAGCGTTATCTTGCCTTGGGTCATCTCGGTGTTTTCTTCTTTCTGTTTCAACGTGCAAAGATAATCATTTTGTTTCATTCAAGCAAGAAAAAAACACAAAAAGGATTTTTTTGACTTTTTTTTAAGGCTTTGCCTATAGGCAGGAGCGGCCTACTCCTCCCACAGCAGGTCGGCGAAGATAGCATCGCTGACGAAGAGTCCCTGCGGTGCCAGGCGGAGATTGTCGCCATCGTGCAGCAACCAGCCGCAAGCCACATACTTGGCAGCCTGACGCAGACAGTAGCGGCGCTGCTCATCGGTCAAAAGGCTGAGTGGCAGCCCCTTCCGAGTGCGCAGGCGCAACATGACGCGCTCGTCGTAGAGCATGCCGGGGGTGAGCAGCTCGCCCTCAGCAGGCAGCCGCCCCGCCTCTATGGCCTGCAGATAGCCGTCGAGGCTGGCCACATTCCAACGGCGTATCAGCCTGCCATCGGGCCTGACGACGAGCGAATGGGCAGCGGCTCCCAGCCCCATGTAGGGAGTGTGGGTCCAATAGCTGCTGTTGTGGCGGGATACATGGCCGGGCAAGGCGAAGTTGCTTATTTCGTAATGCTCAAAGCCCTCGCCCTCCAGCCGCTCCTTCAGTGTGTAGTACATCCGTCGCAGCAACTCTTCGTCGGTTTCTGCCATCCGCCCCTCCTGAAGCATTCGGGTCAGTGGTGTTCCTTCTTCGTAGCTCAGGGCATAGGCCGACAGATGGGTGGGCCGGAGTGCCAAAGCCGCGTCGATGTCGGCCTCCCATTCGGCCATCGTCTGGCCAGGGAAACCGTAGATGAGGTCGAGGCTGATGTTGCCGATGCCGGCCTGCCTCAGGTTGTCGACGGCCAAGGCCACCTGCAGGGGCGTGTGGCGGCGGCGCAGCAGTAACAGACGGGCAGGGCTGAACGTCTGGGCACCCATCGACACGCGGTTCACGCCCTGGCGGGCAAGCATGGCGGCATAGTGGGACGAAACGTCGTCGGGATTACACTCAACGGTCAACTCTGCAGAGGGTGACACATTATATATATTATAGAGATGGGCGAGCAGCTGCTCCAGCTGTTCTTCGTCGAGCAGACTGGGCGTGCCCCCTCCCAAGTAGACCGTCTGAAGCTTGTCCGATGCAAGTTCTGCTGCCCGCAGCTCCATCTCACGACACAATGCCCCGACGTAGCGACTACGCTCGCCGAGACATGTCGTGGAGAAGAAACCGCAATAAATGCAGCGGCTCTTGCAGAAGGGTATATGAAGGTATAAACCAGCCATCATCGGTTGAAAAGTGCTGCAAAAGTACTAATTTTGCTTAATATTTGGAAACTTTTCTTGGCTTTTCGGCAAAAAATGTGTAATTTCGACCCCGTTTTACAAGACATTACCTGATTTTTCACCTAATAACTATAATTACAACATGAAAGTCTATCAGACAAACGAGATTAAGAACATCGCACTCATCGGCAGTGCGGGTAGCGGCAAGACTACTCTTGCCGAGTCAATGGTCTACGAGGCTGGCATCACCAAGCGCCGCGGCACCGTAGAGGGTAAGAACACCATGAGCGACTACTTTCCCGTAGAGCAGGAGTATGGCTACAGCGTCTTCTCCACCGTCTTCCACACCGAATGGAACGGCAAGAAGCTGAACATCATCGACTGCCCGGGCAGCGACGACTTCGTGGGCGGTGCCATCACGGCCCTGAACGTCACCGACCAGGCCCTTATCCTCGTCAACGGCCAGTACGGCCCCGAAGTGGGCACGATGAATGCTTTCCGCAACACTGAGAAGCTCGGGAAGCCCGTCATCTTCCTTGTCAACCAGCTGGACCGCGACAACTGCGACTATGACCAGATCCTGCATCAGCTCACCGAGATTTATGGCTCCAAGTGCGTGCCCGTGCAGTTCCCCATTGCCACCGGTGCCGGCTTCAACGCCGTCATCGACGTGCTGCTCATGAAGAAATACTCGTGGAAGCCCGAAGGCGGAGCTCCCATCATTGAAGACATCCCCGCCGACCTGCTCGCCAAAGCCAAGGAGATGAAGGCTGCCCTCGTCGAGGCTGCCGCCGGTGGCGACGATGCCCTGATGGAGAAGTTCTTCGAGACTGAAGACCTTACTGAGGACGAGATGCGCGAGGGCATCCGCAAGGGGCTTGTCACCCGCAGCATCTTCCCCGTGTTCTGCGTCTGCGGCGGTCGCGACATGGGTGTGCGCCGCCTGATGGAGTTCCTCGGCAACGTGGTGCCCTTCGTAAGCGAAATGCCGAAGGTGAAGAACGCCGCCGGCGCTGAAGTGGCTCCCGACGCTGCCGGCCCCGTTTCCCTCTACTTCTTCAAGACTGGCATCGAGCCTCACATCGGCGAGGTGAGCTATTTCAAGGTGATGAGCGGCACCGTGAAGAGCGGCGACGACCTGACCAATGCCGACCGCGGCTCAAAGGAGCGCATCGGCACCCTCTACGCCTGCGCCGGTGCCAACCGCATTCAGGTAGACCAGCTCGTGGCCGGCGACATCGGCTGCACCGTGAAGCTGAAGGACGTGAAGACGGGCAACACCCTCAACGGCAAGGACAACGCCGAGTGGCGCTTCGACTTCATTAAATACCCCAACTCGAAATTCTCGCGTGCCATCAAGGCCGTGAACGAGGGTGAGACGGAGAAGATGATGGCCGCCCTGAACAAGATGCGGCAGGAAGACCCGACGTGGGTGGTGGAGCAGTCGAAGGAGCTGCGCCAGATTATCGTCCACGGACAGGGTGAGTTCCACCTGCGCACGCTGAAATGGCGCATGGAGAACAACGAGAAGATCATGATTGAGTACCAGGAGCCGAAGATTCCCTATCGCGAGACCATCTCGAAGATGGCCCGTGCCGACTACCGCCACAAGAAGCAGTCGGGCGGCTCCGGCCAGTTCGGCGAGGTACACCTCATCATCGAGCCTTACACCGAGGGCATGGAAGACCCCACGAGCTTCACCATCAACGGCCAGGAGTTCAAGATGAACATCAAGGGCAAGGAGGAAATCGACCTCGAGTGGGGCGGCAAGCTCGTCTTCATCAACAGCGTCGTAGGCGGTGCCATCGACCTGCGCTTCATGCCCGCCATCCTCAAGGGCATCATGCAGCGCATGGAGCAGGGCCCGCTCACTGGCAGCTATGCCCGCGACGTGCGTGTCATCGTCTACGACGGCAAGATGCACCCCGTCGACTCCAACGAGCTCTCGTTCATGCTCGCTGCCCGCAACGCCTTCTCCATGGCCTTCCGCGAGGCCGGTCCGAAGGTGCTCGAACCTATCTACGACCTCGAGGTGCTCGTGCCTGCCGACTACATGGGCGATGTCATGAGCGACCTGCAGGGCCGACGCGCCATCATCATGGGCATGGACTCCGAGGCTGGCTACCAGAAGCTCTCGGCCAAGATACCCCTGAAGGAGCTGGCCAGCTACAGCATCGCCCTTAGCTCGCTCACCGGCGGACGTGCCTCTTTCAGCACCAAGTTCAGCAGCTACGAGCTGGTGCCCAACGACATACAGCAGCAGCTCATCAAGGAGCACGAGGCAGAGATGAAGGACGAAGACTAACCCGCCTACAAAGCATCACTCACAGACAGGAAGCCTGGCCGATAGGGCCAGGCTTCCTTTATCATATATCACCCCATGAAGGCCAAAGATGAAAAAAAGGGAGAAAGTTTCGCAAAAAGAGAAAAAATATTAGTACCTTTGCAGCAGATTTTTCCGATTGAACGAAAGCAAATGTGAATAAAAAACAACAGCAACGATTATGGCAGAGAAAATATTGACAGAGGCCGGCGAGGAGAAGAAGTCGGTGAGCTTCATTGAACAGATGGTGATTGACGACCTGGCAGCAGGAAAGAACGGCGGACGCCTGCAGACGCGCTTCCCGCCAGAGCCTAACGGCTATCTCCACATCGGCCACGCCAAGGCCATCGCCCTCGACTTCGGCCTGGCCAAGAAATACGGCGGCGAGTGCAACCTCCGCTTCGACGATACCAACCCGCAAAAGGAAGACACGGAGTTCATCGAAAGCATCGAGCAGGACATCAAGTGGCTGGGATTCCAGTGGCACCATGTCTACTATGCCTCCGACTACTTCCAGGAGCTGTGGGACTTTGCCGTATGGCTCATCAAGCAGGGCCGCGCCTACGTCGACGAGCAGAGTGCCGAGGTGATAGCCCAGCAGAAGGGCACCACCACCAGCCCCGGCACCAACTCGCCCTTCCGCGACCGCCCTGTGGATGAGAACCTCCGGCTGTTTGAATATATGAACAGCGGCCAATGCCAGCCCGGCACCCTCGTGCTCCGCGCCAAAATCGACATGGCCCACCCGAACATGCTCTTCCGCGACCCGCTCATCTACCGCGTGATGAACATTCCACACCTGCGCACCGGCTCGAAGTGGAACGCCTACCCCATGTACGACTTCACCCACGGGCAGAGCGACTACCTCGAGGGCGTCACCCATTCGTGGTGCACGCTGGAGTTCGTAGAGCACCGCCCTCTCTACGACCTCTTCGTAGGCTGGATGCGCCAGTGGGCAGAAGCCTGCGGCCACGATGCCGAAAGCGGCAGCCGGCTTGCCAAGCTCAACGCCCAGCTGTCGACCTACCAGGGGCCGCGCCAGACGGAGTTCAACAAGCTGAACCTGAACTACATCCTCCTGTCGAAGCGCAACCTCCGCCTGCTCGTCAGCGAGGGAATGGTGGCAGGATGGGACGACCCCCGCATGCCCACCATCTGCGGCTACCGTCGCCGGGGCTACTCGCCAGAAGGCATCCAGAGGTTTCTCGACAAGATTGGCTACACAAAAATCGACGCGCTGAACGACACGGCCCTCTTTGAGAGTGCCCTTCGCGACGACCTCAACCAGCGCGCCCTCCGCGTGGCCGCCGTCCTCGACCCCGTGAAGGTGGTCATCACCAACTACCCCGAAAACCAGGTGGAGATGCTCACTGCCGTCAACAACCCCGAAAACGAGGCCGACGGCACTCATGAGGTGGAGTTCAGCCGCGAGCTGTGGATAGAGCGCGACGACTTCATGGAGGTGGCCGAGAAGAAGTTCATGCGCCTGGCACCCGGCAAGGAGGTGCGCCTGAAGAACGCCTATATCATCAAATGCAGCGAGGAGCACCCCTGCGACAAAGATGCCGACGGCCGCATCACCACCATCTACTGCACCTACGACCCCGAGACACGCAGCGGACAGCCCGGTGCCGACCGCAAAATCAAGGGAAAGACGCTACACTGGGTGAGCTGCCACAACGCCGTCAGAGCCGAGGTGAGGCTCTATGAGCGGCTCTGGAAGATGGAGAACCCCCGCGACGAACTGGCACGGCTGAAGGACGAGGGATGCCCAGATGCCGAAGCACTCAGGCAGATGATGAACCCCAACTCGCTCACCGTGCTCCACAACTGCTACATCGAGCCTTTCGCCGCCGAACAGCAAGCGCTCACCTACCTCCAGTTCCAGCGGATAGGCTACTTCAACGTCGACCCCGACTCCACCCCCACCCTACCCGTGTTCAACAAGACCGTGGGGCTGAGGAGTTAGTGCAGAGTGAATAGTGAAGAATGAAGAAGACTGGCGACGAATATTTTGACAGCGAGGAGTTCCGCGACATGCTTGCGGAATATGAGGATGCCATAGCCTCTGGCATGCCCGTCTTCCTCGATGCCGACGAGCTGGCGGAGATTGCCGACTACTACCAGATGACCGACAACTTCGACAAGGCCGAAGCAGCCATCGACCTCGCCCTCAGCCTCGCGCCAGGTGCCATCGCCCCCCTCACCTACAAGATTCACGAAGCCCTGTGGAACTGCGACATCGACGCCGCTAAGTCATACCTCAGCCAGATTGACGAGACCGACGAGCCAGACTACGTCTACGACAAGGCCGAAATCATGCTGGCCGAGGAACAGGTGGAAGAGGCCGACCGATACCTGCGTCGCGAGCTGAAGAACGTACCGCCCGAAGAGTATCAGGACTATGTGGTCGACGTGGCCAACATCTTCGCCGACTACAACTACCCCGAGAAAGCCATGCTCTGGATGGCCCGCGCCCACCAGGAGGACTCGCCGGAGTTCAAGGAACTCATGGCCCGCACACTCTTCGGCCTGGGCAAATACAAGGACAGCGAGAAGCTCTGGGGCGAGCTAGTAGACAGCGACCCCTTCTCCAAGCACTACTGGAACGCACTGGCCTCCACACAGTTCATGAACGAGAACTACAGCGGAGCCGTGGAGAGCAGCGAGTATGCCATAGCCATCGACCCTGACGACCCCGAAGGACTGCTCTCCAAGGCCAATGGCCTCTACCATCTGCAGAACTACGAGGAGGCCCTGAAGTACTACCAGCGCTACTCCGACCACGTGCCCGACGACGAGTTCGGCCTGCTGCACCAAGGCACCTGCCTCATCAACCTCGGACGCAACGAGGAGGCCATCGAGCGGCTCGACGCTGCGGCACAGACGGCCCCCGACGACTCGCCCTACCTCAGCGACATCTACCAGGAGCTGGCTTTCGCCTATAGCGAGCAGGACGACAGCAAGCAGGCACTGGCCATGCTTGATAAGGCCGACGAATACGAAGAGACCGACCACGTGCAGACCCTCGTGGTTAGGGGGCACATCATGCTCGCTTCCGGCCACCTGAAACAGGCCGAGCGCTACTACCGCAAGGCCGTGGTGAGCAGCGACACGCCCAACAGCACGCTGCTGCGCGTCATCGTGTCCATCTACGACAACCACTACGTCGATGCCGCCTACCACCTGTTCGGGAAGTACTTCCAGATTGTTCCTGCCGACAGCGACGAGGGCTACGCCTACATGGCGCTCTGCTGCTACGACCTGAAGAAGTACGACGAGTTCCTCAGCTACCTGAAGACGGCCTGCCAGCGCAACCCCCGCGAATGTCAGATAGCACTAAGCCACATCTTCCCCGACGACATCGACCCCAAAGAATACTACAACTACATCGTAAGAAGCTCTCAAGCTCCTAATCCCCCCAAACCCTAAACGCCCAATATGAACTGGCTACTCAGCAACCTCACCTACCCCAACATTTTCCTGCTCATGCTCTTGGAGAGCACCGTCGTACCCGTTCCTTCCGAGTTGGTAGTGGCTCCCGCTGCCTACCATGCCGCCAGCGGCAGTCTGAATGTCTTCCTCGTGGTGCTCTTCGCCACCATCGGTGCCGCCATCGGTGCCAGCATCAACTATGTTGTAGCGCTCTATGTGGGGCGCCCCGTCATCTACAAGTTCGCCAACAGCAAGTGGGGCAAGATGTGCCTGCTCAACCAAGAGAAGGTCGAGAAGAGCGAGCGCTACTTCGACCAGCACGGCGTGGTTGCCACGCTCACGGGCCGCCTCATACCGGGCATCCGCCACCTCATCAGCATTCCCGCCGGCCTGGCCCGCATGCACTACTGGAAGTTTCTGCTCTACACCACCCTCGGCGCCGGCGTGTGGCACGCCATCCTCGCCGCCCTCGGCTACTACCTCCACTCCGTAGTGCCCGAAGACCAGCTTGAGGCCACCATCGAGAAGTACAACCACTACATCGTCCTGGCCATCGTAGCCATCGTGGGGCTGGTCGTCGTCTTCTTCGTGGCGAAGCACTACTTGAAGAGGAAGAAGGGGCGCACGGAATAGAGCATCTGCACCTACTTGCACCACTTGCACCTCGCACTGATTATCAAGTAGTTATCTTGCACCGCTACTTGCACCGCTACTTGCACCGCTACTTGCACTGGCGATGGGTCCGGCGGGGGAACCGCCGGACACGGAAGCACGGCTGCATGGACACGGACGCACGGCTGCCGGGCGCAGAATGTATAAATATACAGTTTCTGAAGGGGCAGTACAGGAAAAAAAACGCACGCCTTTTTGAAAAAAACGCACGGGTTTTGAAAAAAAACTGGCACTTGAGGTAAATAATCTTTACGACGGCCCATTTTTTCCCTTTCCTTTACATCCCAAGGAAAGGTTTTGCATAAATATACAAGTTTTGGAACCCAAAAACGCATATTTATGCAATCCCACGCACTATCCTCAGCAAGCCCGAGCAAGCCCCACAACTCCTCTTGCAAAACCGCAAAGCGATGGGTCCAAAGCAAAAAATCAAAAAAATCTAAAGTCTATAGTCAAAAGTCAAAAGTCTATAGTCAAAACTCTATAGTCTATAGTCTATAGTCTAAAGTCTAAAGTCTATAGTCTAAAGTCTAAAGTCTAAAGCCTAAAGTCTAAAGGGGCGCAAATCTCTGCTCGGGAAAAAGCAGGTGCAAGAGGTGCAAGAGGTGCAAGAAGTAGGTGCTGGCTTCTCTGGGGCACTACTTTGAAGGAGTTGTAAGGAGAAACCAGTCGTGCAACATTCCCTGATACTGATGCTGCGAGTCGGCTATGAGGAGCAGGCGGTCTCCGGGCAGGCAGCAGAGGCCCTCGTAGTTGGCGAATTTCCTGCTCGTAAGAGTCAGGCGTGTACGAATTTCCTTGACCAGTCGTTTCTCCAACCACTCTTCCTCTCCGGGTAGCACCTCGTAGATACGGATGACGGTCTGCGCATCGAGCTTCAGCTTTGGAATACGCACCTGACGCTCAAGGACGAGCAGGTGTCCGTCGCCCTTTGCAGCTATTGCCGCCACGCCATGATAGTGCTTAGGGCTGATGGGGCCGTCGGGCTTGTAGAGATACTGCCTCTGAGGCAGCAAGTCGTCGGCAAAGCTCTGTATGCGCAACAGCTGGTCGCCCGGCAGAGGCCGCTCGGTGGTGGTGAAGAAGCGGCGGGAAAGGGTGTCGTAGGCCAGGGCCTCCAGTCCGAAGTTGCGGCGGGCCTTCTTAAAGGCGTCGGGCATGGCGAGCCGCTGCCCCGTGCGCTGCCCTTCCAAGGTGTATTCGTACACCTCGTTGTCGGCCTCGCCACTAATAAAGAGTGTTCGCGAAGAAGGCCGATAGCAGATACCCTCCATGTCGCGGTTGCCGCTGCCGCTGCTTCTGTAGCCCAAGTTCTCTGCCGTCCTGATGCAGCCTGCCACGGTGTCGATGTCGAGCCGGAAGAGGTAGAAGCCGTCTTCCACGGCCTTGTCGTCGACCACTGCGAAGCAGCCGTCGCCAATGGCGCAGATGCCGCTATAGTCGCCAGGGGGAATCTGGCGGGGAAAGTGCTGCTGCGAAAAAACCGATAGCGACATGAGCCATGCCGCTATCGGTAGTATCAGTTTCCTTGTGCTAAGCCCAGTCATTTCACAGGCTTGATGGCAAAGGTGAAGTCGTAGTCCTTGTAAGGCAAGAGGTACTGCGGCAGAGGCCATGCCCCCCAACTGTTCACACAGGCCACACCCTGCTGGCACTGCTGGATGAACACCTGGGTCTTACCGGCAGGAATCAGGTCGCCGCTATGGTGGCCCCACTTCTTGTCCTTCGACATGCCGTCGTCGAGCTGGTCCATGGTGTAGGGCATAGCGCTGGCCTCCATCGGTGCGTTGCTGTAGAACTCCAGCCCCTTGCCGTCGGCATTGACCACGCGGAACCAGCGCACGTCAGTGTGGTTGCCGCTCTCCTGCGGACGCACATACTCATAGTATTCGTCGATGACCTTGTTCGAGTAGACACCGATGAACTCGCTTGACTTGCGGTCGCTGTAGTTCTCAATGGGGCCGCGGCCGTAGTACTCCACACGGTCGTACTGGCGGGGCATCTGCAGCTGCACGCCATAGCGGAAGAGGTTGGCCACTTTTGCCTCCTTGTCGGTGGTCATCTGCTCGCGCACGACCACCTCACCGTCGGCGGTCAGCGTGTAGGTCATGGTGAGCTGGGCCTTCTGCTCGGGCAGGTCTATGACGGCAACAACCGAATTGTCGGTGGCGGTGACGCTCTTCACCCGCATCTGCGGGTTCTTCCAGGTTTGGAACCGACGCTGCAGCTGAGCGCCGAAGTCGTTGTCGGTGGGAGCGCGCCAGAACTCGGGGGTGATGCTCTCGCGGAACTGCAGCATGCGCTCGCCGCCAATGTTCAGGTAGTCAATCGTGCCCGTGTGCTTACCCACGGAGAAGTCCGTTCCGGCAGCGGCGAGCTTGATGTAGGTGTTGGTTTCTTCCTTGGCGATGGAAGTAGGTGTAGTATTGAAGGTGGGGAACTTGTAGTCGTTCAGGGCGAACTGCTGGCGGGCCAGCACCTGGCCTTTTTCGACGAGGGGTTCGCCGTTCTTCGACTTGAACTGGAAGACGACAAATATTTCCTGGTCGCCATGATGGTTGAGCACGCGCTCGATGGTCTGACGGAGCTGGTCGTCGCTGATGGTCTTTCGCTGCTGGGGCTGGATGCCGCTGATGGCTGTCTTGCCGCCATGGCCGAAGGTCATGCCGGCGGGCCGACCGGGATTGTCGTGATGGTGGTCGCCGGCACCGCCCACGAACCACTCCAGCTCCACGTCGTCGAGCGTCTTGAAGAAGTTCTCGTTGTAAACCTCAAACTTGCCCTCTTTCAGGCCCTTGTCGGTCACCCAGATGTTCTGGTAGTAGTAGCGCACCTCATAGGCATGGGGGTTGAGCCTGCGGTCGGGGGCAATAATGCCATTGCAGTTGAAGTTGTAGTCGCTGGCAGGATACTCGCCGTAGTCGCCGCCGTAGGTGAAGATGGTGCGCCCGGTGATGGGGCTCTTGTCGCGCATGCCCTGGTCTACGAAGTCCCAGATGTAGCCACCCTGGTACTTCGGCTCCTTGCGGATGAGGTCCCAGTACTCCTTGAAACCACCCATGGAGTTACCCATGGCGTGGGCATACTCGCACTGGATGAGGGGTCGCGGATTGTTGCTCTTGCAGTAGCGCTCGCACCAGCCGTAGTCGGCATACATCGGGCAGGCAATGTCGGTAAACTCGCTGTCGTTTCCAGCGCGCTCGTACTGCACGGGGCGCGTGGCGTCGGTCTGCTTGATCCAGCGGTAGACCTTCTCGAAGTTGGGGCCCATGCCGGCCTCGTTGCCCATCGACCAGACGATGATGCTGGGGTGGTTGCGGAACGAGAGGACGTTGGCCTCGTTGCGTTCTAAGTGCATCTTCTCGAAGTCCTGGCGCTTAGCCAGGGTAGCGTCGCCGTAGCCCATGCCATGGCTCTCCAGGTTAGCCTCGGCGGTGAGGTAGATGCCGTACTCGTCGCACAGGTCGTACCAGCGGGGATCGTCAGGATAGTGGCAGGTACGCACGGCGTTGATGTTGAGCTGCTTCATAATCTTGATGTCCTCAATCATGCGGTCAACAGAAACGATGTAGCCCCCGTCGGGGTCCAGCTCGTGGCGGTCGGCACCCTTGATGAGGATAGGCTGACCGTTGACGAGCAGCTGGGCGTTCTTTATTTCAACATGGCGGAAGCCCACCTTCTTGCTCACCACTTCGAGCACCTTCTGCCCCTGCTTCAGCGTCAGCTCAAGGGTGTAGAGGTAGGGGGTCTCGGCCGTCCAGGCCTTCACGTTGTCAATGGTGGCCTGCAGCCCGGTGGCCACCTCGTTGCCCTCGGCATCGAGCAGGCGGGCTTCTACGTTGCCGCCGCCTTTCTTCGTCACCGTCACGTCAAGCAAGCCCTTGCCGTCCTGCCAGTCCTGACCGACAACGATGTCGCTGATGTGGGCCTTCGGACGGGCGTAGAGATAGACCTCACGGGCAATGCCGGTGAAACGCCAGAAGTCCTGGTCCTCAAGCCACGAGCCGTCGCACCAGCGCATCACCTGCATGGCAATGAGGTTCTGCCCTTTCTTCAGGTATTTGGTAATGTTGAACTCCGCTGCCACCTTGGCATCTTCGCTATAGCCCACGAACTTGCCGTTGACCCATACCGAGAGGTTGCTCGTGGCCGAGCCGACGTGGAAGTAGACCTCGTCGCCCTGCCAGTCGGCAGGCAGCTGGAAGGTGCGACGATAGCTGCCCGTGTAGTTGTTGGTCTCGCCGATGTAGGGCGGGTTGTTGTCGAAGGTGGTACACCAGGCATAGCCGGCATTCTTGTAGGTCATGTCGCCATAGCCCTCCACCTCGAAGAGACCTGGCACGGGAAAGTCCACCCACTTCGAGTCGTCGAACTTCAGCGAGAAGAAGTCCTTGGGAGCAAGGTTGTGATCTTTCACGAAGTTGAAGCGCCACTTGCCCTCCATCGACAGGTAGCGGGCCGACAGCGTCTTGTCGCCCTGCTTCGCCTTGTCGGCACTCTCAAAGGCAAAGAAGTCGGCACGTCGCGCCTCGCGGTTCACTTGGTTCACATTGGGGTCAAGCCAATAGGGCTTCACCTCTGCCATGGCTGTGGCCGATGCCACAATGGCAACCGATAATAACAGTTTTCTCAGCATAATGGTTTAGTTAGTAAAAATATTTCTGCAAAGTTAAGAAGAATTTGCGAAAAAGCCAAGAATTTTACAAATAATTGTTTACCTTTGCATCGTAAAAAAGAAAAAAAGATGAAGAAGCAACAAACAAGAGCGAAAAACGCTGCCGTCGCGCAGAAGAAAACTCAGAAGGGCGCACAGCAGAAAGAGCAGAAGATACGCCCGGCCAGAGAGTGGCTGAAGTGGCTCTCGCCCCTGGCCTGCGTGGTGGGGGTGGTGGTCATGGCCGGCGGCCTCTTAGTGCTGGAGGATGAGTTTCTATGGAAGGTTCAGGAGCTGAACCTCCACCTCGACACGCCGCTGTTCTACAAGCAGCAGATGGTGGTGGCCGGCGGCTGGCTGACGTGGATAGGCACCTGGTTCACGGAGTTTTTCTATCATCCACTGCTGGGCGTGGGGTGGCTGAGCCTGTGGTGGCTGTTGCTCATGGGGCTCGCCGGCCGTGCTTTCCGCATACCGGTGAAGTGGGCGGCGCTGCTCCTGGTGCCCGTGGCCCTGCTGCTCATCACCTGCGTTGACATGGGCTACTGGATTTACTACCTGAAGCTGCGCGGCCACTTCTTCGTGGCCGTCATCGGCCTCTGC
>Ga0310691_10004259_pt1 | contig 16249 bp, 12 predicted proteins | sample 176DNAGHGlowgp2_FD_203887 | JGI IMG/M metagenome (GOLD analysis project Ga0310691, IMG submission 203887) | Sheep rumen microbial communities from Palmerston North, Manawatu-Wanganui, New Zealand - 1766 DNA GHGlow gp2 (v2) (version 2) | ecosystem: Host-associated > Mammals > Digestive system >...
CTATAGTGGTATGAAATGGGACTGGAATCACCACCCAAATTGACGCAGAACCAAATAAACTCATGCTGATTTCTCTTTATAAGAACAAAATAATCTCTTTTTAGTCATGGAGATAGGCTCTTTGAGTGAAAGAAATAGGCGTTTACGTTGAAAGGAATAATCCCTTTACCCCTATAGGGATGATCCCTTTCACTGAAAAGTCCTATCCGCATGAGGAAAAGAGATTATCCGGATAAACCTAAAAGATAATCTCCGTATGAGGTTTTCTTTGGTTGCAAATTAACGAAAAAAAAGCAAATTCCATCGAATATTTGGCGTTATTTGAGAGGAAATTTATAACTTTGCACCAATAAATACTTATCAATATGAAAAAAATAGTGAACTGGATGCTCACCGCCATCCTTCTTTGCGGTGCTATGAATGCTCAGGCACAAGTGATGAAAGCCGCCGATTTGGAGAAATATGCCAAGGAAAAGTATGGTGACAAATGGCTCGATGCCGCTGCCAACCTGGCCAAGGAACTGAAGTTCGACAAGAACGAGTCGCTTTCGTATCAGCAGATTATCGAGGCCCCTGGCAAGACCAAGGAACAGCTTTATATTGCAGTTAACTACTGGGTGACTGCCACCTTCAAGGACAAGCAGGCCATCACGTTGAACGATAAGGATGCCGGATGTATCATCATCTCTTCATCCATCGATGGTATTGCCGATCATACAGGTACGTTGAACCGTTATGTGGTGAGCATCACCCCCGTCATCAAGATTGATATCAAAGAGGGTAAGGTGCGTGTGACCTATACCGTTCAGAACTATGATATCCTGAAGGCTGAGAGTGCTGGATGGATTGGCGGAATCCTCGATAATAGCGAGAACCGTACGGAGCGTCAGAACTACTATGGCGATGGCAAGCGACTGAAGGGTGACAATACCGACCGCCGTCTGTACGACGAGCAGTGGGAGATTATCAAGCACTATCCCTTTGTGGAAAAGGACAACAAGAAGCGTACTTGCTCGAAGGCGCTTGTGATGACCCACGCCTACTCCAACGCCATCATCGACAAGGTTGAGGAGGCTATTAAGAACGGCATCGTGGGCAATGAGGACGATGAATGGTAAGTGATAAACAATAAGCAATAAGTGAAGAAACTATTTATTGAGACTTACGGCTGCCAGATGAATGTAGCCGACTCCGAGGTGGTGGCCTCGGTGATGCAGATGGCTGGCTACGAGACTTGTGAAAGTCTGGATGAGGCTGATGCCGTGTTTTTGAATACCTGTTCGGTTCGCGATAATGCCGAACAGAAAATCTATCATCGTTTGGAGGCGCTAGGCGCTATCAAACGTAAGCGCCCGCTGATTGTTGGCGTGCTGGGCTGTATGGCCGAGCGCGTGCAGCAGGACCTGCTGGAGAATCACGGTGCCGATCTGGTGGCTGGCCCCGATGCCTATCTGACCTTGCCCGACCTGGTGGCTCAGGCAGAGACGGGCCATAAAGCGATGAATATTGAGCTGTCCACCACCGAGACCTATAAGAACGTGGTGCCCCAGCGTTTGCATGGTGCCAAGTTGAGTGGTTTTGTAAGCATCATGCGAGGCTGTAATAACTTCTGTCATTACTGCATTGTGCCCTATACCCGAGGCCGTGAACGCTCCAGGGATGTGGAGAGCATCCTTCGTGAGGTTCGTGACCTGCGTGACCGCGGCTTCAAGGAGGTGACGCTGTTGGGACAGAATGTGAACAGCTATAAGTGCAATGAGACGACATTCCCAGAGCTGTTGCGCCTGGTGGCAGCAGAGGCTCCTGGGATGCGTGTGCGCTTCACCACCTCGCATCCCAAGGACATGAGTGACGAGACCTTGCAGGTTATTGCCGAGGTCCCCAATGTCTGTAAACATATCCACCTGCCTGTGCAGAGTGGCTCGGACCGCATTTTGAAACTGATGAACCGTAAATATACCCGCGAATGGTATCTAGATCGTGTCGCAGCCATCCGCCGCATCATACCCGACTGCGGCCTTTCTACCGATATCTTTGTGGGTTATCACGATGAGACGGAGGAAGACCATCAGTTGAGCCTGAGTCTGATGCGCGAGGTGGGCTACGACTCTGCCTTTATGTTCAAATACTCGGAGCGCCCAGGCACCTATGCCTCGAAACATCTGCCCGATAATGTGGCTGAGGAGGAGAAGATTCGTCGCCTGAACGAGCTCATCGCCCTGCAGACAGAGATGTCGGCCCAGCGTAACAAACAGGATGAGGGTAGGGAGTTCGATGTGCTGGTAGAAGGCTTTTCGAAGCGTAGTCGTCAGCAGTTATGTGGTCGCACGGAGCAGAATAAGATGGTGGTCTTCGATAAGGGCAACCATCATATCGGCGAGACGGTGCGCGTCAGGATTACTGGCAGCACCAGCGCTACACTCATGGGAGAAGCGGTAGAAGGCAATTGAGAATTGAGGATTGAGAATTGAAAGAGAGAGTATTTTTTCTGCTGAAGTTCTTTTTGCTCACGGTGATGATCTTCATCGTGGGCAAATGCGGTTTCATGGTCTATAACCATGATGCAGCCACATGGACGATGGCAGATATGCTGGAGGTGATAGGCCACGGACTGAGTCTGGATGTCTCGACCGCCCTTTATTTCCTGATTATCCCGTTCTTCGTGGCGTGGGCCAGCATCTGGCTACCCATGCCTCGTTGGCTCATGAAGCCCTATTACATCTTTGTGGCTATTGCCTTTTCGTTGGCTTTTGTCTATGACACCTGTCTCTATCCCTATTGGCACTTCAAGCTCGACGCCTTGTGTCTGCAATATCTGGAGACGCCATCAGAGGCGATGGCCAGCGTGTCGACAGGTTACATCCTGTTGTTGCTGCTGGCTCTGATTGTGGTGGCAGTCATCATCTCCCTGGCTTATATCTATGTGGTGCCAGTATATCGCCTGAAGAAAGGCCATTGGTGGGAGTCGTTCCTGTTTGTGCTGTTGATACCAGTCATGGTGATAGCTATTCGTGGCGGTCTGGACGAGTCGACCACAAATATCGGTCAGGTCTATTACTCGCAGAACCAGTTCCTGAACCACTCGGCAGTCAACCCCGTCTTTTCGTTCCTAGCGTCTTTTGAGAAAACCGCCAGCTACGTGCCCGACTATCAGTTTATGGATGATGACGAGTGTGAGGCTATGATGCAGGGACTCTATCCCACCACGAGTGAGAATCCTGACACCCTGCTCACCACGCAGCGTCCTAACGTGGTTGTCATCCTGATGGAGAGCTGTGGAGGCGTCTTCACCCAGGATATCGGCGGAAAGAAAGAGGTGATGCCCAACCTGAACAGACTGGAGTCAGAGGGCGTTTATTTCTCCCGTTTCTACGCCAACTCCTATCGTACTGACCGTGGCACGCTCTGCACCTGGAGCGGTTATCCGTCGTTCCCTCGTTCGTCGGTGATGAAGATGCCTGCCAAGACCCGTCTTCTGCCAGGTATCGCAGGCAGTATGCTGCGCGAGGGCTACACCACGTCGTATCTTTATGGTGGCGACATTAACTTCACCAATATGCGCGGCTATCTGGTGAACATTGGTTTTGAGGACCTGTATTGGAAGACGGACTATACCCTTGAGGAACAAGAAACGGCAGAATGGGGCGTTCGTGACGACATCACCTTCAAGACGCTGTCGCAGATGGTGGAACAGAAGTCACAGCAGGAAAAGCCTTTCCTGATAGGCTATTCCACGCTGTCGAGTCATGAGCCTTGGGATGTGCCCACACACCGTCTTGACGATGAGATTCTGAATGCCTTCAATTATCTGGACGAGTGTATTGGCAACTTTATCAGCGAGATGAAGAAGTCGCCAGCATGGGATAACCTGCTGATTATCCTGCTGCCCGACCACGGTTACAGCTATGGTGAGGTAGGCGAGGAGCATCCTATGCATGACCATGTGCCCATGCTTTGGTTGGGAGGTGCTGTCAAAGAGCCCAGACGCATCACTCAGATTTGTAATCAGACCGACCTGCCTGCCACCTTGCTGGGACAGTTGGGCATAGACCATCAGGACTATCATTTCAGTCGTGATGTGCTGAGCAAGAACTATACCTATCCTTTTGCCACCCATACCTATAATAATGGTATTAGCATGGTGGACAGTACAGGTTTTGCTGTGCTCGACCTGAATGCCAATATGATAGTGACTGACCAGAGCACCGATGCCCAGGCATTGATTAAGAAAGGACAGGCCATCCTGCAGATGGCCACCCGTGAACTAAAGAATATGAAATGAAGATACAGAGACTGTTACATACATATACTGCCCCGCTATTCGCATTGCTGCTGAATCTGCTGCTGGTCTATGTGGTCTATTTCATAGCCCGCATAGCTTATCTGCTGGACAACTGGAGCTATTTCTCAGAAAGCCTGTCGTGGGAGATATGGCAAGGAGGACTGGTGTTCGACACTTCTGCCATTCTGGTGACCAACATCCCCTATATTGCGATGATGCTGTTCCCTTTGCATTGGAAGGAATGCAAGGTGTGGCATCTGGTGTGCAAGTGGTGGTTTGTTATCATCAACACGCTGGCGTTGGTTCTGAATCTCTGTGATGCCGCCTATTTCCCCTATACCCTACGCCGCACCACGACAACGGTGTTCAACGAGTTCCAGAACGAAGGAAACCTGAGTGGAATCTTCCTCACCGAAACCCTGCATCACTGGTATTTCGTGGTGCTGGCAGTCATCGTGGTCTATGGGCTTTGGAAACTCTATACCACACCCAAATTAGAAGTCAAAAAACTCTCTTGGTGGTGTTATGACCTGATAACGTTTGCATCGTTGGCAGCTGTGGCACCCTTTGTGGTAGCAGGAATCCGTGGTGGTTTTACCACCGCCGTGCGTCCCATCACCATCAGCAACGCCAATCAGTATGTGAACCGTCCTACAGACGCAGCCTTGGTGCTGAATACGCCCTTCTCTTTCTATCGAACCATTGGCAAAAATGTCTTCGTGGTGCCCGACTATTACGAGAGCGAGGAAGAGATGGCGCTGGTCTATTCACCTATTCATGTGCCCAACGACAGCGTGGCGTTTACCCCGAAGAATGTGGTGGTACTTATTGTGGAGAGCTTTGGTAGAGAGTATATCGGAGCCCTCAACAAGACGCTGGAGAACGGGCAGTATAAAGGCTATACCCCCCATATAGACTCGCTGATTGCGAAGAGTACCACCTTTAAGTATTCTTTCTGTAATGGCAGGAAGAGCATTGACGGAATGCCCAGCATCCTGAGTAGTATCCCGATGTTTGTGGAGCCTTTCTTCTTGACGCCATCCTCTATGAATCATGTCTCGGGCATCGCCTCCTTATTAGATACTAAAGGTTATCAGACGGCCTTCTTCCATGGAGCCCAGCGTGGTTCTATGGGCTTTATGGCCTTCGCCCGCAGCACAGGCTTCCAGGAATACTATGGACGAGAGGACTTTAATGAAGACCCGCGTTTCGATGGCGACAAGGACTTTGACGGCATGTGGGCCATTTGGGACGAGCCTTTCCTGCAGTATTACTGTACCAAGATGTCGGAGATGAAAGAGCCTTTTATGACAGCTGTCTTTACGGCATCGAGTCATCATCCCTATGAGATACCAGAGGAATACAAAGACGTCTATCCAGAGGAAGGCATCATCATGCACAAGTGCATCCGCTATACGGATATGGCGTTAGGTAAGTTCTTCCAGGCTGCCAGTCGCCAGCCCTGGTTCAAGAACACTATCTTTGTGTTGACCAGCGACCATACCAATATGAGTGACCACGACTATTACCAGACCGACCTGGGTGGTTTCTGTTCACCTATTATCATTTATGAGCCGGGTGACACCTTGCGTCAGCCTGAGATGCAGGACAAGATAGCACAACAGATAGATATACTGCCAACGGTGATGGGTATGCTGCATTATGACCAGCCCTATTTCGGTTTTGGTATCGACCTCTTCAACACCGCAGCAGAGGATACCTGGGCCGTAAACTATCTGAACGGCATTTACCAGTATGTGAAACATGGCCACGTGTTGCAGTTCGACGGAGAACGCACAACAGCCATCTATGCTCTGCAGGACTCGCTGATGCAGCATAACCTCCTGAATGATAATCCTCAAACGAAAGAGATGGAGCGTGAGGTGAAGGCCATCATTCAGCAGTATATGGAACGCATGACACAAGACAGGTTACAACCTTAGACAGGGCAGATATGAAGAAAAGAAAACTCAGCATACCGCATTTCCAGGCTGCAGCACCTCTGGCTGTGGTCTGTAATATCCTGCTGGTCTATGTGGCTTATTCCATCACCCGTCTGGCATTCTTCCTTGAGAATATCAGACAATATACCCATCTGATGCAATGGGACAGGGCGTGGCAGATGTTCTGGGCTGGCTTGTATTTCGACTCCTCTGCCATCGCCTATACCAATATCTTGTATCTGCTGTTGATGCTCTTCCCTTTGATGAAGAAAGAGACTGCGGTCTATCACCGTATCTGCAAGGGTGTCTTCCTTGTTGTTAATGGCTTAGGGCTTTCGCTGAATCTGATGGACTGCGTCTATTTCCAGTACACATCCCGTCGCACTACGATGTCGGTGTTCAACGTGTTTGGAGCCGATGACAAGGTTGGTAGCATCATTGGACTGGAATTCCTCAATCACTGGTATCTGGTGCTTTTGTTTGTGGTGCTGATGGCGCTATTGTGGATATGCTATGTGACGCCCAAGCCTATCAAGTCGGTTGCCAAGTATTACATCGTCCATAGCGTATCGCTCCTGTTGATAGGATTCCTTTCCTGGGCAGGTATGAGAGGCGGTTTCTGGGACAATCGACCTATCAGATTGAGTACGGCAACCCAGTTTATCGTGGAGCCCAACGATGCCTCGCTGATTCTCAATACGCCATTCTCCATGATTCGTACTGTGGGAAAGAATGTCTATGAGATGCCTGACTATTATGCCAATGAGGAGGAACTGGAAAAGGTCTTCTCACCGATACACGCTCCGTTTGTTGCAGACTCTATCACTACAAAGAAGAATGTGGTGGTGATTATCTTGGAGAGCTTCTCGCGAGAATATGTGGGCTACTTTAATAAAGAGGTGTTGCCTGGCTATGAAGGCTATGCACCCTTCCTGGACTCTTTGGCTTCACAATCGCTGACCTTCCGCTATTCTTATGCCAACGGCAGGGCCAGTATAGATGCGATGCCTGCTGCATTGTCAGGACTACCGATGTTCAAAGAGTCGTTTGTCGCTGCCTCGTGTGCCACCAATCACCTAGAGGGCTTGGCAGGCTGTCTGACCACGATGGGCTATCAGACCGCCTTCTTTCATGGTGCCCCCGCATCAAGCCTAGGATTCCAGGGTTTCACCAAGTCTACAGGTTTTCAGGCGTGTTGGAGTGAGGAAGACTATGATGCAGACCCTCGCACTCACGGCGAAGCTGACTCGGACAACTGGTGGGGCATCTGGGATGAACCCTTCCTGCAGTATTTCCGCATGAAGATGACGGATATGCAGGAGCCGTTCATGACAACTATCTTTACGTTGTCGAGTCATCATCCCTTCCAGATTCCAGAACAATATAAGGATGTTTTCCCTGAGGGAGAACTGCCTATCCATAAATGTATCCGATATACAGACCATGCGTTGCGTGAGTTCTTCCGTGCTGCCAGTCAGGAGCCTTGGTTCAAGAATACGGTGTTTATTCTTATTGGTGATCACGTAAACAAGAGTAATCATGAGGAGTATAAGCGGGGCATGAATATGTTCAGCAGTTCGTTGATTATCTATAGTCCCAGTGGTGACATCACCCCAGGAATGCGTGACGGCATTGCCCAGCATACCGATATTTATCCTACCATGTTGAACTATCTGGGTTATGACAGACCCTATATGGCTTTTGGTTGTGACCTGCTGTCAACACCTGCTGACCAAACCTGGGCTGTCAACTATCTGGACGGCATCTATCAATATGCGAAGAATGGTTATGTGTTGCAGTTTGACGGTGAGAAGAGTATCGGATTCTATAAGCTTACCGATTATCTGATGGCTCATAATTTGGTGGAACAGAGGTCTGAGCAACAGCAACAGATGGAACAAGAGGTGAAGGCCATCATCCAGCAATATATGATGCGAATGCTTGAAAACAGGTTAGTACCAGAGGGAAAGGAGGCAGATAAATGAATCGTCTCAAACAGATAAACTGGCTGAAGCCCGTTACGACTCAATGGCCTTTGATGCTGGCTTATGTCGTGATGATTGGCTGGTCGTCGGTGACTAAGAACCCCATTCCCCGTTGGTTTCTTATCTTTCTACATGCTTATTTGGTAGCAGCATTGGTGACTGTTTCCAAAAGCCGTATCATCAAGGGCTTAGCGTATATTGTCATCTACTGGCTCTTCCTGACCGAGATTGTATTAGAGTGGATATTCGGCATGTCCATATCGCCCAATGTGCTGGTACTGTTGGCAGAGACCACGGGTCGCGAGACTACCGAGTTTTTTGAATCATTACTTGACAAGCCTCAGTTATGGCAGGTGGTGCTCTGTGGCATCTGTTTTGTCATAGCGAATGTGATGCTTGAGGTGTGGCGGCCTCGTATTAATCAATGGGTGAAGGGCTGGCTTCGAGTCAAGGTGTTGAAAGTTATTGTGGCAGTGTTATTGGTGTCTGGTTTGGCTTTTAGCTATTATTACGTCAACCTGCTGAGCTGCGACGAGATGAACCAGGTGGATGAGTGGCGTAGTCATATGCGCAATCCCGACGATCTGGTCACAAAAGTGTTGGTTGCCTTGTGGGATGTGCGCCTCTCGGAAAAAGAGATAGACCGTGTGGCCTGGCAGGCAGAACATATTGACGTAGAGCCTCAGACAGAGGCCGATGATTCGCTGAACATCATCTTTGTAATAGGAGAGTCATTTATCCGTGAACATGCAGCGCTTTATGGCTATCCATTGCCAACCACGCCATTCATGTCGACAGAGCAACAGGCAGGTCGTCTTTTTGTCTTTAATGATGTGGTGAGCCCCTATAACCAAACCACTCGTGTACTGCGTAACCTGCTTTGCACAAACAGTCTTGGCGATGGTGAGGACTGGTCGGCGTTCCCGCCTTTATCTGCAGTATTTAAGAAAAACGGTTTCAGGGTTAGCATGTACGATAACCAGAAGACCTTTGACTTGGGACGCCATGTGTTTGCCTTTTCGCTGAGCACCTTCCTTTATCATCCACGAATGTTGGAGGCCTGCTATCAGGAAGTCTGCGACAGCACCTTCGAATATGATGGAGAGCTGGTGGATTATCATCGCCGCCATCTGCCCTCTGAACCTACGAGCCGTCAGTTGATAATCTTTCATCTTATAGGTCAACACGTGTCTTTCCGTTATCGCTATCCCGAGGGCTATGACTACTTTACGGCAGACAGCATTCGCTTTAGACAAGAGGCTTGGCTAACGGATGAGATGAAGGCAGAGATAGCTCATTATGACAATGCGACCCGCTATAATGATGACGTTATTCGGCAGTTGGTCAGCATGTATCAGGACCAGAACACCGTGATGGTTTATCTCTCAGATCATGGTGAGGAGGTTTATGACTATCGTGATAACTATGGACGTGATGACTGGAGTATGGGCAATGAACCTCAACAAGTGTTACGTTATCAGTATATGGTTCCTTTGGTGGTATGGTGTTCAGACAAATACCTGACGTTACATCCTGAAATGGCCGAATTGTTGAAGCAATCAATAGATAAGCCTTTCATGTTGGATAACACCTGCCATCTGTTGTTCCGTCTGGCCCATCTGCTTACACCTTATTATAATAACAGGCGAGATATCCTGTCGCCAGATTACAAATGTCCTAAGCGCATCATCAACGACCAGTATGACTATGATGAGGTGATGGCTAATCAGGAGATGTAAAGACTGTCGAACACACGCGACAGATGGTCGAAATCGCTGAACGATGACAGCTGCAATGGTGCTTTGGCATCAACAATCCAATAGAGATGATTGCTTTGATACATCGAGGCAATCAGGGTGAAGGTGCTGGGTGCTCCAATCAGATAATGACAGCGTGACAGCAGACACAGGTCCTCTGTAGGACTGCCGTTGGGGAAGTGTACGTGGTTTGCCCCAAACTGCTGCTGATAGAGGTTCTTATCTAGTTTTGGATCATTGCCACAGATGAAGATCTCTATCTTCTTTTCAGGAAAGAGTGCACAGAACTGTTGGATGATGCTGGCATATTGGTTGTCGTCATAGAAATAATGTCCTCCGCACCAAGTGGCATAGTCGCCCCTGCGGATATGAACGCCTAAGCGAATCACATCGTCAGCATCGTGACTGAACTGTTGTTCTGTCTTCTTGATAATCTTTTCATCGAAAGCAAACAACTGTAGAATCTCGTCCTTGTATTTATCAAACAGATCGTAGAAACGTATACACCAGCCTGTGGCCAACACCCAATGCTGGGTCTGCATAATATGAAGGCGCTCCTTGTAGTCGCTTTTGAAATCATTAAAGTCGACAATAGGGATAAGTCCCAGTTTCGCAGCATATTTGGCTACGACATAAACCAGGAAGTTATGATGGCGAGTATGACAGATATGGAAGTCCTTGTATTTATATGCGAACCGCATCGACATCGTCTTCCTGCCATGCTCACGCCCCCAAGCGTAGAGATGACCATACTGCAGGATATTATTACAAAGTCTTCCCTTGTCTGTTACGAATATCATGATTGCTCAGTTGTTGATTGTTGTTGTCTTCTCTTCTCCTTAAGATCTTCTACCGAAGAGATGATGTCCACCTTACCTGTCTCAGGATTCAGTCGCAGGTTGAACTCCTCGCGAGTACGCTTCCAACGTTTATGCGACCACAGCCAATACTGCGGTTCGCGGTTGATGGTCTGCTCAAGCATTTGGAAGTAGGCATCGGTGATGGCGTATTCTTCCATCTGCTGTGGCGTACGGGTAATCAGTTTCAGTTCCACCTCATAATAGCCTCGTTTGGGTCGGCTTAGATCCATATATAAGACAGCATGGTTCAACTTGCGGGCCAACCGCTCGGTGCCTGTCAGCACGGGAGTGTCCTGATTCAGGAACTGACACCAGTGGTGGATGTTATTCCAGAAAGGCACCTGGTCAGCAATGTATCCGATGACCACAGGCTTGTTTTCGCTCTTGAACTTCAAGAGCTGGCGCAGGGTCTCTGCCATAGGTATCGATATGGCTCCCAATCGTTGACGCACATGCAGCAACACCTGGTCTACGATGCCGTTTTCCATAGCGTGATAAATCTGTCCGCATTGTGCCTCTTCTGGTGTCCAAAGGGGTAATGAGGTGACCCACTCCCAGTTGCAGTAATGTCCCAGATAAACGGCACACGACTGTCCGTCCTTGACAATCTCGTTGATGACCTCTGCATTCACAAACTTCAAACGCTTACGAATCTGCTTGCGACTGATGGATGTCAGTTTGATGGTCTCTGCGGCATAGTCACATAACCACTTATAGAACAGCCGTTCTGTCTGTCGTCGTTCTTTCTCCGTCTGTTCAGGAAACGAGCGGCTTAGGTTCTGTCGAACCACCTTTACCCTGTAGCCCAGAACCTTATAGACCAGTAGATACATCACGTCAGAGCATAGGTAGTGCACCCACAGCGGTAATAACGACAGCAGGTAGACAAGTCCGTAAAGTAGCTTGGCGCGTTTGTTCATGGCGCAAAGATACGAATTTTTTGGGAAACAAGGGTCATGGATAGCGTAATTTTTGATATTTATCAGATTATTTCATTCTGTTGTCAAATACTCAATCTGCGGATTAAATGTAAAGCCATCCCATAGCCCTCGGTTGTTTTGCTTCAGAAGAGCTTTCTCATCTTCTTTTGGAAGGTGACGTGATTTGATGCGGTGAGCATGAGTGCGGAAGCAGTTCAACTGGGCGAATAGGAAGCGAAACCACCCTTTACGCTTACGTCTCATGAACGACTCATTTCGCACACCATAATATAACTTCCAAGCCTCAGCGGGAGGCATGGTTTTCAATGATGAGACATAGTTCACTCGTGTTTTATGTAAAACGATACTGTCTTTAACCAAAACACCATAGTAACCATTATTCGAAATACGTGTTGTGTATTCTGCGTCATCACACCAAATAAAAAACTCTTTATATGGAAGACCTAATTTCCAAGGAATACTACCCCTGACGAGTAAAGACACAAAAGAAGCCATACTAACGAGGTCTGTTTTTTCAAGAGGTTGACCAGTAGAGCTTAGAATTGATGTCTTCATGCTTTGGTCTTTCAACACGGTAGGACAATTCATCAGATGAGGAGTCCCGTCAATCCATACAACCTTGCTACATACAAAGCCCACCTCATCTACGCTGGTATAAGGCAACAGCTGCTCCAACGCATCTTCTTGGGGAATGGTATCATCATCCATTAACCACATCCAATCAGCATGTGCATAGGCCGCCTGTTTTACTCCTTCAGAGAAGCCTCCAGAACCACCCACATTCTGCTCCATGGTAACAATCTGGAAAATACTATTCTCTTTGGCAAGATTAGCCAAATAGTCAGATGTACCATCAGTGGAATGATTATCAACAATGATAATCTTGTATAAGGGATGAGTCTGATTTAATAATGCACTGATACTTTCTTTCAGAAGAGAAAGCCGGTTATATGTAACAACAATTGCAATTATTTTCATATTATTCCTTGTTTTTGTTTGCAAAGATACTAAAAAAAAGGAAAACGTATGGTTGTTTGATATATTTTTTATATCTTTGTCCTGTGAAAAATAAAGAAGAGAAGGGGAAAAAGATGAGGATACTCTTTTTGCTGAGTAGATTCCTTGACGGCGGCATTGATATGGTGCTCATTGATTATTTGCGCCATTTGTCACAAGACTCTTCATACAGTCTTACATTGGCTATTGCCACAGACATGGGGGATTTGGAGGTTTTTGCAGACCGTATTCCCCAAAACGTTGCAGTTGTTCATATGGTTAAGGCAGATTGTTTGACTCGTTGGCGAAAGCGCAAAATAAAAGAGCAAAAATTGCCTTTGCCTGTGAAGCTCTATGATGAGATTGCACTTGCGCCTTTGCGCCGCTTTCTCGTAAAAAGAGAACTGAAAAAGTTGGCGGCTAACCATGATGTCATTATAGATTTCGATAGCTGCTTTTATTCTTTTCTCCGACATGTTCACGTGCCAAAGGTTGCATGGTTTCACTTCAGTTTCAATCAGTCTTTGCAGCAGAACCAACGTCGTACTCTTCGCATAGGACGCCGATTACAGTATTACAATCGTATTGTATGTATTTCAGAGACTATGCAACAAGAGTGTGAGAGTCTCTTCCCTGAGTTGAAGAATAAGCTTAGTGTTATTTACAATGCGAAAGACCGTGAGACTATACTTGCCCGTGCTTCTGAATCTTTGGAAGACACACGTATTCGTCAACCTTATCTCTTAGCCGTTGAACGTTTGGAAGAGAGTCAAAAGGATTTGACAACCCTCTTGCATGCTTATAGTTTATTGCGCAAACAATGGCATCACACAGAGCCTCTCTACCTTTTAGGTAAAGGTCATTCAGAGGCTTATCTCCAACAGCTGGCTGTGGAACTGGGCATAGCAGAACATGTGCTGTTTCTTGGATTTAGCAGCAATCCTTATCCCTGGATAGCTAATTGCCAGTTGCTTGTACATAGCGCGAAATTCGAAGGCTTGCCCACCATCTTGATAGAAGGCTTGATGCTTGACAGGATGATTGTTGCAACTGACTGTCCTACTGGACCCAAAGAAATCCTGAATAGAGGAAAGGCGGGTTTGTTAACCCCTGTAGGAGATGTTCAAGCAATGGCAGAAGCCATGCATAATGCTCTTACAGATAAAACCTTGCAGACTCAGCTTTTAGTCAATTTGCAGGAACACAGACAGCAGTTTATGTTTTGTCATACAGAAAAACAATTTAAACAACTGATTAACGATATCATATGACAACAAAACAATATGATTTGCTTATCGTTGGCGCAGGCCTCTTTGGTGCCACATTTGCATGTTTGGCCAAAAGAAAAGGACTGAAATGTCTTGTTATTGACAAACGTCCTCATCTAGGAGGTAATGTCTATTGCGAAAACCGTGAAGGTATTAACGTGCATAAATATGGCGCTCACATCTTCCACACGTCAAATAAAGAGGTATGGGATTTTGTAAACTCTTTTGTAGAGTTCAATCGTTACACCAATTCGCCTCTGGCCAATTATCAGGGGAAATACTACAACCTGCCCTTTAATATGAATACGTTTCATGCCATGTGGGGCGTAAAAACACCTGATGAGGCTCAGCAGATCATAGCCGAGCAGCGTCAGGAGGCGTTGCTGAAGATGCAGGCAAAGGGAGCTGTTGAGCCTGCAAACTTAGAAGAACAGGCTTTGCTACTTGTGGGACAAGACATTTACGAGAAACTGATTAAGGGCTATACAGAGAAGCAATGGGGACGATCTTGTACAGAACTACCGGCATTTATCATCAAGCGCTTGCCTGTTCGTTTCGTTTTTGACAATAATTACTTCAATGATCGATACCAAGGCATCCCAATTGGTGGTTACAACCGATTGATTGACGGATTGCTGGATGGTATAGAAACAAGAGTAAATACCGACTTCTTTGCTGACAGGCCAGCCTTGGAGCCATTAGCCGATAAGATGGTGTTTACTGGTATGATAGATGAATACTATGATTATCGCTTGGGACGCTTACAGTATCGTACGGTGAGATTCGAGGAGGAGGTGCTCAATACGCCCAACTATCAAGGCAATGCTGTAGTCAACTATACAGGCAGCGATGTTCCCTATACCCGTATTATCGAGCATAAGCACTTCGAGATGTTTGGTGCAGACATTGAGAAATGCCCCAAAACGGTGATTTCCAGAGAGTATTCAACAGAGTGGCAAGCAGGTATGGAACCCTACTATCCCATTAACGATAATCGAAACAATCGTCTAAGTGCCGAGTATGCCCAACTGGCAGCGCAGGAAAAGAATGTTATCTTTGGAGGCCGACTGGCAGAATACAAGTATTATGATATGGCACCTATCGTCGAAAAGGTGTTATGCAATAGCTACCTTTTAGGCACCTCTGTATGACCGAAAGACAGATAGTATAGGATCTTGTCAAAGATATGCTTCCATCGTTTTATGAACTTCTCATGGCTATATGATTTACGCAAAGACTCGATGTGAAGGCTATAGTCTTTCGTGGTGTCTAAGAGTAAATAACTACCATGGCAAGTTGGTTCCTGGACTGGACGCATATAGTCACCATACATAGATGTGAGAATGGCATCATATCCTATGGGAACAGGCATTTGTATGTCTTCGAAAGGCATATAGAGAGTATCAGAGAAATCTTTAACATTGATTTGTTGGTTGGCATAGTTGTCAAAGTCGAAAGAGATTTCCCCAATATATGAGTCCTCTTTGAGAGGGTGTGCTCTAAATAGATTCTCATAGTTTGCGTAGGCCTTTGTAAAACCTATCTGACTGATTTCCTTTCTTATTCTTTTATGTCTGAAGTATAAAACAGGACTTGAGAAGACCTTCCAGAATCGCATCTTATCACAGTAGCTGAACAACTTTTCTTTCTGTGTGATGACTTGCTGGCGAAGCGTCTCAAGTTCTTTGGCGTCAGAAGGGACAACATCGTAAACGAAGATGTCAATAAAGATACCCATGTGGAATGGCTTGTCAACATCGTTTGGCAGTATGGCAGTCGTGTTTCTCATTCGCAACTGTGCATGTCCACGAGGGTATTCCTTATCACTATAGGCTGTTTGGAAGAAGAAGCGACCAGTAAACTCCTGTTGACTAATCTCGACAAGTTTGTCATAGTCTGGACGCAGCATACCCATGTCTATGTCATCATCCCAAGGAATATAACCATGTTCGCGCACTGTTCCTATGAGGGTGCCAGAATCAGCCCATATTCTCAGGTTGTTTCGTTTACAAACCTCTAAGAGTTTCTTTAATAAAACTAATTGTATGGACCGCACTTCCTTCATTTGGTCCGTTACAACAAATGTATTTGCTTCAGTGTTCATGTTTTCAGTATTATACTCCTGTTAACGTTTATTTCTTGCGCTCTTCCATGAGTTTCGACACGATGATAAACTGATAATAGCCGTCCAGCAGGGCATGAATCAAACCAGGCTTT
>Ga0310691_10004260_pt1 | contig 16246 bp, 13 predicted proteins | sample 176DNAGHGlowgp2_FD_203887 | JGI IMG/M metagenome (GOLD analysis project Ga0310691, IMG submission 203887) | Sheep rumen microbial communities from Palmerston North, Manawatu-Wanganui, New Zealand - 1766 DNA GHGlow gp2 (v2) (version 2) | ecosystem: Host-associated > Mammals > Digestive system >...
ATTTTTCTGCAGCTTGCGAAAGAAAGTCTTTACATTCATCTGACAAATGAATCAAATTCTGAATATCTTTGGCTCACATGTGGGCATTTGCTGATAATCAAGTTCATTTAAAACGTTCCTGCTGAATCTCTCGTGCATGAATTACTTTTTGACGAATAGTAGCAGAATTTTCTGTGAAATTATCATCCAGTATTGTATCAATATTTTCTCTAGGGACTTCGAGAATCACATCTATACGATCCAGTAATGGTCACGAAATTTTAGACTGATAACGTTTAATATCCATTGGAGAGCATGTACATGCTTTATGTTTATCTTTATAATATCCACATTTACATGGGTTCATAGAAGCTATAAACATAAAATTTGCTGGATACTCTACACTTCATGCCACTCTCGAAATATTCACTGAACGGTCTTCGAGAGGTTGACGTAAAACTTCCAAAGTTTCACGAGGAAATTCAGTCAATTCATCAAAAAATAGGATTCATTTATGTGCAAGTGAAACTTCTCACGGAGTAAGATGAGTTCATCACCCCACTATACTAAACCTAGATGCAGTATGATGCACTTGACGAAATGGCCTCTGCGTAATCAACGGTAATTCTTTGTTTAATTTTCATACAACTGAATAAATTTGACTCACTTCCAAAATTTCATCAAATGTAAGTGGAGGAAAAATACTTTTCATCGCCTTGGACATCATAGTTTTTCAACTTCACGGAGCTCATACCATCAAAACATTGTGAAATCACGCCATTGCTATAGATAACGCCCTTTTTGCTACCAGTTGTCATTTAATATGCTCAAAATCAACCTCAAAAGTCTGATTTTCACTGAGCGAAGATATATCTTTTCATCACTCAACACATTCCAATTCTTTTCATTCACAGAAATAACTAATTAATTGTCAAAAATGCTGTAATGGATAGATTTTAATTCATGGTACATATTCTAATTCATACAAATTCTCAGCAGGAATAAAAAACTCCGTTCGTCATTTCTTTTTGGCAGAAAGAACTGAAGGAAGTAAACCATTTATTCTCTTGATGCCGCCATCCAATCAAAGTTCTCAAAAAAATAATGAGTTCTGAACTTTTTCCTCATGATACAATTTCTCTGCTCGGATACGTAACAATAATGCAAGTGCCATAGGCACATCAAATCATGTTCAAATTTTTTTGGTATCTGATGGAGCTAAATTTAATACAAATTTCCTCCTAGGAAGTTCTACTCATGAATTACGAAATGTACCTCTGATACGCTCCTTGGATTCTTTGACTGTCATATCAGGAAGTCAGATTATCTCAATAGTCGGAAGAGCCTTTACTGTATCAGCCTCAATATAAATTTCATGTCATACTAATCCAATATTCGCAAACGTTTTTACAATTTCTACCATTTTCAAATTCATATTCAAAATAAATTTGACTATAAAATATTTTTTATTTTTTAAAAATCAAGTCAAAATTTAATATTATTCTTCTGTCAAAAAATAATAATACTATGTCAAAAAACATACATCAAAAGAACAAAGTTGTCGCTTGCATTTATAACCAAAAATCGTAATCTCATTTTAGGTGTTGAAAAACATTTTATATTTTTTGTGAAATCATGGAAACAGGAGAATTAGCCCAAGCAGCTATAAACATATTAGAGTGAAGCTGAGATATCGTAGACATAATCTGAGATCCTTTCTCTTCATCAGTATGATTTGTGAGTACAATCTTGCAAAGTTCTTTTTGGTTTCGATCTGCTATTACTATATCTTTAATCCGATTAGCCATTCTAATTCGAACTATAAAAGATGCAAGCGCACGTAGTTCTTCATTTTGGTTTCAATTGCTAGCAATATTTCTGATAATTGCTTTTACTCCAATCCTCTGATTATTACTATATATAGCTATCCGTCCTCAATGATGGAAACGAGATAAAACTCCATGGAGAGACACATTATTTCAAAAAACTCAAATTTGCGAAAATTGTGGAGAACTTAATGAAATTTGACATCTATACTGCACTACATGTGGAGAAAGTTTACACACAACATGTCGTGAATGCCAAAACAAATACTCAAAGAATTATTCTTACTGTCCTAATTGTGGAGCTCCTCACTTAGAAGAATAAAACAAAAAAACTATTTTATACAACAACACAAATATGTTAATAGCCCTTGTAATAATACTTCTACTTATATGAGCTGCCGTAGTATGATCCATATATTCCAATTTTTTAGTATTCTATTCAAATTTTGCAGAAAGCGAAAATTATCACAGAGCATATTATAACGCCATTGCGGCTTTAGAGAGAGCTGAATTAGTAATTAAACAGCGCCAACCTTGATTTGAATGAAATTGATGATGGAAAATTTGAAAAGAAAAATGAGAATGAACGATAGCTGATTGATGATCAGATGGAATCATTCAGGATTTTTCTTACTTATCAAACAGCAACTCCTCAAAAAACACATCAACTGTTTTTCGAACAATAAATTCCAGAGCAACAAGAATACCAACAGAGTGAAATTGAGATGTTGATATCATATTATCTGACGCAAATGATTCAAGTGATTACAATATGATGGACTACAATGATGCACAAATATTTTTGTTATACTACGATAATTGATTAAAATCCGATGGAACAAATGATAATCCATACAACAAAATATCATGTGGAAGTTGAAGTTCTTCATGCACCCAATCTTACACATGAAGAGTAGTATGAATAATTAGGTTACCATGACAGCTTAAAGATAAATTCAACAATTTAAACACTTCATGAGCATTAGTAGTAGGTTGACCAGCAGATGATGCAATCGTAGACCGACAAATTAGATGAAAATACCAAAATACTCCAGAAGAACCAACCTACCCTTTTAACATATATTCAACTCAGAATTATTTTAGTGGTTACGTATTTAATAATCAAGATAGTGCAATTAGAGAAACCGATATCAACAATGACTTAAATTTTGAATTCTGAAATGATAAACGAAGTCCTACAACAAGATGAGAATCTGCAAAACTTACAATCATTAGTCAAAAAGAAACAGATATAACAAATGATGCTAATAACCGTTTTGCCACTATATTAAATTCAAACAAATACACAGAAAAACAACTTAGATTTAGTTTATTAAATTTATTAAAAACTACTACCAACATGGTTTACCCTTTTCTAGAATATTATGTAGATTTTTGAACTGAAATATCCGACAAATACTTCACTATAAACGCTGAATGAAATTATGCTGATTACAAAATAAATAAACTCATACGAAAACCTACGAACAAAGAATCCGTATTATGAAGTTTTACATCAATATTTTAATTATGTGAAAAAAATCATTATTTTTTCTTATTATAACAATAATATGAATAGGAATGATTATACGAACATTTTTTTGATGAAAATGAACTTCTCCAAGCATACAAAATGAAGGTACATGATTCATTGAGATCTTTAATGAATCATGAGATATCCAAGACACGATAAATACTTGAAATAATGAAATTGACACTACACAAACAAATACATGAACTACATCTACCACAAAAGAATATGATGAAATAAAAATAATGATGCCAAAATATTTTTATAATTCTGGACGAAATGAATTCGCAGAAGATATATATAATACAGAAAAAATACTCATAAATTTTAAATTTATAGACGACTTAAATACATACAGAGATTCATTATCCAATCCAGATTTTTCCAACGCTGATCTATTTTTATTTCCATACGATTGGAACGAAACAACAAAACTCCTAAAATTTTCACCAATGAACAATATAGAATGATTATTTGATAACTTAATTTCTCCACTTATTAAGAGTAATGAAATTTGATTCCTACCATTCTCTGCAGATCCTATGATTATGTATTCTACTGTAAATTTACCATACAATAATTTTTCTGAAATATCAAATCTCGTATACTCTCGAGAATCAAACATACAATTAGCATTCCCTATATTTTTCTGAATAACAAGCGAAGATTACTGAAATAAATGATTCGTTCGAGAATACCAAGATATAGTACGATATGCACTTCTACACTATTTCAAAAAATATCAAGATAGTCACTACCTATGAATACGAATAAATAGTAACATTCAAGATAGCAATGAAATTAGGAACTATAATATATGAGACCTAAATCGTATTTCAAACACAATCACGCAACCAGAATGTAAAATATTCCCTTCTATTTGTTTCCAACTTTACAACTTTGTATGAATCAGATTCTGATTTCTATCAGATAAAGATATAGTTCAAAATTATTTTTCACGTAAAGAACCAAATTTTGAGAAATTATCAAAACTTCCTATGCCTTTTTACTCAATAGAATCTCCTATAAGAATCCGATGATTCTGAATATCCGAAAATATAAAAGACATAGACACAGCAAATGCTATCAATAAATTTTTAGTAAAATATATGAACAATCACGATAATTATGATTTACGAAATTCAACATTATCAGTCTTTAAAAATGATTTAGAAGATTCACTACAAAGCAATCAATTCATTTGATCTAGATGATATATTTTAGACGCATGATGAAATTATATGGACACATTAAGAGATTCTAATTCTTTCCGACAATTATTAGAATCTCATATATCTGCAAACAATTTCCTCAAAAAATAATAAACAATCTCCATACAAAAAATCACTTCATAGAAGTGATTTTTATTCTTATAATTTTATAATTTCATAGATAATTAATTAACTGTACCTGTCAATGTATTTACCACTACTTCATCTCACTCTTCTTTATAAAGAGGAACTTGAATCTCCATTCATGTTTCAATAGTAGCAGGTTTTGTTCATGCCTGAGCTCTATCTCATTTTACACCTGGAACTGTAGATACAATCTTATATGTAATCGTTGAAGGTAGAATTACATTAATTACATTTCCTTGATACATCTGCAAATACACATCCAAATTATCTTTTAAATATCAAATAATATCCTCTATAGAATCTTTATCAATATCATAAATTTCTCCAGTATCATTTTCCATGAAAGAATATGTATCACCTGAATTATAGAGATAAACAGCATTTTGAGTAGCAATTTCAGCCTGTTCCAAGACAGCTCATGAATTATAAGTATACATATTAGTTTTTCATGTAACGATATCCTTTACCTTATAGGTATCAACTGCACCTCATCTTCAAGTGTGATTATGTGAAGTTTCACTAACTTTAACAAGTTTTCAATCAATCAGAAGAATTGATCATTTTTTTACATCAGAAGTAGTAATTTTTACCATGATTTATTTTTACAACATATAAAAAACTGATTTTACTTATAGAGAAAATCTACAAAATAGCAAGCAAAAAATCCCTTTTATAAAAATTTTAGTGTTTTTTAAATACATTATAAGCATTTCTTTTTCAAATTTTCATGTTATTCACCAAGCTATCCCAAAAAGACGAGAAAGATCATCAAGACTCCTTCTTTTCTGAATACCTATTCAACGAAACAGTTTCTTTCTCATCTATCCAACTAAAATAATTCTGAAATTCATTATAATTACGTAAATTTTTACCAAATGACGCCGGAAACATCCTAGCTAATAATCTTAAAATTTTTCAATCAATATTGTACATTATAGTACTATTTACCAAACTAATATTATTGTCCGAAATTTGATCCTTTAAATATGTAATAAAATCATATTTATAATTGTACTGTACTCATTGGATCCAATTCTGTTGTTCCAAAGATAAATCCATTCCTCAAGAAAAATCTACAGAAGAATCAAAAACTCAGGACAAAAATCAAATATTTCAATTCAATTCCGATAATTTTATCAAATTTTCACCATCAAATTCTAATTCAATTTCGGACTGAGGGAATAACCAAATAACTTCTCAATATGGCGTAAGAATTACTATATTCTCATGTCTTTCAACTTTCTTAGATGGATATGATATTTTACAATTCTCTGATATTTGCCTTTCAAAATTAGATACAATATCAAAATCACTAACTTTCCTCGAATCAACAATTTGAATATATGCATCTTTTTTTGATACTTGTTCATCCACTCAAAAGGCTGAAATTTTATATATTCTACTTTTTATAAATCATTCTACATCCGGTCCTTTGGGATATAAATAAAATACTCACGAAATAAGAATAAAGAATCAAAATATACATCATAAAAGTTGCATTAAATATTTCCATCTAGTAGTTAACTTAGTAGTCCACCACATTCAAAGAATTATTAATCACAAAAGTATAAATAATTGATGAGAAATATTTAGTAAGGGACGGAAAAAAACGTGAGCAAAAAGGTACAAATTTCCATAAATTATAATACTTCTAATAAGTTTTGATTTTTTATCTAAATCATACTGTATAGAATAATAATAAAAATAGGAAATACTCACTATCAAAAAATATAACCAATATTTAAGCAAAAAATCCACAAAAGAACTTTCTAACACAAAAACAACAAAAAACCAAATTAACACCCATACAAATATAAATTGTAATAATTGTATTAATTGTTTTTCCCTCATATTTTATATTTAGAATAAATTATTTATTTTAAATAAATTCTTTCAAACTGTAAGAAATTCTTCGATAAAAATTCAACAAGTTTTTCCTCATTTTCTGTAGAAATAATTATCAACTTTACATCTGTCTTTTCTACTTTATTTTCTTTAACTACAAAATTATGAACATAATTCATTTTTTTTATTTCAACAGCAAATCAAGACTTTAATATTGCCACAATGTTTTTTCTAAGATCTCTAGACTTTCATTCATATACATAAACCAAATTACTCATACAAAACAACGCAAAAAACTAAAACATATAACTTAATGTACTATTTCTCCAAAAAATTTCAATATATCTATAATAATCCATTTTCACCTAATTCTCTCTTCAATGCAGCACGATCATTTGCATTAAACATTGCCATCTCTGGAGTAATTTTTCTTTGTTTTACTAAACGCAAAAGATCATCCTCCAATAAACACATTCAACTAGTTCTATAAGTATACATCACATTCCTTAATTGATTCATCTTATTCTCACGAATAGTATTTTCCACAGCTTTATTATTTAACAAAATTTCATGAGCAGGGACCATTCATTCTCAATCTATGGTCCTAAGCAATTTCTGCACAACGATAGCTGTCAAATTTTCTGAAATCTGGTTTTTGATAGTTGGTTGTTCATCTTCAGGCACCATTGAAATAATTTTATTTATAGTTTGCTCTGCTGATCTAGAATGAATTGTAGTCAAAACTAGATGTCACGTTTCAGCTAATGCAATGGCATTTTTCAAAGATTCCGTATCTCTAGTTTCTCAGAATAAAATAACATCAGGTCTCTGTCTCATTGCATACTTCATGGCAGAAGCGAAAGATACTACATCTTTTCACAATTGTTTCTGCTCAAAAATAGATTTTTTTGGTTCAAAAATATATTCGATAGGATCTTCAATAGTAATCACATGACATGCCCTAGTTGTATTTATTTCTTCAATCATTGCTGCAAGAGTTGTAGATTTTCATGATCATGTAGGTCATGCTACAAATACTATTCCACTCGTCTTCTTAGTAAGAGTCTTCAAAATTTCTGGCAATCACAAATCCTCAATTGTTGGAATTTTTTCCTCCAATAATCTGGCCACAATCATCTTATGTCCTCTCTGACGAGAAATATTTATTCTATAACGACGACCATGTACTGATTGTCATAAATCACAACTCAAATATTGTTTATATAAATCCACATCCTCCTCTGTCATCAACACATTAGCTATTGCTTCCAATGTAGAATCCTCCAATTTAGGAGTTGTTGTTATTCTCAAAACATTTCAATAAATCCTAAGTGCTGGTTCTTCTCCATAAGTAAAATAAATATCCGAAGCTTTATTTTCTATCATCATATGGAAAAGGTATGACAAATAGTTTTCCGGATTTAATTTTTTTCAATTAGCCAAAATAACACTACCATCTTCCAATGTATAAACACCATCTCAAACAGGACGACCATATCCATCATCTGATAATAAACTACTAATTCATTCTTTTTTTTCAGATTTTTTCTCTCCTCATTGAGTAGGATTATCACTCAAGATATTTGTTAAATCTGTCATTTTTTATTTTTGTATATAAAAAGAAAATAAACTATTCACACAATATTATAATCAAAAAAATATTCTATGCAAAAAATTGTAGACTTTTTTAACCCAACTCATAAACATCCATTAATCACACAAAAATAACAAGATTTTCTACTTGCATTTTCAGTCAGAATCCTAATATTAAACTAGAATACATAATATTGTATTATTTTAAAATTCACATAAACATATAATGCCTACACTTATTGCGGTGCTTCTCGTAATTTGAGGAGCTATTATTTGATGAATTGCATGATTTTTTGGTTACAAAAAAACCATGACAGAAAAAGCTCTAAAATTCAAGGAAAGAATGGCTAGAGCTAAAGAAATTGAAGAAGAAATTTTAGAAGAAGCCAAGAAAAAATGAGAACAACGTATCGCAGAAGCGGAAAAAAAAGCTGAAAAAATTGAAGAACAAAGACTTGCAAAAATGGAAGAAATCCAAAATCGCCTTCTGGATAGAGAAGAAAAAATGGAACAAAGATTGGAAAAATTGGAAGATGAAAAGAAGAAAGTTCTAGAACTTCGTCAACAAGCCGAAGACGTCGTAAAACAACAAATGGATAAATTAGCTGAAATCTGAAAGCTTTCTCCGAAAGAAGCCAAAGAACAAATATTTGCAATGATTGAAAAAGAGCAAGCATCTGAAATCGAACGTTTTGTAGAAAAATACAAAACTATCAAAACTGAAGAAGCAGAGAATGAAGCAGCAAAAATAATTGTTCAATCATTACCAAAATTAGCTACTCAAAACATCGATGAATTCACTACTAAAACTGTAGATTTACCTAATGAAGAGTTCAAAGGAAAGCTGATTTGAAGAGAATGAAGAAATATTTCATTCTTCGAAAAAACTACATGAGTTGAATTACTTATCGATGATACTCCAGGATGCGTAAAACTATCATCATTTGACCACGAAAAAAGATTTATTGCTGCTCAGACTTTGGAAAAATTAGTAAAAGATTGAAGAATAAATCCAATGTATATCGAAAAAATTTATAACCAAGTTGTAGCAGATCTCGAACAAACTTTTGTAGAGAAATGAAAGGAAGCTTTAAACATTTTGAATCTTCCTATGATGAATCCTGAAATTGTAAAAACAATTTGACAATTTTTCTTACGTTTCAGTTATTGACAAAGTCTTTGGCAACATTCCGTTGAAGTAGCTAGAATCGCTGAAGCTATAGCTATCGAAGTATGATTAGATCCAATTATGGCTAAAAAAGCATGATTACTCCATGATGTTTGAAAAATTCTTTCTACGACATGAGAATCTCACACAAAATTATGAGCTGATTTACTCAGAAAATGGTGAATGGATCCAATCATAATCAATGCAGCAGAGTCTCATCACTATGACGTAGCTATGACTCACCCAATTTCTTGGGTAGTAGCCGCTGCGGATGCTATGTCTGCATCTCGCCCATGAGCTAGATTTGACACTAAAGAATTGTTTATCGAAAAGATGTGAGAACTAGAAAAATTAATTACTGAAGTAAATGGAGTAGACAAAGTTCACATTATGCAAGCATGAAGAGAAATTATGGTTTACGTTGACCCTAAAGAAGTACCTGATCAAGATGTAGAAAAAGTTCTAGAAGAAATTTGAACAAAAATCGAAGATCAACTAGACTATCCTGGAATAATCAGAATTTCATGAATTAGAGAAACAAAAATTATACAATATCTAAGATAATAACATTTAATCAAAAATTATAACTATGTACCCATATATTGAAATATTTGGAACACAAGTTTCTATGATGGTTATCGGTACAATTATTGCTACTATGGTTTTTTTGATTACAGCTCGAATACTAACAAAGAGAAACCATCAAGATTTCCTAAAATTATTTTATCGATTACCATGACGAATTATTTTATCATACATTTTGTGACGTTATACAGCATTCGCACTAGAAACTTGAACATACTTTCCGAATTCATTAACAAAACTGCTCACAATATTAAGTCCTCAAAATTTTAATTTCCACTTTATCGGATTATTATTAGCTACTGTGATATGTTTGGCTACATTTTTTTCTAGCATAAAAAGGACTGAAAATAAAAAAATTCGAGCAGACATAATCTTCTTATCTATGGCAAACGCACTAATCATATTCTGAATTTTCATTACTCTATGAGACTCCATAATATGAAAACCGACTGAAAGTATATTTGCGATACGTTCACTAAGTGATAATAGTGCACTAACCAAATTTGATGGCGTTTATCCAGTATGATTATTCATATCACTTTGAATACTAATAATTCATATATTAGTTTCTATTTCTAGTATAATTTTCAAAAAAAATGGATTGTGAATGCGATGATTAATCTGAATATTAATTGTATTCAACATCGCTTTCCTATTTCAATCCTACCCAAGATACTGATTAGTCTCTATTTTTTGAACATCATTTGATATAAAACAATATGTCTCATTAATTATAATGATAATTTGAATTATTACAGCCATAAAGTGGGAAAAGAAAAGATTTTAGAAATTCATGTATAAAGTTTTATTATGAAATTCTTCTTTGCAAAAACAGATAGTCTATATAAAATATTCAAATCTTTAGAAAAAATTCCTTCTCATAGAAGCGTGGAAATTTTTATTGATCCTGAACATTCTCTTTTTGACAATGAACGACGATGACAACAGATAAAAGACATCATTGATAAAAATAAAATAGACGCCACTTTTGTAACCAAAAATAAAAAAAATAGAGATTACTTAAAATCTGTCTGATTAAAAACAAATCTAATCAAAGAAAGGCATATACAAAAAGCGATAAATATGTCTTATCTGTTTTTATTCAATATAAAAAAATTTCACTTACAAACATACGAAAGTAAAAAATATCTCTTCATTCTAATTTTTTTCTTTGAAATATTACTCATATTATGAATTTTACGATTCATAATTTCACTAATCGTTCCAAGCGCAAACATTATTATACAACCGTCAGAAGCTACAGATACTATCATATACAATGTACGCTATTATCCAAACAACGATTCAAACTCTGCAAATGAAACTAGATTTTTATATGTCCCTTTTTACACATGAAGTCTTAACTACAAACATGAATTAACTATTTCAACTGCAAATAGTAAATATATTTCAAATCCATCTCATGGTAAAATAAAAATTTATAATAAAAAGGACCAAGAATATAGCATAGTAAAAGATACTCAATTTAATACAACTAATGGATTAATATTTCGCGCAGTTAATGATTTCACTCTTTCACCTTGAACAGAAAAACATCCATCAGAAACTATTATAACTGTAAAAGCTGATGAATATGATAATAACTGAGAATTAATAGGTATTCGCTGAAACATACCAAGTAAAACAATAATGTACATTACAAAACTTGAAGAATCATCTATGACAAAGGATATTTGGGCAGAAAGTATGGAAAATTTTTATTGACGAGATAGTGAATCAATATGAACCGTAACAGATAAAGATATCCAACAACTTAAAGAAAAACTAATAGATCAAGTATATACCAAAAAAATGCAAATTGTAAGCGAAAATTTTCCAATTATATGATGATTTCTACTACCTTTTGAAACTATAACAACAACATCAATAAATAACATAGAAATCCCTCAATTAAGTTGAGACAACATCCCAACAATTAAAGGTACAGCATACGTAACCTACAATTACACATACGTATTATGGTCAGATTTATACCAAATATTCATGACTTACATCAAAGAAAGGCAATCCGAGAACAATCTTACAATCAAAATAGACCAAAATACTTTACAATTCCTAAAAAATTCAAACACAACCAACAATAGTGAAATAAAAAAAATCTGAAAAACTTATTCTATCTCCACTCAAATAAACATAGTTCAAACATATGATTTTGAAAATGATACAAAGCAAATCATTCCAGAAATCAAAAACAAAATTGCTTGAATGAATATTGATGAAGCTAGAAATTATATTCTATCCACTTATGATGAAATATGAAGTATAAAAATTTCTGTACCTCTACGATACAGCTCAATCCCTGTAATAAAATCTAGAATAAAAATCACAAACGAATAAGACTTATCTTGCAATTTTTTCTTACATTTATACAATTCAAATCAATAAATAAAATTTACATATTTGCAGTAAAATATGGCTAAGAATCTCGTAATCGTGGAGTCTCCCGCAAAATCAAAAACTATAACTAAAATATTATGATCAGATTTTGAAGTAAAAGCCTCACTTGGACATATAGTTGAACTACCCAAAAACTGAAAATGAGTAGATATTGCACATGATTTCAAACCATTATATCAAATAAATCCAGAAAAGAAAAAAGTAGTATCAGAACTTAAAACTTTATCAAAAAAAGCTGAGAAAGTATGGCTCGCAACCGATGAAGACCGTGAATGAGAAGCTATTGCACGGCATGTCGCAAATGAATTATGATTACCAATAGACAAAACTCCTAGAATTGTATTCCATGAAATTACAGAAAAAGCTATCAAAAATGCAGTTCAGAATCCAAGAACTATAGATATGAATTTGGTGGATGCTCAACAAGCTAGATCAGTTTTGGATTATTTAGTATGATTTGAACTTTCTCCAGTTCTTTGGAAAAAAGTAGTTTGATGAATATCTGCATGAAGAGTACAATCTGTTGCAGTTCGTATGATAGTTGAAAGAGAAAGAGAAATTGAAAAATTTAACAGTTCATCAACATTCAAAACAGTTGGGACTTTCTCATGAAACTCCCAGAAATCATTTCCTGCAACATTAGACAAAGAATTCAAAAAATCTGATGAAGTTATCCCTTTTTTAGAACATTGTAAAAATGCAAAATTTAACGTAGAAAATGTGGAAAAGAAACCGTGAAAAAGAGCTCCTTCTGCTCCATTTACTACTTCTACACTACAGCAGGAAGCAAGTAGAAAATTATGATTTTCCGTTTCTCGTACAATGCAACTTGCTCAAAAATTATACGAATCATGAAAGATTACATATATGAGAACCGATTCTGTAAATCTTTCTCAAGATGCTGTAAATGCAGCGAAACAAGAAATCATAAAAGATTATGGAGAAAAATATTCAAATCCTACAGCATATAAAACTAAATCTGCATGAGCCCAAGAAGCTCACGAATGTATCAGACCTGCACATTTAGAAATACGTAATGCATGAGATGATCCATCTCAAAAAAAACTTTACGATTTGATTTGGAAAAGAACCATTGCCTCACAAATGGCTCCCGCTAACATAGAAAAAACTATAGTTACTATAGATATTTCTGGCGCTAAAAGTAAATTCATAGCTGAATGAGAAGTTATCACTTTTGATGGATTCTTAAAAGTTTACGCTGAATGAACTGATGATGATGAAACTTCAGATACAGTTTTACTCCCAAAACTAGAAAAATGAGAAATTTTAGATATGTCTAAAATTGTCAGCACAGAAAAATTCAAAAAACATCCACCTAGATATACAGAAGCCAGTCTAGTAAAAGAACTAGAAAAAAGATGAATCTGACGTCCTTCTACTTATGCATCAATTATTACAAAAATCCAAGATAGGAAATATGTAATAAAGGAAGATAGAGACTGAGAGAAAAGAGACTACACAGAAATCACATTAGAGAAATGAAATATATCTGAAAAAACTAAGAATCAAAATAGCTGAGCAGAAAAATGAAAACTTTTTCCAACTCAAGCATGAAGAGATGTTACAGATTTTTTGATGAAAAACTTTGAAAACATTATGGATTACAACTTCACAGCATCAGTTGAAACAGATTTCGATGAAATTGCAGAAGGTAAAATTAAATGGATAAAAATGATGCGCGAATTTTATGGACCATTCCACGATGAAGTAGTCAAAGCTCAATGAGTAGACAGAATCATATCTGAAATAACACTATGAGAAGATCCAAAATCTTGAAAACCTGTAATAGCCAGAACTGGAAAATTCTGACCATTCATCCAGATTTGAAGTTCCGATGACCCTGATAAGAAATATGCAAATATTCCTAGCGACAAATCACTAGAAACAATTACTCTAGAAGAAGCTCTACAATGTTTTGCTCTACCAAGAGAAGTATGAGAATACGAATGAGAAAAAATTACTGCATCAATCGGAAGATTCTGACCATATCTAAAATACAAAAATATCTTTGCATCTATTCCAAAGGACCCAGAAAACCCATTAGATCCACATACAATTACACTAGAACAAGCAATTCCTATCATCCAGAAAAAACTAGAATTTGAAAACAATAAAAACATTAATCAATTCGAATACGAAAAAGAAAAAATCGAAGTTTTGAACGGTCCTTATGGTCCATATATCAAATATAATAAGAAAAATTATAAAATTCCTAAATGAGGAAAAGATGCTACAGATCTAAATCTAGAAGATTGTCTTTCTATAATTTGAATAACAACCACTAAAAAATGAACAAAGACTAAAGCAAAAACAACCAAGAAAAAATCTACAACTAAAAAGAAATAATATTTATAATCTATAAATCTGAATATGGATGGAATTAATGATATAATGAGGAAAAGACTATCCATTCAACATCGTGGTAAAAATATGATTGGAAGTATTGCAATGAATGAAATCAAATCATATTTAAATATAGCAAAAGTTGACACAGAAATAGAAGATGAAATTTTAACATGATATGTAAGACTCAATAGATTATTTATCAAAACTGTAGATCAAAAATTAAAAATTCAAATTTTTAAGGAGAAACTAAATATCATAAAACAGATAAATCAAAAATTATCAGAAATTGGATATAAAACAGCCATACAAGACATTATTTTAAAATAATATTACATATTACATGCATTTAAGCTTATTACAATTTATAATAATAATTGCATCTGTAATATTTTTTCTCTTTTGAATCGATTTATTTAAACGCAAAAAAGCAACTATCTTACATTTAATAATATTCATATTAGGTAGTTCTTTATTAATCCTTTTTTCATTTGATGTATCAGCATTAGATAAATTCTGATCTTTTTTCTGATTAACAAGATGAGCTGATTTACTTGTATATATCGCAATAATTGTATTAGCATACTTCTATATCACCCTTTATAATAAGAACATCAAAGATTCTCAAGAGCTAACTAAACTAATTTCTGCATTAGCCATAGAAAAATGATACGAAGAAGAAAAAGAAAAAATCAAAAAGTATAAAAATTCAGATTTTAAAGATGAATTTATATTTAATATCAGAGTTTACAATGAGGCTTCAATGCTCTCTACAGTCATTGATGAAGTTATAAATGCTTGATTTAAAAAATTAGTATTCATAAATGATGGATCCAAAGACAATTCACAAGAGATATTAGAAAAAAAGAAAAAAGAGTATCCCGAGAGTATTTTTATTATTCTAACGCATAAAATAAATAGATGATGATGAGCAGCTAATCAAACATGATATAAATTCATACAAAAATATGCTGAACAGTTGAAGATTTCACGATTTGTATGATTTGATCCCGATGGACAAATGGACATAAAAGATATGGACACATTCATTTCAGCAATTCAAAAAGATAACTGAAAAATTGATGCTTACCTTTGATCGCGTTTTATAGAATGATGATCTTCAGACAATATTCCAAAATCCAGAAAAATAATCCTCAAAATATCAAAATTTATAACAAAATGTTTCTACTGAATCAAAGTATCAGATCCTCATAACTGATATAGAGTAATAAATATCGATGCTTTAAAGAAAATACACCTTACAGCCGATGGAATGCATTATGCAAATGAATTAAACGAACAAATGCAAAAAAATCATTTCAAAACCAAAGAAATACCCGTCCATATTCACTATACTGATTACAGTCTTTGAAAATGACAAAAGAATTCCAACAGTATAAAACTCTGATTACAAATGATTTACCAAAAAATATTTTTTAGATAAAATTCTAGGTTTTAATGATTGCTTTCTCGATTTTTTGAATAAACATATACCGATACTGAATTTTTTATTTAATAGGTTTTTGCCTAGCTTACTTTTTTTTATTTTTCATTTGAAAAAAAAAGTATTTTCATAAAT
>Ga0310691_10004264_pt1 | contig 16239 bp, 29 predicted proteins | sample 176DNAGHGlowgp2_FD_203887 | JGI IMG/M metagenome (GOLD analysis project Ga0310691, IMG submission 203887) | Sheep rumen microbial communities from Palmerston North, Manawatu-Wanganui, New Zealand - 1766 DNA GHGlow gp2 (v2) (version 2) | ecosystem: Host-associated > Mammals > Digestive system >...
GCTTCTACATCTAATTTCAATATAGTTTTTCTATGATTCTAGATCTTCACTGTAATCTGGAATCTTTATATCATATAATTGGGTCTCCAATCGTCCATCTTTGTTTTCTAGTCCAATATAAGGTCCGTAGAATCCACGAGTAACATAATCAGTATTACCATAAATTCCCTTCTTAGTTACTTTTCCAAGTATATTTTTCTTTTCTTCGTCGTCTGGACTATATGTATATGGATAACCAACATAACTTACTTTAAGTGGGTCTGCTTCTTCGCCAGCAGCGGCAGCAAACCAGTTTTTTCTAAGTCTTCCTTTTACTTGATAAGTAGCATCTGGAACAGATGTTATATACATTTTAGTACTTTGCAACTTAGAAAAATCTTCTCTATTTTCATACTCAATGTTATAGAAGTAATTATTCTATTCCTAAAAGAAGTCATCAACAAATTGCTGTTTTGCCTCTTTTAGTACAAATTCAGTTCCAGTAAAGTAATTGTTAAAATATCCCTGATCTAGTACATAGTCTGGACATATTGCAGCCTACATATTAGCCTCGGCTCTATATTCTGGTATGTATCGTTTACGTAAATTAAAGTCATGTGTTAGATAATGAACTTTTTCTGAAACCATAGTTTCAACTAGATATTCATCATCTATAACTGGTAGAGCCGGAAGTTTACTAGACTTATCAGTAAGAATTGGAACAGTTTGACACATAGTAGTTGGATTTCTACGCTGTCTAACGATAAATAATCCTTTTACCTTTCCATCTAGTTCATCTAATAAATCTTCAGGAATATTAAAATTAAATCCAATTGCATTTGTTTTTCTATCTCCAAACTAAGGATTACTTTTATCATCATAATTAATTTTAATAACTCCTTTAGAGTTCTCATTTGGGCTTAAGTAGTTAGATTCTGTTATTCCGTCTTCTGTCTTGTATCTATAAGAAATTTCAAATGTTTCTTTATTTCTAATAACTTTATTTCTTCCACCTTTATCGTTATAGATAGGAATTTCTTTAAATTTAGTAGAAGTATTTAATTCGTTTATTCCTCTAATATTAAATACTGGGGACAAAGTATAATTATTTAATATGTAAACTACTCCAAATCTATAAAATTCGTCATCCCAGTACCCAAGGTAGTTATAGATATTATTTGCATTATAATATTCATAACGTCTTTCTTTTGGAGTAGCGTTTTCTGCTGTATCTGAGTCTTCTTTATACTCATGATTTATGTGTCCAATATCAACATGAGTAAGTTCTGGAGTAATTCGTAGCGATAAATCAGTTAGTTCTTCATAGTCAATCTCAGTTTCTTCTACATTACCAAAGAATAACATATTATCACATTGAGTCTAAGTTTTTACAGCATCAACTACTATAAATTGTGCGTTTAGTTCTTCAATACTTGATACTTGAGTAGTTTCAAATCCAGATATAAGTACGTTTGCAGTCTTATCTACTATATTATATAATTTATTTACTTTATAAACTTCTGTCATTGGGCTTAAGTCCTGTGAAGAAGTAGTTCTTGTATAATATACAGTTACATAACTATAAGCAGCGTCTAGATTAGTAAGTTTAAATTCTACCTACTTATAGCTATTTTCGTTTTCCATTCCACCACGGATAGAAAAGGGATTGTTGATTGCCCCTAAGTGACAAGATACCATATTAGATTGTCCAATCCAGTCTGTTTCGTTGCCATCTCCATCAGCTAGTTTAAAATAGAATGTATAATTACCAACTTTAAGGTTTCCATTTTCCCTTAAACCAATAAATCGAATTTTTGGAATAGTGCTAACTCTTTTATATAATGAAGTCTGCGTATCAAATACATCATAATCATATATATTAGAGTCAACTGTTCTATTTACTATTTGATATGAATTATTTCCAGTACACGAGAAACGAGTATTAATCATTCTCGGAATGTTCTTATCATCATTTAAGATAAGATTAACAGTTCCATCATATGATTCCTATGCTTCGATTTGTACTGGGTGTTGTAAATCAAAATTAAATTTTTCTGTATCTAAATCTGTTAGCTCATTAGCATAAGCAACTGTTTCTCCGTTTTCTTCATGATCTTCATTATATCTTAGTACTTTTAATGGGTTATATTCATAAGCTAATAACCCCTTTTTACTAAGCTGTCTTATTCCAAAATTGGCAGATATATCCCAAATAATCTGCTGTTCAATATTAAATTTAAAATTCATGATTAAGACTATCTTTCAATAGTTATTATTTAGTCTGTCTATTCAGTTGTGGGTTTGGTTTCTTTATCTGTATTATTTTGATCATCAACTTCTGTATTAGACCTTTCTATACTTAAATCTATTCTTGCGGTAGCCCAATCTTTAGTTCCTAGTTTAAACTAAGTACTTTCTGAATTTACTAGATTTTTGCTTTTCCAAGCATTTCTATCTTTTCCAAAAATATCATGACACACAGGTTGAGCAATAGGAGCTATATCAACTCCTATATAACCAGGATTAACGTCAACTCCAGAAAACTAGGTGTAATTATGAACATTTCTTAGATACACTCCAGAATCTAAATAACGTGACTGATCTCCAAATAATGTAATAAAAGCAAATCCGTGGCAGTAATCTATAGGAGCTTTACAAATACTAGATAAAAGCCATTCTTGTTCAAAATTTAAATCAATAGAGTTATAATATAATAAGTTAAAGAATGGTTCTTCTAAATCTTCCTAAGAGTTTAATTTGGTAATTGACTTACCTTGTAGCTACATAATGTTAGTTAAAGGTAATAAAACATCATTATAGGCGAATCCTTCAAGTATTGACTTATATATATCAATATTTTTACAATTGTATTTTTTATTAAAATTATTAGTATGACTATGAATAACAGGTAGGAATATTTTATAGAATTTACGTTTTCCATCTACGATTTTAATTAAATCTTCATTTATCTAATATATACCAAACCTATCCTTTTCTATTTTACAAATATATTGACCAAAGACTTTTTCTATTTTTCCTGGATATATATTTATACGCTCTTCGTCTGTAACTGTCGAAAATTCTGGAATTCCTTCTGCATAGAATAAATTATCTAAATTAACCATTCCGAATCTATCTGAAGATAAACTAATTTTACCTCCGCAGTTTATATAGCCATTAGAGTATTTATTTACTTTGAATTTTGGAATAAAATTATCCTCAATGTTTAAAGTATTATTACTTATTATGTGCTATAATGCTTCTTCTATATCTTTTTCTTCTAATATAATAATTGGGTTATTTAGTTTATTTATAGATAGTAGTCCTTTATTTTTAAATGCTGTTGTAGAATATAGTTGTGAAACATCAGGGGCATTTAATAATAAATCTGAAGTTTTCTTTTTTGTTATTAATATTTGAGATAGTAAACATAATAACATATGGTCTGCTCTCAGGTGTGTTTCAGACGCTGGATATTGCTTTTTTAAATCTTCTTCGTCTTTATCCCAAGTTACTTCTAATTTTCCCTATGTGTTTGAATTGACTAATACTAATTCTGATAATTGTTGATTAGATTCAATATCTAATGGTGTTGCTATATTCATTAACTAGTACCCATACTATGATCTCCATAGTATATACATTGATCTGCTACTACCTCTAGATACCTTGAATAAATTTCTTTTACTTACTCCTACATTTTTTACTTTAGACACTCCACCTTCTATGTAATTATTTATAATTTCGGCAGCTGCCCAGCCATAATGCTTTTCTTTATTTTTATCATCATAATCAACGTCAAATTCATTTCTTAAGTTTTCTCCAAATTCTGAATGCGGTAATACCATTAAGTTACAAATTCTGCTATCAACATCTCCATCCCAATAACTCTTATCCCACACTCTTTCATATTCGTTGGATGCTATAATTTGAATAGGCGCATAATTACATTTTTGCATAGCTTCTATTCTAGAAGTTCCTTCAGAACCATAATTGACAATCCCAACTCCTTCTGAAATATAAGAACCATAGTGATATGGTGTTTGTGCATTTCCCTTAAAGTCATATCTACTTAAAGCTGTCTTTTTGCCATAACTGCGTTCAACTTCTATCATAGAATCCTTTACGCTTGTTGATGCATCAAGTTTTCTATTTTTTGCTAACCACAAAGACAATCCCATAAAGTTTTCTCCTCCTATAATATTAGAAAGATCTCCGTCTTCTGTAATATTAAATCCAAACAATCGTTCATTGTATAGACTATCTTCTGGTTCATATACAGGGAATAGACTTTCTAATAATACTGAGTAGAAGTCTTCTTGTCCCATTCTACTTACTATTCCTCTATGAATTTTAATAGTTGATGTGTTCTAATAGGTTGTTCCTTGCTTAGTATATGTAATAGTTGCTCCGTCTAAAGGTTTATAGGTTCCTTTATTCTAGTCATCTATTTCTTCTTCAACTATGTACTTCTTTAATTCTTCTTGTACCTATTTGTCTCCATCCCCTTCGTAAGATGGATTAGTTTCACTTTTAATAGTGCAGGTAATTTTCCCATCAACAGCACAAGCATCGAGAGTTTGTTCTATGGCAATTCGTCCTGCGAAAGTAGGTCTAAAAGGCAAGTCTTCGTCACCGTATTGTACAATGTCTTCATCTTTTATTGATAATGTACTAGTTACTTCACATTCTACATTTAATATAATACCCACAATTTTCTTATAATATTTATCATTGTTGGCTAAGAACATTATATCATTAGCAGTAACTATTTCTTTAGGCTATGATGGGAAAATATTTCCGTTTTCGTCCTCTAAAAATGTAGTATAATTAAATGATTTTACAGTATATGACTATTGAACATCTAAGTCGATATTAGCTATCACTTCTGGTCTATTACTATTATTAAAGTCTGAAACATTTTTATCGTTAAAAAAGGTTCCTGTATATAATAATTTATAGTCGTGACCATTCTCAGCCCTTAAATTTACTCCCTCTTTATAAATGACATCAAGTCTACATAAGTAAATGTAGTTGTGTAATAAACCTTCATCATCTAATATAATTTTATCTTCAAAATCACCAGAGTAATATGATTTTTTTATTGTATATATATTAGGATGGTCTGGCTCTGTCGTTGAACGACTAGAAATGTATAATTGGTCAATCTAATCTTTTGTTTTTCCACCTTGCTCTAATACTTTGTCAAGAGGTATAAATACAAATCTCATATGATCTATCTTAGGATCATCTTCAAATAAAGTATACGTCCATTGAATAATAGCAGAGTCTGTATTGATTTCAAAATCCCAATTTGTTATTCTATCATGTGCAGTGAGTATTCCTTGTGAAGTTAATTCTCCAGTCTTCAAAAAGCTATTATTTAATTTTAATATGCCATAAGGACTGCCAGGCATAATATCGTAATATAGAGTTCTATTATTTGGAATTTTTTTATTATCAGTTGCTGCAAGTAGTCTAACTGCATCAATTTGCTTTCCTATTTCCTTAATATTATTTAAGTCATGATTGTAATCATTAATGTTTCCAAATAGACCAAATGGCATTAATGAATAGTTATCTACTCCATCAGCCGTAGCTTCTCCTATAAATTTTACTTCAAACTAATCTCCAGATTTATAGAATAATCTGTAAAGATTGAATAGTTCAAATGTATTAAATTCTACAACTATTTCTAATGTTCCCTAAGGTCCTTTATATGTCTACAACAAACCTCTATGATTAGCTAATAAAGTTTCAAATGAAATATTATCGGTGTTCTAATATATCCATAATGGAACTTGCCAATTATCAGGATAAGTATGGAGTTGATTAGTTATGTCTATCGGTTCTTCTCCATTTATAGGAATTATAAAAAGTTTTAATGTGATAATACCTTTATCTATTGCCTCTCTTACATTATCACTGTAAGGCTCATTAGTCTTAATGAGAAACATATCGCCTGAACTAAAGATTCTTGCTTCCTAAGTTACTGAATCTTTGAAAATTTCTTCTTTATATTCATTAGACTGGATTACTGGATATTCATTAAAAAATTTTATAAACTAATCTTGTATATTAAATTCAAAAACTGTCTATGCTGCTTCTGATGTATAAATTTGCTAAGGAGATGGAAAACATCCAAGTTGTCCTTTTTTAGTTTCTGGATTATATGATGCTACATAAATGATTCCTCCATATTCTTTCATTCCAACTGGGACATATCCTTTAGGAAGTGCAGCAGTGCCGACTTCGACATTGCCCATATCATTTTGTAGAGTTAATTCGTTTCCGTTATATGTTACAAGAGTACCATTTAAACAGTTAGTTAATGTCTTTGCAGGTGTTCCTAGTGGATTTAAATCCAAAGACATTCCATCTGAAAAGGTATTAATTGTTTCTTTTCTCATTTTCGTTTATTTCTATTAAATCCTTTAAAGTTAATACTCTATCTCTTACTTTTATTACTTGAACATTTTTGCATTTATATTTCTTTTTATAAACTGTATAACCATAGTCTATTGGCATTTTACATTTTATAAAATATTTCCAGCCATCATAAAATAAAAATGCTTCATTTTTGATTTTAAATAAAACTCTATTAGTTACGTCTAAATTAGTTACAGGTCTACCAAATTTCTTTTTAATTTTATCATACTCTTCTTCTTTAATTGCAGTATAATAATAGCCATCCCACTATTTTTTCTTCTTTTTATACATTACTCTGATTTTTCGCATTAATTTCTTTCTATAATATCTATAATGCTTGACAGAATCAGTAGTAAGTTGACCGCAATACATCCAAAAATCTCCAGCCCTGGTAACTAATGTATCACAATTTCTAAGATTATAAAAATAGAACATTCTCCATCCGTAATTTATAATGCGAATTATATCCTTTCTTGGAACATTTGGAAACTATTCCTATAATCTATCTACATAATCATCTATTCTTTTAATCATTAATAATAGGTTTTACCGGAATTAGCTCTCTAGGTTATTCTATCTTTATTTTTAGGGTCTAAGTATATAGGTTTTTCTATCATATAACCAGCCCTCTAGAATTTTAACATCATCTAATAACCTGTAAAGTTTGTATTTAAATAATCAACATCTTGCCATTTACCATTCTATCTTCCTTTTACAAAATCACTATCAAAATATCCTTTTATATAGATTTCCGCATTGCGATTTACAGTTGGCAGTTCAAAAGTATCACTGTTATCTATAATATCATCTAAAACCATCTTAACACAAGATAGCCAAATTTTAGATGCTAAGTCTTTTTTATACCTTTCCTTTACCTTTAATTTATCTATAGGAAGATTACACATTAAATCCTCTGTATTTAGAGCATAACCTAAAGCATAATTCATTTAACAGGCTTATAAGATTTATTAAATACTTTACGATTCCAACTTGTTTTGGCATCGAGTATTTTATTCATATCATTTTGATTAAGATATGTGGTAACTCTTGCTGCATCACATAGTCTTAACCATTCTTTCTTTAATTCTTGAGCAAAAGCTATAATGTTAGGATTATTCGTGCGCATACCTTCTTTAAACTTCATAATATATGCACAGAAGGCAGCAATAGCATCTTTTTCTTTTGTGTTTATATAAGGAAGTCCATTTTCATCAAATTCAGTTCCTCTATATAAAATAAGAATTGGCCCATATGCTTTATCAAAGTATAGAGTATCTCCAACTCTACGATATTTTACAAACTATCCACTTTGATAAAAGGGATCTTCATATCCTTTTCTACTTTCAATATAACTTTCTACGAAGTCAGATAAGTAGTCTCCATTTTCAGCAATATTAGAAGTATAATTCCAATCTTCATGACAGTAGGTTACTGCTTCAATTTCATCGCAATTACAAGGTAATGGCACTTCTTTATTTTCGCAATCTACATCTACAAACATTTGATAAAGTCTATCCTATTTGTTTCCTATTCGTTCCCATGCAACTAGCCCGATTTCCTCAAAGTCTTCCGGTGTTAATTCTAAATCATATAATAATTGTGCATGAGTGTATGCTTCATTAAAATTTGTCATCTTGCAACTTGGTCATTAGGTAAAATTGGAGCAGCCAATTGTCTATAATAATATATCTTCTTTTTAGTCAAACGCTCTTTTACTTCTGCATCAATGAATGATGGACTATTATCTCCTTCTCCAAGACAAGAACATCCATATTCTTCAAGTTTGCGTTCGTCTTTAAACACTCCAATTACAGTAACTCTCTTTAAGAATGGAGCATTAAACACCCAACAATCACACATGCCATCTTTATTAGTAGACATATTGACGAATACATATGGTTTATCCTTTGTTCTACGTCTAAATTTATGATAACGCATAGATGTTGGATTTGTATACCATATAAATGGATTTTGTAGGTCTGCTGACCCTATATATTCAATTCCAAATCCACCAAAGTCTGTCATTAGTGGTGGAATTACAAAATGCATTGTAGGAGTTCCTTCGAAATTCTAATCTCCTCCACAAGCATCGCAGCCTTCTATGTCTTTGCAATCTACAGTAATACAAGAGATCGTTTTCAATAAATCTTTCTTAGGAATTACTCCTTTAAGAATATACTGTTTAATCACAGCTAGTCTTTCTTCTGCTATTTCATCCTCTAACTATTCTAATGATATTGTAGGATTTGAAGAATATCCTCTAAGTCCTCCTACAATGTCATTGTAAATAGCTGAAGCCATTTTACTGTAATATGACATTATACTATAAAGTCTTTTAAAATTTCTAATACTTTTTCTGTAGTATTATAACTATACTTATATGGATCTTCTGGGTCAAAATTTCCATTATTTCCATATGGAAATTTTACTTTTTCAGTAAAACCTGGCTAAGTAACAATTTCATTAATTAATATACGTTTTTGACCTCCATTTTGATATTCAACTGGTCCATCGTATACATTATACATAAAAATTCCATCATCTCCTAAATCTTTAGACCAGTTAACAACATCATCAGTTAATACTTTTTGTCTGTCTTTTCTTGTATTCTATATAGTATCATATCCATGATGTCTTATGGTATATCCTCTTTCTCCAGGATTAACTTCTGATTCATTTAAACGTTCTATTGTTCCATTATTTAGTCTAAAAGGCATTGACTGCCAATAATCATATGTTCCTGTTTTAGGATGATCTAAGTATCTATAATTTCCAATTTTAGGTATTACAGCTGGGAAGTTAACTCCAGTTACATTTTTTTCAGCCTCATTATTGTATCTCCAATCCAGTCCGTCAGAACTTATATAATTAGCAAAAGTATCTCCATAATCTTTACTGTTAGAAAACCACATTTGTTCATTATAAAATGGAGCTCTAGTTACCTTATCATGAGCTGTACCATAAGGTGTTTGATATTTCGTATTCCAACGTGCCTATCCTGTATACCATAGTTCTGGTCGATAATTACGTTTAAAAGCTTCAGACTACATCATTACCCATATTCGAGGATCTTCTGTAAAATAAGATCCGTCTGGATTTTGTAACCATGTTCCATTTTTTTTAGCTTCTTGTTCAATTTGCAAATACTCTGGAACATGAGACTTTAAAATATTTACGTCTTGCTATGTATACTTTGTACCATCTGGCTTTTCAACTCGATGCGAAAACCAGTCATCAGGATCCCAGTTCAATTCAGATACAAATTTGTTTCCTTCCTACAAAGGTATAGTAGTATTTGTAGATGTTTCTTCTAGATGTATATCAGGATGGATAGTTTTTTGTATATTCATATTTCTAAACCACGGTTCTATTACATCTAAGACTTTATCCTTTAAAGATTGAGCTTTAGTTAGAGCTTCCTATTCTGGAGCCATTGCTAAAATTCTCTAATCTTTTGGAGAGAGTGTTACTTGTCCGTTGGTTGGATCTACTCTCATAGTTTCATATAATTCCTCGGGTACTCGTTTTCCTGCTATACGGTACACTAACGGAGTTACATGGTCATCTCCATATATTCGATAATATTGTTTAAATGGAATTAAATTATTCATAATATAAAAATAAGGCGACGACCTTTGCGAATCGCCGCCTTGTTTATTAAAAATTTAGATTATTAGCTTCATTTACCTGGGTCATTTGGGTCAACGTCAGTTCCTGGTTCTATATGGAAACCAGGATCAGGCGCAGTCTTTGCAGTTCTTTTGTCAAATAAATTAGGCACATCACCGCCACCTCCACCAACTTCTGAACTCCTTATACCGTGGCCTGGTTGTTCTGATTCAGTATCATTAGAAGTTCTGGTATCTTCTTTGCTAGCAGGAAATAACTGATTGTAATAGTTAGGCTCAACAGTTGGATCATCATGAGGAGCTACAACTAAGCGTCCTCCTTCGTCACATGGTGCCCAACCAAAAGCCTTATGAAGAGCCCCTAGGAATGCATCATCAATATCAACAATATTAGCACCTTCGCAATTGCAGCAAGTTGCAGGAACGAAGAAAACATGAGTAGTCTTTGAGTGGGTTACTTCACCTACAGCTGAACCACCGAGAATACCACGGCAAGTAACATAATGTAAAGTATATTGAACATACTTCATACCTGGAACAGGCATTTCGTTCATTTGCTGTGTCAAAGACATATAACCAAGGTTTTCCATAGTAGGAAGACGAAGATCTTTGAGGATTTGTGCATACGTACCAGTACCATTTACACAATCTACAATATGTAGATAGCCCCCTGTGGATTGTTTCATGCCTCTTATAATAGTGTCGTTGCAGCCTTTAACACTGCAGTTAGTAACGCATACATTGTCGTAGCATTCAATTTGATCAAAGGGAATCCAACCACCTTCTTCGTAAACGCAGCAATTTGATACTCCATCTTGCCATACTTCAAGAACAGCGTCGGTAAACATACCGAAGTTGTCATTTACAAAGACAAGCTTGTCGATTTCATTCATTTCGTCGAATTCTCCTTTTACACCTTCACTCATATCAGTTCCAGTATGACCAGCACCATCATAAGTGTTTAGTACATCATTGTCTGCCTACGTACCAACATGAACGTCTAGGTAAATATCACCATAAAGACGATTGATCTTCTTAATTTGTTTTGCCACTTCGGCAGCAGTAGTAGACTCATCACCTACCCACTCATAAACAAAGTCTTTACCTTTGAAGACTTCGTCTCTAGCATAGTAAGAGTTGCTATCTCCTGTTCTGCGTAATGAGAATTTTAGTCTAAATTGGTACTTACCGCCACGGCTGGGAGTATAATTATTATCGCCGGCTACGGCTGCACATGCAGCAGCTACATCAACGATTAGACGACCTGCTAGTGGATCTACATAAGGATTACGATAAATAGCTACTACATTTTCCTTACGGAACAAATTAACACCATTTACCCAGAATGTGTTTTTACTGGGAGCTAATTCATGACCACTAGAAATTTGACCTGCATGGGGGTTAGTGGGATTAGCTGCAAACTAATCTAAACTGTGAATTAAAGTTGTTGTTGTGAAATTAAACATAATATTAAAAATTTATTATTTTGATGATTGCTATTGTTGAGCTGGAGGCGCAATAGTCTGATTAATTGGAATGTTAGTCTAAAGTCTAGGATCACTAGCATTTTCCATAACGAGTTTTACCAGCCCATTTATAATCTCTTGACATACATAATCTGGAAATTCCATAATCTATGATGTATCTTGTGTCTTATCTAATTGTTCTTGTGTTAGTCTAATATATTGTGGTGTTTTTAGGTAATCAACCTAAACACTTATTGGTTCAAATGTGTCACTATCCTTACCATACCTAATTTCCATTCTGACAGCAGAGGAATTTCCATAACGCATTCCTGGATAGTGCTCTACTTGGTCAGGAAATGGATTTCCGACTTTATTTCTTGGGTCTTTAATTTTCTCTGAATAAACGTTTCTTGATAATCCTGAAAGGTTTACAGTAACATGTCCACCTTCATTTTTAACTTTAATAGTGGGATCTGTACCTTTACCTAATGGTGTTCGTAAATTTCTACTACTAATATCATCATTATATTCAATAGCATCATTTACATCTTCGATGTTAACTTCACCATCATTATTTACATCATAATAATCCGATGAATCTCCACGTAAAATCGCTCTATTAATTTCATCGGGATCAGTGCATTTATTTTTATCAACAAACTAACCCGTTGTTTCTTTACTATAAGGATTACTCTGGAATTTTTCGTCGTTTATATCATTTACATTATGTATATAAAAGTAAGGACGCTTATAAGACGGACACATATATGCATTATTTATAATAAGAGGCCACATGTCGGCAGTTAGTCTGCGTGCAGCAAATTCTTGTACAGTTCCCTAATTGTAACAACTATAACTCTATTTTACTTTAAAAGTTACCATACAATTTAGTATATGGTAATAGTCTTGTGGAAGAGTTACTTCCCAGATATTATTATAATTACTTCCTAATCCATAATTTCCATAGACTGAAGCATCTACGTGTTCAGGAGTTAAAAATGCAGTTGCTTTTAAAACTCTTAAACTATCTGAAAAGTTTTGATTTGCATCATAATTATTGTAATTAAGATTAATAAACTAACTAATGGCCTTATTTAAGAAATAATTGTAATCCTCTAAAAGCAAGCTAGGAGCTTCAACTTTGTTTAACTCTGTTAGCATTGCCTCATATATAGCTCTTGCCGTCATGATTTATAAATTATTGTTTGTCTTGTTTATCTTTCTTTCTTACTTCCATTTCTGGATAAGTATCTCTCTTAATAAGTTCAAGTACCTTTTTATTTTTTGGATCTTTTAAGAATGCAAGAACGGAATCTTCTGATACTCCTAGAATAATCTCATCTGCATAAGTAAAAACTTTATTTTTAACTACTATAACATTCTTTTCTCTAGCTTCAATAATAAGAAGTCTAAGACCAGTATCTGAACCCGAATATACATCTATAATCTTTTTAGGATCTTTAGCAGCAATTCCAAGTAGATATTCGGTAACTTCTGAATCTGGAGCATTTTTCATGTTCTTACCGAGAAGTCTAGCGATAAATACTCGACCTTCAGCACCTTTAGCATCATCAAAGATGTACTCTTCAGCATCATGACGAAGTTTTAGAGTGTTAACTTTCTTAGCTACTTCTACACCAGGAGCTTCAACATAAAGTTCAGCAACTCCATAACGTGCGTGTGTTTTTCCTTCTGCGATTTCTCCATCTATTAATAGATTACCTTTTGAATCTCTAGCGTCTCTCGACGGTGCGATAATAGGAGCATATTTAATGCATTCCCATTCTGCATTATCATAAGGATCTTCCAAGTTTAATTGTAATCCATCTTGTACTTCGTAAACTTTATTTTCTGGAATCAATACTTTTCCAGAATTTCTATCATCATCAGACATAATCATATCGCCCATACTGTTGATTCTGCGAACACAATCAGGATAACGTCCCGTCTTGGGGTCTTTTACAGGCTAAATATAATAAATCTGACCTACTTTACCATAAACACTTCTTAAAACAATAATGTTTTTATCCATTCTCTTATTAATTCATTAATTGTAAATAGATGGGAGGACTAGCCTCCCATCTTGAGTTTAAATCTTTATCAGTTATTAAGCTTCTCTTAAAATAAATGACCTATAAGGATTGAATACAGCGATTCCACTGTAACCCCAGTTGATAAGTTTAGAACCAGCAACTGTAGAAGCTACTAGACCTGAACTTAGACCATCTAAACCACCAACACCTGGTAATTTGTTGCTGATGAAGTCACCACCCTTTAGAGTGAACATCTCGATAGCGGGAGTACCACTAGTCTTGTCAGCAGTAAGGTCTAAGAATAGACCAAATCCCTTATTGTCACCGTACTCACGGCTAAATGTCCGATCTACCTTAAACGAAATTGTGTTACCTGCAAACTCATAAGAATCGAAGGTAGCGCCTACGTTTACATAACCATTAGCTGCCTTAGACCATAGATAAGTACCACAGGTCTTAAAGTTAGCTAGCCAAGTGCTAAGATTTCTCTGAACATCATGCCACATCTTCTCATTGCAAAGGAAGATAAACTTATTACCGGTAGCAGACTCTGCCTTCTAGCACATCATGCTCATAGCAGTTTGGAATGCATCAACAGTAAGAGTAGTATAAACATACTTAGAAGCAAAACGTTCTACCTGAGGAATAATACCATCACCAATGTAAATGGGACGACCAGTGTCAGGATCAGAAATAGTGGCTTTACCATTCTTATCAACGTTGCACTTGTTGAAAAGTAGACCATTGTTTCTTACATATAAGAAGTTCTGTAGAAGGTTCTTCTCAACAGTATCCATCTTATAGATAGTTTCACTCATCTTGCCGTTGCCTTCACCCTTACCAATAGAAATAAATACATTTTCCATTGCCTTATAAAGAGCTGAGTAGGTATCATCAACACGGTGAGTAGAAATATAACCTCTATGCTTCTCTACATTTGACTGATACTTGACGTATCCTTCTTCGTGTAATTCAGGCATAGCATTTGACTGGAATCTGGTTGTGTCACCAGCGTGGTAGTCGTCTGGATTGATATGATCTGATAAATCAGTGGTAATTAGTCTACATTCTAGTACCCAATAGTCATCAGCCTTACGAATTGGTCTACTAATGCATTGGAACTATTGATAAGTGTTGTCTGACTTCCAAATATCATATTTCTGGTAGTAATTTTCCTTAAATGCAAAGAAGATTGAAGTACCATTAGCACCATCTCCTTCTGGAGTAGCTGCCAACTCAACTCTCTTAATGTAGTTGGTCTCAACTTCCCATTCAAAATACATACTATCAATACTTCTATATTTATCACTCGACTTAGAGTCACGGTAGAAAATGTTTCTAAGAGATTCGGTTAAATATGAAGCAGTCAATTCTGGATATAGCCTTGATACAATACCTAATCTAGTAGGCTTAGTACCTAAAAACTTATAAAAATCTTCATAAGTTCTGGTTTCACCCATCGTAGGGCGTTTTGTAATAAAATTTGCTACAATCATAATTTAAAATTTAAATGTTAATCTAAAAAATCGTCAATATCATTAATACTTATTTCTCCGTTTTTAGGCTAAGCTTTCCGCTTACGTACTACTGACTTAGCCTTTGCCTGGTTATAGGATCTTCCACCTTTAGCGTCCTCATAACCTCTATTATAGTTGTTCTTTGCAACTTCTGAAATCTTTTGTTTGTAATAACTACTTAGTTGTGCAAACATCTCTGGGCCCTTAATATTCATCCAGGCCATTCTGACTAGTTGATCTGGGTCAGCTAATGTATTATTAATTAGCCTATTTCCTTTTTTATCATACCCAGTTAGGAAATTATATATATCACGTTTATCTTCATCTTGTAACTCTAGATCTAAGTCGCCAAGATCTATAACCGAAGCTCTGTTAATAGCATCATAAATAGAACGTTGGTACTATTCTTGTTGTTGCTGCTATTGCTTCTAAATTTCTTCCTATTGCTATTGATTATATAAATCTTCTTTTTGTTTATAGTCTGTGCGTAGACTTTGTACTTTTTTATTAAACAAATCTTCATTTTGCTGCGATCTGTCTAACTCTTCTAAGGCTTCGTCTTCAGTTATATCTGGGATTCGTGACTTCAAATCTACAAGAAATAGTTCTTCATCTGACAAGTCATCAATCTTATATGTTTGTTCTTGTGGTTGCTATGCAGCAGAGTACTACTCAATTGCTTGTTGGGCAATGTACTAATTATAATCCTAAACAGACCAATTATTAGTACGCATAAAATTAAGTAGTCCAATTTCCTAATCATCTAGATCTGAATCATCTTCAGATAGAGAATTTAGAATAGATAACTAATCTTCATCATTTAAATTGTTAAAGTCAGAAGTTTCTTCTCCGTCTTCAGTTTCAAATTTTACAGCTCGGGGATCTACACCTTTTCCTCGTAGAAATTCTTCCAGAGCAGTTCCTTCAAATGAGGATTCCTCCTCTTGTAGGGACTCTTCTTCTTCTCCAGGATTATCTAAATCTTCAGTTGTTTGCATCTAGGAAGATACTTCTTCATCATCTTCCATAAAGTCTTCTAAGTTATCAATTTCATTAATATCCATATAACATTAATTCATTTTAATTGTTTGTTCGCAAAGATACGATTATTTCTTTACTTTGCAAAATAATAGTTATAATAATTAGTAAATTTACTATAGTTAGTTCTTTTTAACAATCTCTATTG
>Ga0310691_10004266_pt1 | contig 16236 bp, 16 predicted proteins | sample 176DNAGHGlowgp2_FD_203887 | JGI IMG/M metagenome (GOLD analysis project Ga0310691, IMG submission 203887) | Sheep rumen microbial communities from Palmerston North, Manawatu-Wanganui, New Zealand - 1766 DNA GHGlow gp2 (v2) (version 2) | ecosystem: Host-associated > Mammals > Digestive system >...
TGATGTCGGGGCCGGTGCCGTCGCCCTCGATGAACGGGACGATGGGGCGGTCGGGGACGCGGAGGCCCTGCGGGGTCATGGCGATCTTGTCGCCGGCGGGAACGGTGATGTGCTGGTAGGGCATGGTTGGAAGGGGTTGTTGAAAGGTTGAAAAGGTTGAAGGGTTGAAAGGTTGAAGGGTTGAAAGGGTTGAAGGGTTGAAAGGGGGGGCGTGGGCGGGGTGGGGAAAGGGCTAGTCCACGAAGATCTGGACGACGGGGTGGGTGGGACGGGCGGCGTCGAGGAAGGGGCGGAGCTCGCCGTAGGGGAGATCGCCGGGGACGAAGACGAGGAGGGCGTCGAGGGAGGGAGGGGCCTTCTCGGAGAGTTTCGCGCGGAAGGCGGCGGCGTCCGCGACGGGGAACTCCTCGACCTTGAGCTCGGGCTTGAGGGCGTCGTCCTTCCAGATTTCCTCGATCGCGACGAGCGTCGCGGCGGCGGCGCCGTCCTCGCCGCGGACGAGGCGCAGCTCGCAGGGCTGGGCGAAGCGCCGCTCGCGGTCGCGCCATTGCTCCTGCGGGAGGAAGGCCTGGTAGTAGGGGAAGCCCTCGGGCGGGGCGTCGACGCGGAGGCCGACCTTCTCGTCGTCCACGGCGCGGAGGAGCCGCGCGGCGATGCGGAGGCGGCCGCAGGGGACGGCGTCGTCCCAGGAGAAGGCGAGGACGGGGTCCGCCGCCTCCTTCTCGCGCAGCCCGCGCAGCGCGGCGATCGCCTCGGCGGGCGGGAGCGGGGCGGCGCCGTCGAGGGCGAGGCCCTCCCCGGAAAGACGGAGCGCGAGGTCGCGGACGCGGCGCGGGCTTCCCTCGGGGCGGGGCTCGGGGGAGAGGACGATGCGGACCGGGACGAACGCGTTGGTGGGGCAGAGCTTCGAGGAGACGACGGACTGGTAGACCTCGGCCTGCGGGGCGCGGCGCGGGACGTCGAACACGGTGACGGGCTCGTTGTAGGACGGCACGATCGAGCCGGGGCCGCGGGAGTCGACGTCGAGCGTGCCGTCGGGAAGGCGGGCGCCGCCGATGTAGACGAAGCCCTCCGCGGGGACGGGGCCGCCCGTGGCGGCGTCCGCGGCGAAGGACTCGAACGGGACGGGCTCGGCGCCGTCGATGCTCGCGGTCGCGAGGACGCGCTCGCCGATGGGCCAGAAGCGGAGCTTCGCGGGGTCGGCGCGGCGGCCGGGCGGAAGGCCGAGGAACTCGACCGCGCGGGCGATGTCGGACGCGAAGGCGACGGTGCGGAAGACCCCCTCGTAGTCGTGGCCGGAATTGAGCGTGATGAGGAAGAACTCGAGGATGCTGCCCGGGGGCAGGCCCGTCGTGAAGGCGTCCACGCGGACGGTGCGCGCCTCGCGGTCGGCGACGACGGCGCGGGAGACGAACCAGCGGTTGGTGTCGGAGAAGCGCTCGCGGTCGGCGTCGAAGGCCTCGTTCGCGGCGGCGACGAGTCGGTCGAGGGCGGCCTTCTCCTCCTCCTCCAGCGTCTCGGGCGGCGGATTGGGCGGGGGAAGCAGCCCGGCCTTGTCGGTGGGGAGCGCCTCGACGGGCGGCCCCGCGGCGGATTCCCCGGAGGAGGCCGGCGCAAGCGTTGCGAGGGCCTTCTCGACGGCGGCGGCCCTCTCCGCCTCGGCCGTGGCGGGGTCCGGCGCCGGCGCGGCTTCGTCGTCGAACCCGATGGCCGCCGGGCCCCATGTGGCGGGGTCGGAGGACTCCAGCGCGGCAACCGAGGCGAAGTCCGTCTCGGCGTCGGCGATCGCGTCGGCAAGGGCGGGCGGGGAGGCGTTGTCGGCGGCGGCGGTGGCGGTTTCGGCGGTGGCGGCGGGCGCTTCGACGACCTCGGCGGATTCGGCCGCGGGGGCGCCGCGGTCGTTGCCGCAGGAGGCGCAGAGCAGGGCCGCGCACAGCGCGGAGAAGGGGAAGGCGGGCGCGTTCTTCATGGGCCGGGAGTATACCCGACCCGGCGGGTTCTCGCAAGCGTTCCTCCGCAATTTCCGCAATTTCGCGGGGGGTTGCCCCGGGAGGGGGAATTGTGGTAGGATAGGAGGCCGACGGGGCGGAAAGGCATTTTCCGCTTGCTTTTCATGCCCGGTTTTTGTAGAGTCCTCGGCTCCTCAAGGAGAATCACCATGTCCCGAATCTGCGCAATCTGCGGCAAGGCGCCGCAAACCGGCAACCACATCGTCCGCCACGGCCTTGCCAAGTACAAGGGCGGCATCGGCCTGCACACCACGGCCGTCACGCGTCGCCGCTTCCTCCCCAACCTCAAGCGCGTCCACGCGCTCGTCGACGGCACGCCCCGCACGATCTACGCCTGCGCCGCCTGCATCAAGGCCGGCCGCGTGACGAAGGCCCCCGTCCGCAAGGTTCCCGCCGCCGCCGAGGCGTAGTCCCTCCGGCGCCCGCCCCCGCGCCGCGGCCGGGCGAGCGCGCCGAACCGACCCCGTGCGCCGGCCCGGCCCATCCGATTCCGTCGTCCCCGAGAGAAAACAAGGAGCGCCCCCATGAGCGACCTTCCCGAAACGCCGGTGAGCGAACAGGCCCGTCCCGCCGGTCCCGTCTCCAGCCGCGAGCTGGATCCGGAGGAGATCCCCTCCACGGACATCGTCTTCGAATGCCCGCACTGCGCCAAGTCGCTCTCCATCGACCAGCGCGGCGCGGGCCTCGTCATCCGGTGCACCCAGTGTGGCGAGCCGGTGACGGTGCCGATTCCCGAGGGCATGGCGATCGAGGACTTCGACGCCACGCCCGAGGAGCTCTCCGCCCAGCTGCTCAACACGCGGCAGACGCTCTCCCGAGCCCAGCGGCGCATCGCCGAGCTGGAGGCCGAGGTCGCCGCCTTCGCCGCGTTCCGCGAGGAGACCAAGCGCGCCCGCACCGCCGCGGAGGAGGCGGTCTCGTCGCTCCGCCTCGCCCTCGCGCGGACGCTGCGCGAGCAGGAGGCGGCGTTCGCCTCCGCCAAGGAGGCGCTCGCCCTGGCCGTCCCGCCGCCGCCCGTTCCGGAGAAGGCCGCCGAGCCCGCGAAGGCCTAGCGCCCCCGCCGAGCGATGCGCCGAGCGATGCGCGCCCTGCTCCCCCTTCTTCCCACGCCCTTCACGGAGCGCGAGGCCGACGCCGTCGGCCTCGCGCTCCTGCTCTTCCTGTTCATCCTGCTCGTCGCGGAGGCGGTGCGGTGAGCGGCGGCCGCGAACGGCATCGGCCGATCGTCGGGACGCTCGGCTACATCCTTTCGCCGGATCGCCGGCGCGTGCTCCTCGTCCACCGTACCTATCGCGAGACGGACGAGAACCTCGGCAAGTACAACGGCGTCGGCGGGCATCTGGAGCGCGGCGAGGACGTCGCCGCGTGCATGGTCCGCGAGATCCGCGAGGAGACGGGGCTGGAGGTCGTCTCGATGCGGCTGCGCGGGACGATCTGCTGGTCCGACTTCGGGCCGAACAAGGACGAGTGGCTCGGCTTCGTCTTCCTCGTCGACGCGTTCCGCGGCGAGCCGTTCGCGGACAACGAGGAGGGGACGCTCTCGTGGGAGCCGGTCGATCGCCTCGGCGACCTTCCGATGTGGAAGGGCGACCGGCTCTTCCTCCCGCTCGTGTTCGACGGCGACCCGCGCCCGTTCCACGCCTACATGCGCTACGAGGGCGACGAGCCCGCGGACTGGCGCTTCGCCCGGTTCGACTAGCGATGGGCGGCGGCGCGGAGGAGCGGGCGGCGCGGAGGAGCGGGCGGCGCGGCGACATGCTCGTCGAATGCCTCGTCGCGCTCGCCGTGGCGTCCGCCGTCTTCGTCCCTGCGCTCGCCGCGCTACGCGGCGCGCTCCGGCTGGACGCCGCCACCGCGCGACGCGCCGAGGGCGCGGCGGCGGCGCGGCCCGCCGCCCGCAGCGCCGCGACGGCGCTGCGGCTGGGCGCGGAGACGGAGCCCGTCGCCGTCGTCGAGGCGCCGGTGCGGACGGTGGTCCGCGCCGGGGAAGGCCGCGCCGTCGCGTCCGCCCTCGGCGTCGTCGCGGCGCTCGAGGCGCCGCCCCCGCTCCGTCCCGATCCTCCTCCCGCCCCGCAGGGAAGCCGCGGCCCGTCCCAGAAGTAGTCGGGCGGTGCTATTCCCCGTCCTTCTTCTCGTCCTTGTCGGAGGAACCGAAGAGGGAGCCGATGGCGTCCGTGACGGCGCCCGCGGCGCCGGTGACGACGTCCGCGGCCGCGCCTGCGACATCGGTGACGGCATCGACCGTCGCTCCGCCGAGGTCGACGACGGCGCCGGCCGCGGCCTTCACGGTGCCGACCGTGATCTGGCGCAGGATCTGGCCGACGGCGTCGAGCGCCGTCGCGCCGCCCGAGGCCTTGCCGATGTCGCGCAGCTCGATGTCGGGCAGCGGGATCGGGAGGCCCTTGCCGTTGGCGACCGCGACGCGGACCTTGGCGTCCTTGAAGAGGAAGTGCTCGATGACGACCTTGCGGCCGCCCTCCTTCTTCTCCTTGTCCTCTGCCTTCTCCTCCTCGGGCTTCTCCCCGTCGTCCGCGCCGAGATTGGAGAGCAGCTTGTGGAGATTGTCCTTGAGGCCCTTGAGCTCGTAGGTGACGAACGGACCCTCGACGGTGATGTCGCGGATGACGATCGGATCGTCCGGGCCGCCGAGGAGCGACGCCGGGTCGAGGTCGAACCGGAAGTTCTGCATCTCGAAGACATTCGCGTCGAAGCCCTCGGGCGGCCCGACGACGACGCCTTCGAGCCGCACGACGCCGGAAAGGATGCGCGTGTAGGCGTTGGTGACGTCGACGCGAGTCCCCAGCATCATCGGGCCGCCGCGCTCGGCGGCTTCCTTGATGATCGGGCCGAGCGCGAACTGGAGCACGAGGACGAGGACGGCAAGGACGACGACGATCCCGACGAGGAGGCGGACGAGCAGCGGGCGGCGCTTCCGGGCGGGGGCTTTCGTTTTGGCGGGGGTGGATTCGGACATGGGGAAAAGGATAGCATAGGCGAAAACCGTCCGCAAGCGGGATTTCCGCGGGAGGGGGGCTAGCCGCGACGGGAGACGGTGGCGCGGTGGAAGAGGACCGCCGCGCCGGCGGGGTTCCAGCGGGCGAGGGCGTCGCGCCAGGCGCCGGGGACGGCGGACTCGTCGAGGTGGCGCGGGAGGGAGCGCCCGCCGGCGTCGAGGACGCGGAGCGGCGACGTGCGCTCGACGGGCTCGTACTCCTTCCACTCGACCGGAACGTCGTGCAGGAAGCCGTCGCCGCCGCGGACGGAGACGTAGTCGGTCCGGGGCTCCTCGCGGAAGCCGTGCGCCGTGATCTCGACGACCTGCTCGCCGCCCCCCTGGTGGCGCAGCGAGGCCTTGAGCAGGGAGCGCGTGGCGCAGTCGGGGTGGCGGAAGGCCTCCTCGCCGTGGTAGTTGGCGATGGCCTCGTGCTCCGGGGCGGAAGGGGCGCGGTCGGAGGCCTTGCGGTGGATCTCCTCGTGCGTCCGCGTCTGCTGGTAGAGCGGGATGCAGAGCAGCGGCGCGAGCGAGAAGTAGAGGTGCCGGAACCATTCGTTGCAGAACGTGTTGAAGACGCGCCGCGACTCCGCCAGCTCGAAGGAGCGGAACCGCTCGGGGCGCGTGTCGAGGTCCGCCTCGCGCAGGTGCGCGGGGTCGATGCGGTTGAGGCGGCGGTCCTTGCGGAACGCGAAGTCGTCGCCCCAGCCGAGCTCGCGGTCGCGGAGCAGGCGCACGGTCTGCTCCTGCGCCAGCGGGGTGTAGAGGAGGCGGAACTGGACGGGATGGTCGCGGTCGACGGCGTGGAAGAGCGCCTCGAACTCGCGGTTGGCCATCAGCGTGAAGGGGTGCGCGGGGTCGAGTTTGCGTGCGCGCTTCTCGAGGCGCGCCACCTCCGACTCCACGGCGCGGCGCAGCGAGCGCGAGTCCTCGCGGCCGGAGAGCGGCGACGGGAGGCGGGAGAAGCGGAGGTCCGGCGCGGCGGGGCTTCCGAAGAGCAGGAAGCGCTCGTTCTCGAAGACCGGGAACGGCCGGTCGATCGAGGCGTGCAGCGTCTCGGACTTCGAAACGGAGCGCAGCTTTCCGTCGGAGCCGCGCTCCATCTCGGTCCAGGAGATGCGGAGCGCCCCGTGGTAGGTCTTCGTCGTCCAGCGCTGCGCGAGCGTGTCCGCCAGGACGAACGGGCTCCCGGAGATCTCGCCGCTGGCGGTGCCGAGGACGGAACGGTCGCCGAGCAGCTCGTCGTCGAGCCCGAACGTCTCGCGCAGGTCGCGCAGGCGCCCGGCCGTGAAGAAGGGGTCGAACTCGATGCGGGGAAGGGTCTTGTGCGCGAGCTCCGCGGGGAGCCCCCAGTCGAAGAGGCGGTTGAGCGGCGCCATCTGCGCCCAGGCCTTCTCCTTCGCGGCGGCGAGGCCCTTGGCGAGCGCCGCGACGGACTCCCGGAGCGCGCGGACGGCAGGGACGAGCACCTTGCCGTGGAGGCCGAAGAGGGCGGACGCCGCGAGGCCGCAGCCGACCATCGCCCAGGCGCGGGGGGCGTCCGGCGCCGCCCCGTCGCGGAAGCAGAGCGCCGTGAGCGCGGCGAGCGCGAGGGCCGCGAGGATCGCGAGCGCCAGTACGAGGTTGCGCAGGAGGGTGCGCGAGGAGAGGCGGGATTTTTCGCGCGCGAGGCTCCGCTCGAGCGTGCGGACGTCCGCGACGAGGCGGCGGTTCTCCCCCTCGTCGACGCCGGACTCCGCCACGAGCGCCTCGAAGCGCTCCGCGACGTTCTTCCGGTGTGCGTCGCGCAGTTCGCGCCGCCACAGGTCCAAAGGCTCGTAGACGTCCTCCACCATGCCCCCCAGTCTACCACACCCCGCCCCGCGCCGCAACGCGGTCACGCCCTTGTTCGGGCGTCGAGGCGGCGGCGTGGGCCGCGATGCCGGCGGACGAGTCCGAGCCGTCGGTGCAGTTCGTCGTCGAGCGCGCGAAGCGTCGGGCGGGGCAGGGCGGCGAGAAGTGCCGCGGCCTCCCGCCGAGGCTTCGCGAGCGCGGCCCGGCGGGAACGGGCGGGAGCGGGGCGACCCGGTGCGCGAATCGCGAGCAGTTCCTCCGCCGAGCCGGGCTCGTCGAGCCCGCAGGCGAGGCGGAAGCGCTCGGCCAGGCGCTTGTACGACATCAGCGCCTTGTAGTGCGGCAGGAGTTCGGGCGCGTTTTCCGCCAGCCAGCCGTGGATGCCGGGCGCGCGCCCGACGATGGTGCCGTCGGCGTCGCGCTGGTACGAGGCGTCGACCGCGGGCTCGAGGTCGGCGACGAGCGAGCCGAGCAGGATGCGCTCCGTGAGCGAGTCGCGGGAGCGCTCCCACGCGGCGAGGAGCGCTTCGGGGGAGGGCGGCGGGAAGATGGAAGCCGCACGCCGGCGCCGCAGCGCGCGGCGGCGGCGGGCGTCCGCGGCGAGGGCGCGTGCACGGCCGCGGGCCTGGGCGCGGGAAAGGAGGTGGCCGAGACCGAGCCCAAGGCCGGAGAGCGCAAGGAGACCGAGCGTGACGGGCCAGCAGAGGACGGCGAGCTCGAGAAGGCCGATGGCTAGCATTCCGTTGTAGCGATCCTCCGTTGCGGGGGAGAACAGACCGGAGTAGAACGTGTCCGGCTCGCGGTCGGCGCGCCAGCGGTAGCGGGATGTGGGGGAATATCCGTAGGGCATGGGAGAAAGATAGCACAGACAACGGAGGAAAATCAAGTACAGAAAAGAAATTGTTGAAAACACAAGAAATAAATACGAAGATTATGGTGAATCGGCCGAGGGCCGGATTCCGTGGATTCCCGCCCAACGCCGCCGGGTCCCGCCGGATTTCCGCCCAACGCCGCCGAGCCCCGCCGGATTTCCGCCCAACGTCGACAGATTCCTGCGGAATCGCGAGAGAAGATCGATGCCCTGTCCGTGCCCCGCCGGACGCGGACGCGACCGGCGGGGCTCGGGCAGGAACTAGGCGTTTGAAGAGCGACGGGGCACGGGCAGGAACTAGGCGTTTGAAAACCGGCGGGGCCCGGGCAGGAACGGGGCGTTAGAAGAACGTGCCGCGGGCGCGCTCGCGCGTTTCGGCGGAGGCGGCGAACGGGATGCGGGTCGTGTAGCCGGCGCGGGCGGCGACGATCATTTTGGTCGGCCAGCGGAAGAGGTCGGCATTCCACTGCGCGACGGTGTCGTTGTAGAGCGTGCGCGCGGCGGTGATCTCCTTCTGGAGGTAGGCGTTCTGCTGCATCGCGTCGGCGATCGCCTCGTGCGCCTTGAGCTCGGGGTAGGCCTCGACCTGGGGGAACAGGCGGCCGCAGATCGCGTCGACCTGGCCGGCGACCTGGTTGCGCAGGGCGTCGCCCGTCGCGGTCCCCTCGGGGGCGCGGCCGCCGCGGTAGGCGGCGACGGCCTTCATGATGTCCTTGTCCAGGTCGATCGCCTTCTCGACGAGCGGGGCGACGTTCTGGAGGATCTGGACGCGCTGCTCGAGGTAGTTGTCGATCTGCGAGGCGTCCTGCTGGAGCTTCTGCTGGAGGCGCTGGAAGTAGTTGCGCGCCGAGATCTTCATGAAGAGGAAGACGAGGCCGGGGAGGATGCCGCAGACCCAGAGCAGGATCTCGAAGAGGGTCGAGCCGAAGCCGACCTTCACGGGCAGCTGCCTGTCGATGACGCGGATGTCGCGCCCCTCCTCGCGGACGGGGCCGGTGGTTTCGTCGAGTTCGTTGGCCATGGTTGTGTCTCCTAGGGCGGCGATTATAGGAAACGCGGCCGTTCCGGGTCAAGCGGAAACGGCCGCGGATTCCTGCCGGCGCTAGCGGCGGTGGCGTCCGCCGTGGCGCGGGGGCGGGGGCGGAGCGTGCCGCCGGGGCGGCGGCGGGGGCGGAGGCCGGTGCCAGTGCCGCGGGGGCGGAGGCGGCGGCGGGGGCCGGTGCCAGTGCCGCGGGGGCGGAGGCGGCGGGGCGACGTAGACGCGCTCCGTCACGACCGGCTGCTGCACGACGACCGTCGAGGACGGGACCGTCGTGTAGGCGCCCGACGAGGTGTAGACCGTCGTCGAGGCGGCGGGGGCCGAGTAGACGACCGGCGTCTCCACCACCACGGGGGGCGGCGGGGGCGGGGTCGTGGCGGCCGCCGTGACGGCGGCGCCGAGGATCAGGCCGGCGACGAGCGCGCCGGCGCCGTGTCCGCCGCGGGCGGAGGCCGTCATGGGCGCCGCCGCGAGGGCGGCGACCAGAAGGGGCGCGGCGAAGGCTTTGAGTGTCTTGTGGTTCATGGCGAACTCCTTGGGTTGGGGTTTTACATGAACGTAGACGATAAAAAGTGAACGAATATTCACTTTTATTTTTCGCCCGCTCCAGGAGCGGATTTTCTCCGCTCCGACCTTCTCGGAAGACAGAGGGCGCGGCCGTCGGGAAGGCGGCCGCGAGGGGGGGCCTAGTCCAGATGGTGGTGGGCGCGGAAGGCGGCGTCCGCCTCGGCGCCCATGTAGTGGGCGCGGACCTTGGCGTCGGTGCGGCGCAGGTCGACGAGGATCAGGCCGTCGACGCAGTCGCCGAAGTCGGGGTCGACGTTGAAGGCGAGGATCCGGCCGCCGAGCTTGAGGTACTGCTTCACGAGCACCGGGATGCCCTTCCTGTCGCTCTCGAGGTCGGAGACGATGGAGCTGACGAGGTCGGTGTTGGCGATCATCTCCTCGTAGTCCTTGCCCTTCCACTCGGCGCGGCGGCCGCGGCGCGGCGGGCGCAGGGGCTTCACGAACCGGGCGAGCTCCCCGGCAAAGTTGGAGAGGCGCAGCGAGCGCAGCAGCATGCTGCGGGACTCGTCGCGGTAGGCGGCGCTGATCGAGACGGGGCCGAAGAGGCTGTGGTAGTCCGGGTTGCGGGCGATGAACGCGCCGATGCCCTTCCAGAGCATCATCAGCGGCGCGAACGCGCGCTGGTACTCGGGCCGGACGAACGAGCGGCCCATCTCGATGCAGGGCTGGCAGAGGTCGATCAGCCGCTTCGAGTAGCGGAAGAGCGAATGGGTGTAGAGGCCCTCGACGCCGAACTTCGGCACGATCTCGGGGGCGAGGCCGAGGCGGTAGGCGCCGACGAGGCGGCGCTCCTTCGGGTCCCAGAGGAAGAGATGGCGGTAGTGGGGGTCGTAGACGTCGACGTCCGTCGCGCGCCCGGTGCCCTCGCCGACGGCGCGGAACGTGGTCTCGCGCAGGCGGCCGATCTCGCGCATGATCGGGTTCTCGGGCGCGAGGGGGGCCATGTAGACGTCGAGCCCCGAGCCGGAGAGCAGGAATGCGTCCTTCGGCAGCGCGGCGAGCGCGGCCTCGATCTCCTCGCGCGGCGTCTCGGGGATGATCGGCTCCTGCGGGCCGGCGGCGGCGGGCTTGCGGCGGGGGAGCCGGAGGAGGCGCTTCTTCGCGGGGGCGCGCCCCTCCAGCGCGTAGGAGCGCAGGCGCAGGAGCTGGATCAGCTCGCGGTCCGACGGCACGCGCGCGATCTCGCCCGGCGTCACGGGCTTGCCGATGTAGGCGGTGATCGTCCGGCGCCGCTGGCGCGCGGTCATGCGCGGCAGGAGCACGGTCCGCAGGCGCGGGTGGACGAGCCCCGCGAGCTGGAAGAGCGCCGGGTTGCGCCCGCAGAAGTGCATCGGGACGACCGTCGCGCCGGCCTTGCGCGCGAGCGCGGCGATCGTCTCGCTCCACGGCGGATCGCGGACGAGGCGGCGCCGGAGGTCGATGGAGGAGACCTCGCCGGACGGGAACACGCCGAGGATGTGCCCCTCCTTGAGCCAGCGGACGCACTCCAGCAGCGGCCGGATGTTCTGCTTCGCGGCGGCGGAGGAGCCGAAGGGGTTCACGAAGATGAAGTCCTTGCGCATCTCCGGGATGGCGTCGAGGAAGTAGTTGGCCATCACCTTGAAGTCCGGGCGCGTGCGGCGGAGGATGTCCAGCAGGACCACGCCCTCGATGCCTCCGAACGGGTGGTTCGAGACGAGGATGACGGGACCCTCCTTCGGGATGTTCGCGAGGTCCGTCTCGTCGAGCTCGACGTGGATGTTCATCCCCTTGAGGACGGCGGCGTTGAAGTCCGGCTCCTCGCCGCTGCGCTGCAGGGCGCGCGCCTCGGTGATGATGCGGTCGAGCTTGGGGAAGCCGACGGCATGCTCGACGAGAAAGCGAGAGACGGGGTTGCGGAAGCCGCGGGGCGCCTTCGCGGGGTTGATCTTGAAGACTTTGTCGTTCTTCATCGGGGGAGTGGAGGAGAGGAAAAGGGGACGGGAATGCGGAACCGGAGGAGGCCGCGCGACGGCGGGGATTCTACCCCACCGGACGGCGGAGCGCAAGCCGGAGGGCGGCGGCCCCCGCCGCGCCGAGCGCGACGGCCGGGGGGACGGCCGCCGCGGACGCGATGCCGAAACCCGCCAGCGCGGCCGCGACGGAGGCGCCGGGCAGGCGGGCGAGCAGGACGCCGAAGGCGAGCGCGCCGGCGAGCGACGCGCGGGGCGCGGCGGCGAACGGCGCGAGCAGCGCCGCGGCCGCGAGCCCGGGCGCCTGCCGCCGGAACGCCCGCGGCCACGGCCGCCCCGCCGCGAGCGGCGGCTCGGCGGGGACGCGCAGCGCCGCCCACAGCGCGACGGCCGCGAGCGGCGCCCACGCCCGGCCGGCGAGCGCGCCGGCGGGCAGGAGGCGCCCCGCCAGCGCCGCCGCGGCCGCGCCGAGCGCGGGCGCGGCCGTGCCGGCACCGGAGGCCGGCGGCTCCCGGCGGAAGGCGAGCGCCGCGCCCGCCGCCGCGCAGAGCGCGACGGCCGCGGCCCCGCCGGCCGGGGCCGGGACGAAGGCCGCGACCGCCAGGAGGGCGAAGGCCGCGACAAGGAGCGCCGCGTCCGCGCGGGAGGCGCGCGCGGCGGGCGCGCGCTCCCCGCACCAGGGGCACGGGGAGAGTTCGCGCCCGGGGCGCCCGCAGGCGGGGCACCGGCCGGAGCGGAGAAGCGTCTGCGGAACGGAACGGGACACGGGGAAAAGGGCCGGGGGCGAAGCGGACAGGCCGCTTCGCCCCCGGAAGACCGCGGAAGGCGCGCTACTTGGAGATCACGCCCGAGGAGAGCGTCGAGGCGTCCGCGCTGTTGACCCACGCGGGGCCGACGGCCTGGACGTCGTAGGTGCTCTTGCCCCAGGTCCAGGTGCCGTTGAGCATGCGGAAGCCGGTCTGGAGGTCGTAGTTGAGCGAGCCGACGAACTTGTTGTCGGTCGTCCGCACCTCGAACTGGGCGTTGTAGGTGTTGTAGCCGGCGTTCGTGTCCTGGTTGACCTTGCCCGTCTGCTGGATGTTGGTGAACTTGCCCTTCATCACGATGCCGTTGTTGAGCGTCATCGTGAGGTTCTGGCCGTTCTGGCTCACGGTGATCGCCGAGACGGAAGATCCGGAACGGGTCGTCGTCGTCGTCGAGGAGCTGGAGGAGCCGGAATCCCCGTTTCCGGTCGCATCGACGTAGTACTTGTAGGTGACCTCGATCGTCTTGTTCAGGGGCGGGGCCGTCAGGAAGGTGATCTGCCACGTGCCGCTCGCGTACACGATCGTACCGGAACCGTTGACGCCGCTCCCGACCAGCGCCCCCTCCGCGTTGTCGCGGAACGCCGTCTCGTCTCCGATCTTCACGGCGACGGATCCCGGAACCACGTTCGCGTGGGAGAGGGTTCCGTTGTAGGCGCGCTGGGAAACGGAAGTCGAACCGAAGGAGTCGGAGCCGCCCTTGGACTCCGTCACGGTGGTGTTGGCGGTGCCCGTCGAATCCGTGGTGGTGGTCGTCGTCGAGGAGGTCGCCGTCGTCACGGCACGGTAGGTGCCGGAGAAGTTCATGGCGTCGTAGCTGCTGCTCCAAGAGCCGGAATCGGAGGTCCCGGACCATTCGCACCCGACGAAGAGGGTGGCGAGGGCCGCGGTGAGGGCAAGGGTCGGTTTGATGCCGTGCATGGGTGGTTTTCTCCAGTGGAGGAAAGGGGATGGGTGACGAAATCGGTTCCGATTATAGAACGAACGGGGCAAAAAGGCAACATGGAAATCCCGGGCGGGGCGTCCGCCCGTGCAGGCGCCCTCCGGAGCTGCCGGAACGCCTTGTCCCGAGGGGAGGTTTCTGCTAGACTCCGCGGCCATGGAAACGCAGAGAACCTTCGATCCGGGGCGACCTTTCCGCCCCCGTCCCGACGACGGGACGCTGGCGCGCATCGACGCGCTCCGCATCCTCGCCCGCTGGGAGGAGACGGGCGAGTTCCCCGACCGCATGCTCGGGGACGTCCCCGCCTTCCGCCGGGGCTTCGTGATGGATCTGGTCTATACGACGGTGCGCAACGCGCGCGCGCTTGCCTTCGCGGTGGACGGCCTCGTCCGCACCCGCCCCGAGCACCCCCACGCCTACGCGGCGCTGCTGCTCGGCGCGGCCCAGATCCTGCTCATGCCCGACGTCGCGCAGCACGCCGAGGTCCACGCCACGGTCGAGGCGCTCAAGGCGCTCGACGGCCCCTCCCCCGCCGGCTTCGCCAACGCCGTCCTGCGCAACCTGCTCCGCCACGAGCCCGCCATCCGCGCCTCCCTCGCCGCCGCGCCCCTCGCCGTGCGCGAGTCGCACGTCGACGAGCAGGTCGCGCGCTGGACCGCCCGCTGGGGCGAGGCCCGCGCCGAGGCGATCTGCAAATGGGACAACCGCCCCGCCTCCGTCACGCTCGTCCCCGTCCCCGGCCGCGCGACGGCGCCGGAGATCCTTGCCGCGATCTCCGCCGCGGGCGTGCGCGCCGCGCCCCATCCCGGGCTCCCCTCGGCCGCGGTCGTCGTTCCGCACGGGTCCCGCGTCGACCTCCTCCCCGGCTTCCGCGAGGGGATGTTCGCCATCCAGGACCCCGCCACGCTCGAGGCGGTCCGCCTGCTCGACGTCCGCCCCGGCCAGCGCGTCCTCGACGCCTGCGCCGCCCCCGGCGGCAAGACCGTCCAGATCGCCGCGCGCCTCCGCGGCGAGGGCGCCCTCGTCGCGACGGACTGCTGGCGCGACCGTCTCAACCCGCTCCGCGAGAACCTGGAGCGCTTCGGCTTCGACGGGTTCGTCCGCGTCGCGGTCGCCGACGCCAAGCGCGTCTCTCCGCGCGACCTCGCGGCGGGGCCGTTCGACCGCATCCTCGCCGACGTGCCGTGCAGCAACACCGGCGTCCAGCGCCGTCGCGCGGACGCCCGCTGGCGCTTCGACCCCGCCCGCCTCGCCACGCTCGCCGAGACGCAGCTGGCGATCCTCGAGAACCTCGCGACGCGCCACCTCGCCCCCGGCGGGCGCCTCGTCTACAGCACCTGCTCGATCGAGGAGGAGGAGAACGAGCGCGTCGTGGCGGAGTTCGTCCGCCGCCACCCGGAGTTCCGCGTCGCGGCGCAGACGCTCCAGGTGCCGCCCGACCGCGAGTGCGACGGCGCCTTCGCGGCCGCGCTCGAGCGCGGGGCGTAGCGCGGGCGCCGCCCCCGCCGCCCCGCCCCCGCGGCGCGGCGCCTACGGCCGGTACTTCGTCTTGATTTCGGGGAGGGCCTTCTCGAGGGCGGCGACGCGGGAGGCGTCGGAGGGATGGGAGGAGAGAAGCTCCGGGGTCCCGCCGGAGCCGGCGGCGGACATCTTGCGCCAGAAGGCGGGGGCGCAGTCCGGGTCGTAGCCCGCGAGCGTCATCAGCGCCAGGCCCATGTAGTCGGCCTCGCTCTCGTGCCGGCGCGAGAAGGGCAGCAGCGCGCCGACCTGCGCGCCGAGGCCGTAGACGCCGGCCGCCGCGGACTGCACCGCGGCGCTGCGGTCCTTCGTCGCGTAGCCGACCGCCTGCGCGCCGGCCGCCGCCAGCAGCTGCTGGCTCATCCGCTCGTTGGCATGCTTGGCGACGGCGTGCGCGACCTCGTGGCCGAGGACGACCGCGAGCTCGTCCGACGCCACGAGCGCCATCAGCCCCGTGTAGACGACGATCTTGCCGCCGGGCATGCAGAAGGCGTTGACCTCCTTGTCCTGGACGAGGTTGAACTCCCAGGCGAAGTTCGAGACCTCCCTGGCAAGGCCGTTCTCGCGCAGGTAGCGCTCGGTGGCGGCCGCGATGCGGCGCCCGACGCGCTCCACCTGCGCGGACTGGACCTTGTTTCCGGAGACCTTGGCCTTGCCCATGTAGCTCCTGTACTGCGAGAGGCTCGACGAGAGGATCTCGGAATCGGAGACGAGCGAAAGCTGGCGGCGCCCGGTGATCGGGACCGTGGCGCACCCGACGGCCGCGGCCGCGAGCGCGAGGAGGAGGACGATGCGTTTCATGGCGCGGATTCTACCATTCCTCCGCCCGCCGCGGCAAGCCGGCGGGCGCAGTCGAATCCACTCGCATGGGCGGCGGGGTCTCGACCCCGCCACCCATGCAGAGGGGGTTTATTTCTTCTGCTGCGTCGGGCCGAAGTTGGAGGCCGTGACGGAGGTGACGTCGGACGGCTTCGGGAGGTAGGGCTTCTTCTCGAGGTCGCGCTGGAAGAGGCGCAGGTGCTCGCCGCGCGGGAGGATGTCCACGACGTCCGGACCCCGCCACGAGACCTTGTAGACGACGCCCGCGGTCTTCTCGGGCCGCACGACGGTCCGGATCGCGTGGCGCAGCTCGGCGGTCTGCCCGGCCTTGAGCTTCGGGAAGACGAGCAGGCCGTTCTTCTCCTCGAGCGCGACCTCCTTGCCGTCCACGAACCCGTGGATGGCCTTGCCCATCCACGCGTAGCGGCGGAACGCGGCGACGCCGCCGCGCTTGAGCGTCAGCGCCATGCAGCCCTTCTCGGGGTAGCCGGAGGCGAGCTTCCAGGCGGCGGTCTCGCGGTCCATCGGGACGTTGACGACCCACGCGCCCTTCTCCTTCGTGACGGCGTTCTCCCAGACGATCTGCATCGACTGCGGGGCGGTGCCGCCGCAGCAGCCGGCGATCGAGCGGAACTTGCTCAGCGAGATCGTGTTCGGCATCGAGCCGCCCGTGAAGCCGCCGATCATGCGCTTGTCGATGTCGTGGTAGGTGATCGAGCCGTCGGGCGTGTCGGGTTTGGAGTTGTCGCACACGACGTAGGTCGCGCTGTCGATCTGGTTCTCCACGAGCTGGTTGCGCGCGAAGAGGTTGATGTCGTTCCAGTACTGCGGGAGGCCGGACTGGATGAGCTGCCAGGCGCAGCAGATCATGTCCTTGATGCAGCACGTCTCGCAGTGCTCCTCCTCCATCG
>Ga0310691_10004267_pt1 | contig 16236 bp, 9 predicted proteins | sample 176DNAGHGlowgp2_FD_203887 | JGI IMG/M metagenome (GOLD analysis project Ga0310691, IMG submission 203887) | Sheep rumen microbial communities from Palmerston North, Manawatu-Wanganui, New Zealand - 1766 DNA GHGlow gp2 (v2) (version 2) | ecosystem: Host-associated > Mammals > Digestive system >...
TGAGACTGGCGGCGGAGTAAAGAACTCGGACGGCAAGAAGACAGAGAATTACACCGAGTGGGACTATGTCATAAATGAGGGCAACCGCGACACAGACCTCTCGTTCAATATCTACAAGAGCAAGGATCAAAAGAAAAGCGACATCTTCTACCTCTATGGCGGGCAGACATACAACCCATACGAGGGACCTGACTCCACACACTATTACAATAAGGGGACACCTCTCGGCAACGGCACAGAGCAGATGGAGCAGCCCACCATGAGTATAAGTCTGGACGGGAAGAACGCGTCGAAGACCATCACCGTAACCGACATTCCGGCCGGAGGTGAAATGAATCTGACGCTCCACTGCACGAACATGGCTCACGCTCACCAGGGCAAGGACTTTACCTATGATCTCATATTGATGGAATCAACCAATCAAAAGGGACTTCAGATTCTCATGGACGGTGTTCCCATCAACGGACGCTCGCTGCTGCTCGCACAAAACCAGACCGTCACAAAGCAGATAACCATAAGGCAGACAGACGAGAGCGTTCTCGACTACGAGAGAGTAATGCTGCGTTTCTGCTCACAGTACCAGCCCCTGGACATCTATGACGACGTAACCATAAACGCACACTTCTCGCCGTCGTCGTCGCCTGTCGAACTGGCCGTCACGGAGCCTGTGCTGAACATCGAGACCATGAACCGCCAGAAGGGCAACGTGGAGCTGAAGCTGAAGAACTTCAACCGACAGTTCAAGGGTCTGAAATACGTTGGCCTGCAATACCGCTACGAGGGCAACACCCAGTGGAACACCCTGCACACATACGTTCTTAACAAGAAAGACTCTACCGGCGTGGAATTCAGCACACTGCCCCAGAAGAACGAGGTGAAACACCTCTACGACATGAAGGACGACAACATGTTCCCGCAGGGCAAATACCAGTTCCGGGCCTTCACCACAACGATGTACGGCGAGCAGCCTGTAAGCGTCTATTCCGACGAGGTGACGGTGGTTAAGGACAACGTGCGTCCGCGCAACCTCACCACACCCGCTCCCGCAAACGGCATTTTGCGCTACGGCGACGACCTGGTTGTTGAGTTCAACGAGGACATCGTTCCGGGTTATGTCTCCGACAAGAACGTCATAGTCACAGCCAAACTGAACAACCAGCCGGTTGAGCACGAGGTGTCCGTTCACCTGAGTCGCAGGGGCGGAGGTGCACACACCGAGAATCCCATATTCCTGAACGGCGACTTCTCCACCGATTTCTGGCTAAACCGCGAGGGCAACGGCACTGTGTTGCAGCTGGGAATGGGAAGCAACGTCTTCTCGCTCGGCTTCAACAACGGCCACGCAGAAATCCATCTTGCCGGAACAACTATGGTAAGCCGCGAGACGGTGCCGGAGAACGAGTGGACATTCTTCGCTCTCAGCTACAAGGCTGCAGACCATACGCTCTCGCTGCTGGCTCAGTACGGCGAGGTGAACGTGAAGCTCTTTGACAACGAGCCCGTGCCCATTGACAACGCGAACGCCATCTACTACTCAGATGACAGTCGCCTCTACCTCGGACCCATCTCAGCCCGCATCCACGACCTGAGCCTTTACAAGGTCTATCGCGATGTCAAGGATGCCGCTGCAGCGAAGTACGAGGCAAAGGACAACTATGTCTATGGCCTGACGAACTATTGGCCTATGAACGAGGGTCATGGCGACTTGGTTGCAGACACACGCCACACGCACGACATCACACTCGAAGACTCGTGGGAACTGGAGAATACGAACTATTGCCTGCATACCAAAGGCGAAACCGTAGAAGCCGACATCTCACGCATCAACACCAGTCGCGGCGACAGCTATGCCATAGAGATGTGGGCAATGTCCAATCTGACTATAACGGGAGGTGAGACGATCTTCGAGACGGGCAGCAAGCCCTCGAACCGCCTGCGTCTGTCTTACAAAGCAAACAAGGACATCGTGCTTGAATACGGCGAGCAGAGTCAGACGGTGGCCAGTTACGAAGACTTCTCTAACCATTCTGGAATGAACCACCTCGCCCTGAATGTGGTGCGCGGCCAGTCGGCCAGCTTCTACTTCAACGGGAAGCGCACGGCTGTTATCGCCGAGAGTGAGGTGCCGCCATTGGAAGGTTCGAAGATGCTAGTCGGACAGGGCCTCGACGGCTTCATCGACGAGATCCGCATCTGGAAGGCTACACTCTCCGAGGACCGTCTGCTATCGAACATGTACAACACAATAGACACCGCAGACGCCTACTCACGCGGACTCGTGGCCTACTATCCGTTTGAGAAGCCCGGTACAGTCAACGGCGTCTCCACCATGGTGCCGACCCTGGAGAATATGGCACCGCGCACCGCCGCCAGTACGGGCGCAGCCGATGTGCTCGCAGGGGCTGTCAGCGAGAACAGTTTCATTGCCTCGTTTGCTCCGTTGAAGAACGCTCCCGAGGAGAGCCGCATTATTGCCAAGCCCGTGGCTTCGGAGCGCAAGCTGGTAATCCGAATTGAAGAAGGCGCTGGTGTGAATGCCCGCGACATCGAGGGTACAACGCTCAACATAACCGTGGATAAGATCTACGACAAGAACGGCAACCCGTCGGCTCCGATACGCTGGACCTCCTACGTGCAGTTGAACACTCTGAAATGGACCAAGGACTCCGTGAACGTAATCAAGCAGTACGGCGACGCCTACACCTTCGACGTCAACATAGAGAACCGCAGCGGCAACACAGAGTACTACACATTATATAATATGCCGCAATGGCTGACTCTCGTCGATAGCGAGCGCTCGGACGACGTAGCTCCGCTCACGACCAAGACCCTGCGCTTCAGCGTGAATCCGCTCGTGGCCGTCGGCAACTACGACGTGACCATCGGTCTCCAGGGCAACAACGAGATCCTCGAACCTCTGCGCATCGTTATGAAGGTGAGCGGCGAGGCTCCGACCTGGGCTTTCGACCCGAGCAAGTACGAGAACACGATGAGTATCGTCGGACAGGTTTATGTCAACGGCATCCTGATGGGTAACAGCGAGAGCTGCTTGGCTGCCTTCATTGGCGACGAGTGTCGCGGTATAGCCCATCTGGAGCAGATTCGCGGCGCCGCATACGTGGCAATGAGTGTCTATGGCAACGCTCAGCAAGAGGTGAACGGTGTGATGCGCGATCTGGACAAGGGCCAGCCCCTGACCTTCCGCATCTGGGATGCCACCACCGGCGTTGCTTACACCAACGTGATTGTAAGCCTCAATAATACTCAGGGCGAATCCCCGCTCTCTCTGCCCAGCTCGCAGCTGTACTTCGACCCCGTGGAGAGTTACGGCGATTTCGCCCACCCTGTAATCTTCGCCAAGAGTAACCATGTAGAGCAGAGACTTCCCGTCAAGACGGGCTGGAACTGGCTCTCGCTGGCCGTCGAGCCTGCTAACACGAAGACCTCTGCCGTCTTCAAGGACCTCTCCTCGTGGAACGTCCGCGTGAAGGACCAGCACACAGGCTCCTCCTACTGCAACGGAACCTATTGGGCCGGCGTTCTCAAGAACGTACACTCTAACACCATGTACAAGATGCTTCTGAGCCGACTCCCGGAGAGCAAGGAACTGCCGGCACAGCTGCCCGTTTCGGGTGAGCAGGTGAAACTCTATGAGACTCCTGTTGTCCTCCATGACGGCTGGAACTGGATTGCCTATCTGCCCACAACGACTATGACTCTTGATCAGGCTCTGGCCGGAGCCGATCCGCAGATCGGTGACCAGGTGAAGTCGCAGAAGGGCTTTGCCTACTACGGCCCCTACGGCTGGGAGGGCAACCTCAAGGCCTTGGAGAACGGCAAGGGCTACCTCTACCACAGTTTGGAGAAGAAGATCAAGGAGTTTGTCTATCCGACTCTCACCTCAGGCACCAACCGCCAGGTCAAGGGAGAAAAGGGTCAAGACAGTCAATGGTCAGGCTCTCTCCCCCTCACGGGGGGAGTCGGAGAGGGGCCCATGTACTTCTCGCCCGTAGATCCCACTACCTATCCCGACAACATGTCTATGGTGATAATGCTGACCAACGGCGGAGAGGCTGTGCTGAACGCCGAGATCGCGGCTTACGTCGGAGACGAATGCCGGGGAGTTGCCACCGTGACCGACGACCTCTACTACCTGCTTATCGCAGGCGAGGGTAGTGGTCAGCCTATGGAACTCCGAGTCTCTGTCGGCGGCGCAGCAGCCGTCACCGTATGTGACACCCTCACCTACAGCAGCGACGGCAACATCGGCACCCCGTGGGAACCCTTAGTCATTGATCTCGCTGCCGCCAACGGCATCAAGACAATTGACGGTTCCGAATGGTCAATGTCCAACGGTCAATCTTCAATGACCAAAGGCCAATGGTACACCCTCCAGGGCATCTCCCTCGGCACCGCCCGACCCACTCACCCCGGCGTCTATATCTTCAATGGCCAGAAGGTCGTGGTAAGAACCCGAAAGTTGACAGAGAAATAAAACGTCATCGTTGATATATTGAATTCCGCACACCGCTAATTGTGACGGAAATGTTACGCAAGAGAGGTTGACTTCACAGTCTTCCTCTCTTGCTTCGCAACTAATTTTGCACTTTTCTTTATATTTTTTTGTTCGTTCCAAAGAAAATTTGTTACTTTGCGGCGACTCTTGAAGTTTTGAGCCTCTTTTGACACCTCAGACGCGCTCTGAAACGCCAAAATGCCAAGACATCCCACGCCGAGCGGAAGGCGGAAATGTAGTGACTTACCCCAGCGTAGGTCGTCATGCAAATCCTACCAAGGCGAGCAGGGTCTGAGGGTCGCTATATATAGAATGGCGTTACTTGCGCTTTGTTCTTAACTTTTGGGAATCTGGCAGTTCCACAAACGATTAGTTAAACAACAAAGCAACAATGACGCCCAGGGATATGTAATATCTAGCACTATACATTATTTGTATTGTGTTGTTTGCATATCGGCGTGGGTATCGGCGTTGCTCGTTATGACTAATCGGGCGATGCCAGAGCCTCCAAAAGTGTGACGAGCAACAAGTCTGACTCTCACGCTTTTTGTATATATATGCTTACTCTACAAATTATCATTTACCCGTTCTGTTGGAGAGTGCGGACAAATTGATACTCGGCACAATGAAGCTGACAGCCACACTCCGTATAGGTCTTCTAACTTGTCTATTTCTGGTCCTAAATACAAACTATAACCATGTTTATGCAGACAACCGTCCTCAATGGATAAACCAAGGAGAAGAGACTCTTAATAAGCATCGCTCAGACCAGTCCTACTATTTCAAGATTGTATATAGTTCCGGGTCAGACCTTGCCGGTCTGCGCGTGAACCGGATGAATGAACTATCGGAGTATGTAGGCCGTAGCAATCAGGTAAACGGAATGTCACTTTCAGAATTGGAGAGCGATGTCAGGAACGGAACTCCCAATGAGCATGAGTCCTTCCGAATGGTCTTCCGCAATCAGTTCAGTTCCGAAACTTTCTATGCCGTTTTGGTAGATGACTATTCAGAACAGGTCAAGTTGGCAGCTGGTGGCTATGAATATCGCCTTTACAGTTTGTTCGCCGTCTCCGCTTCCAGTTCCAAACCCATAAATGACCGCTTCGAGGTGAGTCGTTCTTATGGTGCGGGGCCTGTATTCCTGTCCATTATTCCTGGAGTCGGACAGCTTGTGAAGGGGCAGAAGGTCAAAGGCGCTTGTATGCTTAGCGGAGCCGCTTTGGGAGCCGCAGCCATTGTGTTATGCGAGAACCGCCGTGTTTTCAACCAGAACCGTATAGTTGAGCAGCCAAAATTCGCGCGCACATACAGCCAGAGGTCAGATAACTGGGCTACAGGTCGGAACATAGCCATAGGATGTACAGCTGCTCTTATGGTTTGGAGTATAATAGATGCCGCTGTTGCTCCCGGTGCTGAGCATATCGTTGTACGTCCTTTCAAGTCGTTAAGTATGCGCCCGGCTGCCATCGCCACTCCCGATGCGTTAGGAATCGGAGCCTCTCTTGCCCTTTCATTCTGAAGAAACAACAAAACACATATATAGATGAAACACATTTATCGTTTTCTGCTATTACCATTATTATCTGTCTTTCTGACATCGTGTCCCGGCCCTGTTGATACGACCGGCTCTGTCACAGGCCGTATCACGGATGCGCACACTGGCGCCAACCTGTCCGGGGTTCAGGTCAGCGTAGGTTCTACTGGCTATACGATGACCACGGGCGAAGACGGCAGATATACATTCACGGATGTAGAGATGGGCACTTACACCATCACAGCCTCCAAGACCGACTATAACACCGACCGCAAAGACGTTACAATAAGCATAGGTGAGACAGCAACGCTTGACTTCGCCCTGCGCCGTGCCAGCTCTGCGCTTGAAGTCCGTCCGCTGACGCTTGATTTCGGAGAGAACACAACCACATTGAGCGTTGATGTCAAAAACACAGGCGAAGCCACGATGACCTGGCAGACGTCTGAGAACATCTCATGGTTAGAGTGTAATCCGACATCCGGATCCATTCGCGCCGGACAACAGACTTCTGTCGTGGTGACAGTAAACCGTACAGGTTTGGAAACATGCCAGACTTCTAACACTATTGTGTTTACCTCTAATGACGGCGGTAGTCAGACAGTCAGCGTAACGGTAACCGTTGCCAGCCCGGATGCCGGACTTCCACAGGTATCGATGATTGGTACGAGTGGTGTGACAGACGTAGCCGCAACTCTGAACGGGTCGTTGGTGAAGGTTGGTTCTTCACGTGTGACAAGGCACGGCTTCTGCTGGACAACCGATGCCAATACGCCGCCCTCGCTGACATCCGGCAACAACTGCAATCTCGGAGAGGCTTTGGAACCCAAGGATTTCACCTATAGCGTAACGAATCTCACTCCCAACACAACATATTACGTGCGTGCCTACGCCACCAATGCCGAGGGAACTGTCTATAGCAGCAAGACAGAGCGCTTCACCACGAGCAGCGTACGCGGTCGTCCGCAGGTGGAGACAGGTACGGCTTCAGCCATTACTTCTTCCACGGCAACTGTCGGGGCGAATATACTTGACCTCGGAGAAGCTTCCGGCGTAATCGAACACGGACACGTATGGAGTGACAGGGAGCAACAGCCTACGATAGACTATGCCCATACTTCACTTGGCCAGCGTAAGGTAACCGGCGGCTATACATCATCCTTGACAAACCTGACTCCGGGAACTACCTACTATGTGCGTGCGTACGCGCGTAATAATTATGGTATCAGCTATGGGGATACAATCCAATTTACAACGGCCCCGGGCGAAATCCAGCTTACGACATCGGCGGCAACGGGTGTGGAGCACAACCGCGCTACATGCGGCGGACGCATTACAAACCTTCAGGGAAATACCGTAAGCGCCCGCGGAGTGTGCTGGTCCACAAGCAGCGACCCGTCGCTTACGGGAAGCTACCGTGCCGCAACCTCCACTTCGGAATCTTTCAGCGTTGACATTACAGGACTTCAGCAGGAAACGACATATCACGTCCGTGCATACGCCACAGCTGCAACCGGCGTCACATATTATGGACAGGATGTTCAGTTTACAACACCACATGAAATATTCCTTCCGACTGTTTCTGCAACAACCGTTTCAGGTCTGACCTATCGTTCAGCGACCTTCGCAGCGTCAGTAACCTCAAACGGCTACGGGACGATACGCCGTTCAGGCTTTGTCTTTGCCACTCACCGCACTCCGACCGTAAACGACATCGTTCTTGAAGGCGGAACCTCAACAAATCTAAAGATATCAACTTCTGCCCTGAATCAGGAAACGACCTATTACGTCCGTGCCTTTGCGGAGAACGAGAAAGGCGTGGCATACGGCCCGGAGCTTACAATTACAACGAAGAAGAAACCAGATGACAGCAGTCTCGACCGTGATGACTTCGGCGATGAGAAAGACTGGTAATAAACCTATAAGGACAACAAATAAAAAAAAAGATAATATGAGAACAAAACACATCCTTTTTTGCGGCTTGTTACTTGTTGCCGCACTTATTCCGTCATGTAGCAGTAGCTTAGAAGACGAGACAGATGCCGTTGAATCCCATAAGGTAACGTACAAGATCAGACTCGATGCCAGTCTGACTGAGTATGACGGCCTTGCAACGCGTGCAGCCACCGACTGGGCTAACGGCTCAAAGATTGTCATGCAATTCCATCAAGGCAATAATCTCGTAGGTGGAACAGCCGTCTTCAATGCAAATGAAGCTCTTTGGACAGTTACCGTACCCCAGACCCTCAGCACAGATGCAGACGCCTTGTGTGAGGCCTACTACTTTGAATCAGCTGCATCCCAAACAGCTCAAGCTGTCACTTTCGGCGCTGCTACGATAGCATACGCCGACCGCGCAGGCACATTCGTCATTGACGAGGAGACAGGCACGGTGCTCGTCAAGGCTCGACTCGCACCCGTAACTAGCCGCCTGCGTCTTGTCGGAACCTCCGGCTCAGCCTATGGCATAACCGGTTTGCAGACATTCACCAGCTATAGTGTCGCAAACAACACTTTCGCCACCTCAACCGCAAAGGTGTCTGGTACAATAGCCTCCGACGGCTATTCACCCTTTGTCTATGCCCTGTTCGCAGACACCACCAAGCGCAGCCTTTCTTTCGACTATCTTTCCACCGCCCGCTTCACCCGTTCATTCGGAAGTGACGTGCTTCGCGCCGGGACAAGCGGACGCATACACCTGCCGTCGCTCAACTCGTTGGATACATGGACTCTCGTAAACACCACCGACGGCAAGGAAATCACTATGCCTTCCATAACAAGTGCGACATCGAAGAACGTTACATATCTCTCTGCCACTCTGACTGCAACAGCCAATGCCGGAAACGGAACCATTACAGCAGCAGGCTTCGTGTATGCAAAATCGCCGGCTACGCCTACGATGTCCAGCACCAAGGCCGAGGCCACGCCTGGAACTCAGTTCAGTCTGCGTATATCCAAGTTGGAGTCTGAGACCACCTACAACATCAGGGCATACGTGACAAATGAGCGCGGCAACACGCTTGGACAGACATTCTCCATTACCACAACTGCAATCCCGCCCGGAACTACATTCGACCTTGACGACTTCGGCAACGAGGACGAATGGGACTAATCTGGGAAAAACATAGCATCAAAGACTATGCAGAAATATATCAGTAAAATGTTCATTCTGGCAGTCCTGCCGCTAATGGCCCTGTTGGTGTCGGCCTGCTCCGCCGCAGAAGATGCGGAGCCTGCTCCTTCACATCAAGGGGGTGCGTGGCATCTGCAAATGGACTGTAACCTTGCCCCGTTCGGAGCAGAGACCCGTGCCGGAGCCGACGGGTGGAAAGACGGAGCTGCCGTCTATCTGCAGTTCACCGTCGGCACACAGCGAGTGGCTATGCAGGCGGTGTATAGCGCCACAGACGGTGAGTGGACGCTTGACGAGACAAAGACATCGAGCCTGACGGCCGCCACGGATGTCACCTGTGAAGCCTATTATTTTGAGAATGCCACGTCACAGACATCGCAGCGTGCTACAATAGGCTCCCAGACCATCGTTTATGGCGATGAGCAGGCTTCCTGTCTTATAGACGAAGACTCGCACACCGTTATTGTACGCGGAAAACTGTCGCCCCTGACTGCACGCCTGCGCATCACTGGAGAGCCCGGAGCTGCGTATTCAATTACAGGCCTGAGCCGTTTCACGGCCTATAACGCAGCAGCCAACACCTTTTCAGCCAATTCTGGTGCCATAAGCGGAGTTATTGGTTCTGACGGCTCTTCAGAATTCATCTATGCTCTGTTCGCAGACCCACAGCAACGCACACTCTCCATCGCGGCTGAGGGGGTAGGTGCGTACCAGCGTACCTTCGGCACCAATGTGCTGCGTGCAGGCAGCAGCGGTCACCTGACGCTGCCGACAACAGAGCGCATATTGCAATGGCAGATGGTTAACACCACAAATGGACGTGAAATCACGTTGCCGACCCTATCCTCAGTAGAGGCGCGCAGCATAGGCAGCCGCGTGGTAACGTTGGGCGGCAGCGTCTCCAGTCTAGGCAACGGCACCCTGCTGGATGCCGGCTTCGTAGTGTCCAAGGACAGCCAGATGACATCGCCGCACACCTACAGCACAGGTCACCAGACTCCGTTCCAATTGTCTGTTACAGGCCTGGAGGCTGTGACCAAGTACTATGTACGTGCCTACGCCCGCAATGAGCGCGGCACGTCTCTCAGTGCAATTCTGATGATTACCACCTCAGAGGAGGGTACAATCGAAGAGACTACCTTCGGGCCAGATGCAAACTGGGACGATCCGTATGCCACTCAGGGTGATATAACCCAGACACCTTTCTCAAAGGACGAGAACTATGACACTCCGCAGGAGTCTCAGGGTGACGTGACCCAGACAGAATTCGGCTCGGACGAGAACTGGGACTAATTGGATTGTACAACCCAGAGATATAATAATCAAACAAATTATAGAATAACAAACAAAGACAACAATAATGAAATCATTATCTTTCTCTATTACTTCCATCTTCCTTTCACTCATGTTTCTCGCAGGATGCAGCTCTGAGCTGCCCGAGATACCTGCCACAGATGAGACAACAGCGCAAGCGGAGCATATCCTGCCGATGCGCCTTGTGGGTGATATAAACCGGTTTGCCGACGGCGAGTCCACACGTGGAGCCTCGACAACCACAACATCATGGAACGAAAATGACAGCCTTTATGTGCAGTTCCAGACCACACAAGGCGTGATAGACGGCGTCGCCATCTATCGCAGCGGCGACTGGCAGGTGCATTACTGGGGCAGCCAGAATCCTGATGCCTCAAGTTCTGCCAAAGTCTATCACCTCTGCAATATAGCCAACCCAAATTCTTCTCCGATTGAATTATCGGCCAAGAGTGGGGTATATGCAGACACGCTTGCCACTTACGTCTATGAGGAGGGTGTACTTACGCTGACAGCCCGCCTGAACCCGTTAACAGGGCGAATCCGCTTCCGCGGCACTTCGGGCCAGAGCCTCACTTTCAGCGGTCTTCGTTGGTTTAGCGCTTACGACACTAAGGGAAAGCTTGCCTCAACAACAGGCGAAGTAACGCTCAATGTCGGCTCAGACGGATACACCCCGTATGTATATGGAACCTTTGAAGATGCAAATGACCGTTCTCTTTTCGTGCAGCCAGATGCTGACAACCTGTTCCAGAAGCGATTTGTCAACGGAGTGCTTGATGCCGGACGCAGCGGCTATGTCAGCATTCCGACAGCCACCTCCCACAGCGGCTGGACGATGACAAAGTCCTACAGAGAGTTCACGGTCTCAGGTCACGGCAAGACCGTAAGTATTAAGATGCGTCGTGTGGATCCCGGCACATTCTGGATGGGAAAAGCTGCTAATGAGAACGTAGCAACGCCTGTACATAGCGTAACTCTCACCAAAACATATTATATGTGCGAGACCGAGGTTACTCAGGAATTGTGGTATGCCGTCACAGGCTTATCTCCCACTTCCAGCAGTAGCAATTTTTGGAAAAGTACTCTTGGTATTGGAGACAGCTATCCCGCATATTATATCAGCTATGCCGATTGCCAATCGTTTTTAACGACCTTGAACAGTATGGTGGCTTCGCAGTTGTCTTCCGGTGAAAAGTTCCGTTTCCCGACAGAGGCAGAGTGGGAATTCGCAGCCAAGGGTGGCACAAAGAGTAAGGGATATTCTTACGCGGGTAGTAACACTATAGCTAATGTTGCCTGGTACACAGATAATAGTAGCAGCACAACTCATTCAGTTAAGACTAAAGCCGCAAATGAACTTGGTCTGTATGACATGAGCGGAAACGTATATGAGTGGTGCTATGACTACTGGTACGGTTCCTATAGCAGCGGCGCGCAGACCGATCCAACTGGTCCAAGTACGGGTTCTGACCGTGTGCTTCGGGGTGGTAGCTGGAGCCGCAAAGCGGAGCTCTGCCGTGTTGCGGACAAGAACGGCACTACGCCGACGAGCCGCTGCGACGACTATGGCTTCCGCCTCTGCCTTGGTGCTCCGATTGAACAATAATTGACAGTTGACAAGTGATAGTTGACAGTTTAGCAAAGAGGCTGGGTGTAGTGCTTAGTCTCTTTGCGTTTCTTAGCACATGCATCTGGTATAATGCCCTATTGAATTACTTTTCTGCTAAAAAATTGGTGGTTATGAGTATTCTGTTTACCTTTGCAACATCAAAAGGAGAAGACATGCATAACATAAATCCATCGGACCCGTTCTACACTCCTGAGGTGGTGGAATACATGCGAAAAAGGAATCTGGAGAACATCTCCTATGAAGAACACATGGAGGTGCTTCAGGCTATCATCGATGTGTATTCCCCGAAAACAGGAATCCACCTCGATTGGACAGACTCGACCGTACTCCATGAAACCGAAACAGTCTATTTCACGCGAAAGGAACTCAAGGCCAAGCGCCAAGAGGCAGTTAAAATGGTTGCAGAGGATGACAATGTGTGTACGCTGAATCAGGTCTTTGCCATCCTGTCATATAAGAACATGGGCTTCAAGGAGGAGTATCTGGAGCACGAGGCACTGGCTAAGAGGAATTGTCCTACTCATGTGGAGAAACTACGGCAGGACTTCTTCGTCACAGGCTATTATCCCGGACGAGACCAAGGGCCTCAGACCGATGAGGAGTGGGAGGAACTGCTTGCAGAGGCTGACAACGAGGACGAGTTGGTAACGGATGAGGAAGTTTGGGCCAAATATCAAGAGTGGCTTGCCGCATGAAAGTTATTTGGTTAAAACGAGCCATTCATCAGAGAGATAATCAAGAGGAGTGGTATAGGTCAAATATATAAGTACGATGATAAAGCCATCACCATTATCAGACTTCGGTTCATGATGATGCGTGAATAGCCAGTATAAGAGGGCTGACAATTTGTTGGGCCTTGGGGCAAAATGCTTTTGATACTGGGGTAAAATGCAAAAGACCTTGAAGGGAAAATAAATTCTCGACGTGGTTTCTTGGATTCTCGGCCTGAATTTAATAATCCTCGGCGTGGATTATTAAATCCGTGGCTTGGTTTTATATTCCGTCTTGTCTTGGAATCAACCTCTCTTACCTCTCGTTTCACGGTGCAAAGATACAACTTTTATTTCAAAGAAAAAAGGAAAAGAGAAGAAAATAAAAGAGAAAAAGAGATTTCAAAGAAAAGATTATCAGATAAAAGCTTTCTATATGTTGTTTGCAACTGAGTTGCACGCATATTGCCGTACCTTTGCCCCCGAAATCAAAAACAAACAGATTATGTCACATCATCATCACGAACATGAATGTTGCTCAAAAGAGCATAAACATGAACATCATCATGAGCACCATCATCATGAGCATCACCACGAACACCACCACGAGCATGGGGGACTGAAGGGGCAGGTGGCGCTGATTGCAGTTACGGCTGTGCTGCTTGCAGTTGCTGTCTGGATAGAACATCGGTTTGAACTGGCCACATGGCAACTGCTGCTGGTGTATTTGGTGCCTTATCTCCTAATAGGTCACGAGACTCTGAAAGAGGCTGCCGAGGGAATTGCCGGCGGCGACGCCTTCAACGAACATTTTCTGATGTCGGTGGCCACGCTGGGGGCATTGGCTATCGGCTTTATGCCAGGGGCAGAAACGGAGTTCCCTGAGGCTGTGTTTGTAATGCTTTTCTTCCAGATCGGAGAACTCTTCGAGGGCTATGCCGAGGGGAAGAGCCGCGACAGTATAGCCCATCTGATGAATATACGTCCCGACGTGGCCAATGTGGAGCGCGGCGGAAACGTAGAGAGCGTCAGTCCCGAGAGCGTCGGGGTGGGGGAGACGATCGTAATCCGTCCGGGTGAGCGCGTGCCGTTGGACGGTGTGGTAATCGAGGGAGCCTCGAGCCTGAACACTATGGCGCTTACGGGTGAGAGTCTGCCGCGCGAGGTGGCCGTTGAGGACGAGGTTATTTCCGGCTGCGTGAACCTGTCCGGCGTGCTGCGTGTGCGCACGACCAAGATGTTCGGCGAAAGCACTGTAGCCAAGATAATCAGTCTGGTAGAAAACGCTTCAGAACACAAGTCGCAGAGCGAGACCTTCATCACCCGCTTCGCCCGCGTCTATACTCCGATTGTGGTGTTTGCCGCCATCGTTCTGGCCATCCTGCCCCCGTTGTGGTTAATGTTCAATGGTCAATGTTCAATGTTCAATGGTCAATGTTCAATGTTCAATGTTCAATGTTCAATGTTCAATGGTCAATGGCCCACTTGGATTCACCGCGCTTTGATATTCCTCGTTGTCTCGTGTCCGTGTGCGCTTGTGATATCGGTGCCGTTGACGTTTTTCGGCGGCATAGGCGGAGCCTCGCGCAGAGGCATACTGGTAAAAGGGGCCAATTATATGGATGTGCTGGCGAAGATTGGCACCGTGGTGTTCGACAAGACCGGGACGCTGACCCACGGACAGTTTGCCGTGACTGCTGTTCACCCCAGCCGCTACGACGCTCATCATCTATTGCATCTGGCTGCTCATGTAGAACATTTCTCCACGCACCCAATAGGCGCTGCCCTGCGCGACGCTTATCCCGACGAGGCCACAGACGGTTGCTCTATCTCCGATATCGAGGAGATTGCGGGTCATGGTATCAAGGCTGTTGTAGAGATAAAAGATGAGAAGATGGTGGTTTGCGTGGGCAACAGGAAGATGATGGAAAGTGTTGGGGCGCAGCTTACGGAGTGCGGACACGAAGATCACGGCACCGTAATCCATGTTGCCATCAACGGTGAATACGCCGGACATATCGTGATTAACGACACGGTGAAGGAGGACAGCGCAGAGGCCGTCCGCTCGCTGAAGTCGTTAGGCGTGAAGAAAACGGTTATGCTCACGGGCGACCGCCACGAAGTGGCAGAGCGAGTGGCCGCAGAACTCGGCATCGACGAATTCCATGCAGAACTCCTCCCTGCCGACAAAGTAGCAATCTTAGACAGGATTTCGCTCCCTCCCTCACAGGGAGGGCGGGGGGAGAGTCCCTCTATGGCTTTCGTCGGCGACGGCATAAACGACGCTCCCGTGCTGGCGCGTGCAGATGTGGGAATCGCTATGGGTGGGCTGGGCTCGGACGCAGCGATCGAGGCAGCCGATGTGGTGCTGATGGACGATAAACCGACAAAAATAGCTACGGCAATTAGCATCGCCCGTAGCACCATAGCCATTGCACGTCAGAACGTGGCGTTTGCCATCGGCGTGAAGGTTGCTGTGCTTATCCTCGCAGCCTTCGGAGTGGCTACGATGTGGATGGCTGTGTTCGCAGATGTTGGAGTAACAGTTCTCGCCGTGCTTAATGCGATGCGGGCATTGAGGGCCTAACTGTCAAAAGCTCTTCGTGTGCGGTGATGTATCGTTCTATAGCAGCGGAATAGTCCTCCTCGTTCTCCACGAACTCATCGTCGAGGTCGTCGAAGTCGGGGTACTGCTCAAAGAGCGCCATAAACTCGTCATCGGTGCAGTCGCGAGTCAACTCTTCGCCATATTTCTCGAAGAGCTTGCGCCCTTTGTAAATCAGATTGGAGAGGTCGTGAAGGACCTCTTCGTCGTCTGTACCCTTTCCCCAAAGACGAATGGCTTTGGCAAAGGGGTTGAGGAAGATAAAGGGGCCGAGCCCGTTGTGAATGAGTTGTATAAAACCGCCATCCATCACCTCTTCGTGCAACATTGTGTATGCGAGCAGAGTAATCTGGTCTGACGTTAGGCTCGGCATCGTCTGTGCATCTAATGTGCCCCCGATGCTGTCAAGTATTTGGCGGGAAGTTATGAATGGATCCATGAGGATAGGTTAAAAGGTTAAAAAGTTAAAAGGTTAAAGCGGCCTGTTCTTTGTCTTTATTACGTTATACCGTTATATCGTTATTACGTTGGGCCGCAAACTCAGTCTTTCTGCGTCTGGCCTCCTCGATTGGAACTATTTCGGGGGAGGCGGTGTCTGCCTGATGGCGCATAGCCTCTTGCTCGGCTCTGAGAGAGGTGAAGGCCTCGTCGGATGTGGAGGGGTCTATGAAGCGAGCGGCAACTGGCACGTTCTGACTTGCGTCGCGAACATGGATTACGGGGCCGCCATAGACAGGAGCGATGCGCAAGGCCGTGTGTAGCGGCGATGTGGTGGCTCCGCCGATAAGGACAGG
>Ga0310691_10004268_pt1 | contig 16224 bp, 31 predicted proteins | sample 176DNAGHGlowgp2_FD_203887 | JGI IMG/M metagenome (GOLD analysis project Ga0310691, IMG submission 203887) | Sheep rumen microbial communities from Palmerston North, Manawatu-Wanganui, New Zealand - 1766 DNA GHGlow gp2 (v2) (version 2) | ecosystem: Host-associated > Mammals > Digestive system >...
AACGAATACATCCCAATAAACAAAAGATAGGAAAGAAAATAATTCAAAGTAATAAGTAAGGGGTAGGTTAAGGCGATGGGTAGGGTGCGAAAAATTTGGTAGGGAAAATTTCGGTAGGGTGGTGTAAGCAGGGCAGAAGATAGGGGTAGAATAGATGGTGGTGCGTCAAATTTCTACTTTTGTCAAATATTTGACTTTTTAAAATTTAAAAATAGAGTTTGCCTTATTTTCAAGCAAACACTACCTTTTGAAGACTTGAAAAATTTGAGTCCTGGGGTGTAGTAAGAATTTTAAAAGTTTTTATATTTTTATTTTGTCAAATATTTGACTTTTGTCAAATTATATAATAATAAAATTTTACTATTTAATTATTCTATTATATAATTTCCTACAAAATTTTACCCCCACCTATTATATTGAAGGTGGGGGTAATTTTCTGTCAGGATTTAGTAATGTAGGAAATAGAAAAAAATTTTGTCCGGGGGTGTAGTATAGACCCCCGGACACTTTTTTTTTTCATGTTTTAACAATTTGACTAAAAATCTATCTTTTCTTTTATTATATGTCCATAATAAATTCCAGTACCTTGTTGACTTATATTATAATATGGTGCCAAGTCTTTCTTCAATGATGTCCATTTACGTGGATATTGCATAATTTGTATTAATTCTTCTTTATCTTGTTTAGTCAATTTCCGATTTAAATATTCTTGTGGTACAATCCATTTCTGATTTGATATTTCAGTGAGTGATTTATTACGTCGCATTTCTCTTTTTTCATTTTCTGCAGCTTGACTATCATAGTTATACTGTATTTGCCAATCTCCGCGCTTTCTGCCTGGGAATTGAATTTGAATGTCTTTGTTTCCACTATGTACTATTACAATTTGTACATTATCATCTACTAAATTCCAACCTGTAGCATAAGCTTCAGTGGCTATTATATCATCTATATTATCTGGGTAATTATGTTGATATTGGAGATGCTGTATGGTGGCTAGCTGAGTAGATGAAAGTTGTTTACTAGAACGGCGCGACCATAGGCACATGACATTACGATTAGTTTTTTCTTGAATTTCGCGCGCGAACTGTTCTGCGAGTTCAATAGTTGGCGCAAAGATTAGGCGTTTGACATCAGGATTAGAAGCCAATAAAGTATGAACATTAGTATATGAGTATTTTTGGAATACTTCATAGGCCATTAATTGTTCTTGGATTTGAATTTCATTGATATAATTTTTAAGTCGTGGCCATTTTTCTAGATTGTCTGCGGTTGCAGTTAGACCAAACCACCAAACTCCTTGTAATTCCGCCCAGTGAAAAAGAGTGTCAATAGCTATGTAAGAAAGAGACTCATGCGCAAGTAATAAACAAATAACTTCTTTATCGCTTTCTGGATTACGTTTCCAAATATTTGCTTCGTCGATTCTTACATATTTGACTAAATTATGAATTTCATCACATGCAATATAATCAAACATATCAGCTGATATTTCACCGCGCTTAACCATTGCGGCGAATTTTTGATAATTGAGAATGTATGGCTTATTCAGCTTTTCACCCCACATCTGGCATTCATCAAGTGCTATCTTTTCTTCTTCTCCCATCGTGGTGTCAATAAGGATGAGACAACGTTGCGGCTGAATGCCAAGCTGCTCAGGGATAGTGTGGACCGCGGCGGTTGTTTTGCCCTGGCCAGTCTGTGCTACCAAAAGATTAAGACGCCCGCGCTGGTATTGTGGTTTTTCTTTTGTAAGGGCATCGGATAAATGCAGACCTTCTTTCATGTTATCACCTACAATTTTATTTTGTTTTCAAAATTAAAGTGTTTTCTTTATATTAAAATTGCTGTAAATTATTTTTTAATATTTTTTAAATTATTTTAATAAATAAAAAAAATTTTATTTTAAAATAAAAAATAATTATTTATTTGACAAAATAAATAATTTATGTTATACTAGAATGGGATATTTTTTTTAAAAAATCCAGCTTATGCGTGATTCCAGCTCCCTGCGGCTTCCAGCTTGTCAAGTACTTGACATCCAGCTTATATTTGACTTCCAGCTTTCCAGCTTCTACGATGCAGCTTACAGCTTGTAGCTCAACCCCTGCGGGTGGCTTGCGGCCTCTTCCCCTTCCTTCTAAAAATATTATAACATAATTTTATAGTAAAGTCAAATGGTAGGCTTTAGAGTGATAGCATGGTAACATGCTATCACTTTACTATGCTAAAGTGCTACTATGGTAGCGCGGTGAAGTGCTACTATGCTAAAGTGCTGCCATGCTACTATGCTACTATGGTAGTGTACTACTATGGTACTATGCTAAAGTGGTGAATTATTGTTGACTTTTTGTAAATTAGAGTGTACGTGCACTCTAATTTACACAGGTTTAACTTGACTTCTTTCCTGGATTTTGGTATACTATATATACAAAAAGAACGGAGGGCATCAAGATGATGAACTACACTAAGAATCAGGAAAAGGCTATCAATGACTATCTGGCGGAGTGTATCAAGAATAACTATCATTGCCAGCATTGTGCGAAAAATGACAACGGCATTTGCTTTTTCGCTTTTCAGTGCTTCGCAAATGATATGATGCATTTTGATGATGGTGACGAAAATTATGAAATTCCCGACGATGTAGATGAGACTAACTACGACCCTTACTGCGGGTGCGATATGTTTGATATAATTGATGAGGTGTGGTAATTAACCACACTTTTTAATTTTACGTTAATTAAAATGTACGTGCTTTGTAGTTTACATAGTTTTAACTTGACATATTAGAATTTTTCTGCTATACTTATACTATCAAATGAAGGGAGTATAAAAGAATGAACGTAGGTGATAAAGTAGTATTCGGTGATTATTTCACGGTGGGCTATATTGTTAAGATTGAGATTGACCCTATTAGTGAATTTGATGCTGATTTTCAAAAACCAGAACAATTTGCTACTTATACGATTCGCGTTTTTGAACCTTTTTACAAAGATGGTTATGCTGATTTTCAAAGGTCAAGAGATGACATAGCACTTTATTAAGAAAGGATATAAAAATATGATTCAACGTTATCAGATAGCAAATAAGGACATGCAAGCGCTTTGTGCGGCGGCTTGCGCGGCAAAAGGGTTTATCTGGAATATTTTCTTTGGTTGGCGGCGCACGTGGTATGATGGAGATACAGAAATTATGGAATTTCTGTTACCGCCGCGCTTGTATAATGACTTGCTTTGGGATTGCCGTTATTATTTTCCTAACTCATAGAGTTAGGAATTTATTTTAAGGCTGTGTAAATTAGATAACACGTACTATATAGTTTACATAGTTTTAACTTGACAGAATACAATTTATGGTATATAATAAATACATCAAGAAGCGAAGGGAAACGCTCAATAACCAGAAAGGGAAAAAGAATGTTTAAGTATGAACAGGAAATCATGGAGCAGAACATCGAGTATCGTAAGTATTATCAGGATGAAGAAATGAAGGAACATGCTGATTTTTTGGCGTTTTATGCGCTCTCCGTCAATACTAAGATTGCTATTAACAAATATTATGATTTTGTTGAGGGCGAAGGGTATATCCGTGTAAGAAAAGCCAAAGGCTGCTTTAACGTTGACAGAAATGACCGTGACCAGTTTGAACAGAATGATATTAAGTATCCGCGTGAAGGCGGCTTGTATCTGATTGGTCAGACTTTCTTTAATCCTATCACCGATGAAAAATATTATTGGGTTAAGGTTGGCGAAACGTCTGATTTGAAGCGGCGTAGACGCGATTATAATACCCCTACCGCTATGATTTGGGACATTGGTTATTATACTGATAATGACCTTACCGAATTTGGCTGCCATGAGAAGTTGAAGGAAATTTGTCTCCATCGCCATGCGGATGAGTGGTTTTCTATTCCGCGCGAAGATTATTTGAAGATTTGCGAAATTGGTTTCGATTGGTTCAAAGAGGCGTAAGCCTCTTTTTTTAATTATATGTAAATTAGACTGCACGTGCTATATAGTTAACATAATTTTAACTTGACAAATTTTGTTTTTAATGGTATACTTAATCTATCAAATGAAGGGAGAAAAAAATAATGGTTGCGATTATGAAGTATGAAGCAGGATTGAAATTCACCGGTTATGTTTGTGAGAACAAAGAAATTGCAGAACGTTTTGTAAAGGATGGCCTTGGATGGGTTAATGAGCGTGCATATGAAATTGTCCCTGTTAAATATGTTACTGAACGAGTTGTCTGGACAGTAAAAGAAGGTGATTAACCTTCTTTTTAATTTTGTGTAAATTATAATGAACGTACATTCTATTTAACATAGCCTTAAAGAAAAGAGGGCTCACGCCCTCTTAACATCCATCCAACAATTCCGTCTTATTCCCTTGCCATACGGCATGGCCTTGTGGCTGGAAAAGCACCGCCGCATGATTTCAGTTTCAATCAAAACGTCGTCAAGTCCCTTGTGTTCTTCCTGATATTCGGGATTGAGAATCAAATAACGGAAAACATTTTCCGCACTGGTGCTAATGTTACGCCCTCTGTTGCTAATAAGGCCGTTTTCCTCGCAAAAATCCTTATACGTTTTGCGCTGGCAAATGGTTTGGCAAGCCATATTCCAGATGCACACAAATTCTGTACCATAGGGAAAGAAATAACGGACTTTGGATTTAGTCAACCATCGAATAGTCGTGTTAAGCGCGTTCCTGTCAAAATGCGCGTTGTAGGCGGCCACGTCGTGAACGTTGTATTTCTCCATCAGATTGAGGATGAAACGTCGCGCAAACATGAAATTAACCATTTCGCGCTTGCCCTCGCGGATGTCGGCGGCATATTCGGGAATCTTGTCCGCATAGTAGGCCGTCCGCATCAATTCGCGCTCATAAATATAAATGTCGCGAATCACGAAAGAAAACTTTTCGTAAATGCGGCCTTGCTTATCTACGATTGCGCCGCCGATGTCATAAACAAAAGGCTGGTCAAGTCCGTTTGCGGTTTCAGTGTCCAGAGCCAGATAATAATGAATACGATTGTCAATCATAGGGGTTGTTCCTCTCTTTCATTTGATGTATATAGTATAGCACATAAAAGCCCAGAATGCAAGTTAAATGTTTGTAAATTAGAATGAACGTACAATGTAATTAACATACGTTTAACTTGACTTTTGCTGGGGTTTCTGCTATACTATAATTGTTCCAAGGGCAGAGGTAAGGACGACGCGAGTCGGACGGTGGGGACACCGCGAAAGTTAACAAGGAATTAACTTGACAAACGCCGCTGAATCTGCTATAATAATTACAGAAGCCAAGGAAAAGGCTCAAAAACCAGAAAGGGAAACGATATGTCTATGAACGCCAATGAGATCAAGTCCACCGCCCGCCAGATGACCATCGCTGCCATCATGCCCGCCCTGCAGGAAAACGACGCTGTCAAGTTCGCGGATGCGTCTTTCGCCATCCTCCAGACTGTTGACGGGCAGGAAGTCTGGACGGAAGTCACCGTCAAGTCCAAGGCGTACAAGGACACCAAGGTGTCCAAGGCGTTTGACCCCTTTGAGGCCGCGGCCGAGTGGGAAGCCGAAAAGAAGATTAAGGCTGATAATAAGGCGGCCAAGGAAGCCGAAAAGGCTGCCAAGGTCGCCAAGGCCAAGGAAAAGGAATAAGTCAAAAAAGGAAAGAGGCGGAAGCCTCTTTCTTTTTTAAGTCTGTGTTAATTAGAGTGTACGTGCATTGTAGTTTACAATGTTTTAACTTGACAATATAATAGTTTTGGGATATAATAAATGTATCAAATGAAGGGAGAAACCAATATGAAGAAGATTATTATTTATCGGTCATTTGATGGTGAAGATTTTTACACTGAGCAGGAATGTCGTGAATACGAAGCGGACGCGCTCAAGTTGGCGCGTGAGTTTGTTAGCAAAGTGCTTTTCTTTAACGAGGGCAGAAAGAATACGCAACCGCCTACGAGTGAAAATGTTGATGAATATATCGACTTTGTTGAGCGTGCGTATGACGATTCTTTTTACATGGAGATAACTGATAAACTATCTACTGATGCAGAAAATTTCATGGATGGCTATCTCGGTCTGTATCTGCCTGATTGTGTCGGTAGCTATAAATATGATTTTATTGAGCATGAATGGAAAGCGGCTGAATAAGCCGCTTTAATTTTTTGTTAATTAGATTGTACGTGCTATATAATTTACACAATATTAAAAAAGAAGGGGATTACTCCCCTTCCTTCTCCTTGCGCTTGGCTTCCTTCTCCGCGGCCTTGCGTGCCTTTTCCGCGGCCTTCTCCGCACGCTCCGCCAGTTCGGCGTTATATGCCTCTACCTTGGCGTCGATGTCGAAGGGCTCGGTCTTGGCGGTCGCATACCAGTTGGGGCAGGAAATCTCAACCTTGGCGAACAGCGGGCGGCCGTTATCTTCGGCGGTTCCCATCGGGATGACGTAGGTAAAATCGTCAATCTGGATGGCGTTAGCGAAAAACTCGGTAAACTGCTCGGCGACGGCGTTCTTGATGTTGGTGCGAATCTCCATCTTAGTCATGTTATTACCCTTTCTGGTTTGGAAGAGTTTTCCTTCTCTTATGTACTTATTATATCAGAAGTTATGAAGGAAGTCAAGTTTAGAGTTCGTTAAGTTTTTCCCAAAGTTCTACGATGATTCGGAAAATTTCACATCCGATGATTGTCCAACATACGGCAGGCATGGAGACAACTCCACAAAGTCCAAGAATTGCCAAGATGATTTCTGCAATCTGTGCCATATATAAGTCCTTTCTGGTTTTATAAGTGTTTCCCTTCACTTGATGTACTTATTATATCATGAAGCTGGCGATTTGTCAAGTTAAGGAATTGTTAAATCCTCAACCATCTGGTAAATCTTTTCGTAATCTTCACCATAACGGTAAAGATCAAACAGGTGAAGGCGCAAAGTGCGCACAGAAGGTGACGCGGGCTGACGCAAAATCCAAATGCGAATCTTATCAAGTTCATTCATCTTTTATTCCCTCTTTCTGTATATAGTATAGCAAAAATTCTATTCAAAGTCAAGTTAATTGTATGTTAATTAGGATGAACGTACTATGTAATTTACATAGGTTTAACTTGACATAATGGGATTTTATCTGTATAATAGTATTAGAAAAACGAAAGGGGCTATTCAATATGAAGTCTGATTATCGCGTGCGTGCTTTGAATTTCCTTCGGGCGATTTTCCCTTATATTGAAAATGATTTGTATTCTGTTAGTGGGACAGAATTTAATGTGCAAGAGTATCTGTCTGACCATCCGAGCCGTAAAGTTGAGGTTAATTGTGGTTCCGCGCGAATTGCGCTTATTACTTCTGATTATGTAGTAAAGTGGGATTATGATAATGAAAATGTCCGGGATATTGGGGGATGTGAAAAAGAATATGAGATATATAAAAAGGTAGAAAGCGCGGGTTTTGGATATTTGTTTGCTATGGCTACTTTGGTAAATTATAATGGTGTTACTTTTGAAATTATGCCGCGAATAAAAGCTATCGGGCCGAAGCACCATCCTACTGATATAATTTACATGCTTTCAAGTGTTGAGGAAAGTTGGTTGCGGTCTATGGGAATTTTGTATGACCTCCATCACTGGAATTGGGGTATCATGAAAAGTAGGCCGGTTATTGTAGACTATGCTTACATTGAAGAACCTGACGAATAATCAGGTTCTTATATTTATGTTAATTATATTGTACGTACATTGTATTTAATAAAAAATTAACGGCCATCAAAGATGGTCGTTAGAATGTATTGGATAGGGAATAGTGGTTTCAGTATATTCATATACATCTTCCCATCGCCAATCCTTATCACAGTCATGACAGTGTGCTTCATAAGTAGCATATACTTTTCCATCATATTCCTCAAAGTCCATAAAAATCACATCTTCAAAAGTCTTACCACAATTAGGACACTTCATAAATTATTCATCCTCCTTAATAGTTCCATCCTCAAATTCTGCATCCAAAACGTCAAAGCAAATTTCCGCTTTGAATGTTTTTCCGCTTTTAGTGGTAAACGAGTAGGCATAACCTTCAATGTCCTCAAAAGCTATAATGTTTTCGTCATTTGCGATAGCATTTTCAATCGCCATACGTGCCCGCTTAACAGTGGAATAAGCACCAAAGAATCCGCAGTAGTAGTAAGAGCAAATAACAACGTACAAATCCATTCTGTGAAATCCCCTTTCGTTTCTTTCTGTATATAGTATAATACGGGGTGGGTTATTTGTCAAGTTAATAGTGTGTAAATTATAAAGTACGTACACTATAATTAACATGAAATTAAAGAGCCTTATGGCTCTTTATGTCGCCATTCAGGATGCTTTACAAAGCGAATAGGGCGAAAATAGTTAGCAAGTTCTTCATCGGTATTTTCTTCTACTTGACGTAACATAGTTTTAGTGATAGGGAGCGGCAAAGAATAAAGCATAAAATACATTGTAGTCTGATGAATATGCGTGCGTCGAATAAGCCAACCAATTAGCCAATTTTTGAAATTCTCTTTCCACATATTAGTAATCCCCTTTCGTTTTCTGTATATATTATAATCCTGGTGGGTGGAAAAGTCAAGTTAATAATATATAAATTAGAATGAACGTACACTATAATTAACATGAAATTAAAAAAAAGGGGATTACTCCCCTTCCTTTTCGGCCTTCGCCTTTTCGCGCTTGGCCTTATCCTTTGCGGCCTTCTCGGCGCGGGCGGCGGCGCGCTCGGCCTTCTTGGCCTGCTTGTCCTCATAGTCGGCAATCTCGGCGGCCATGAGTTCGTCGGCGGTCATGTCCTCGCGCTGCTCGGCAACGATGACGCCCACGCGGGCATAGCGGCGCTCGCCGTTGACGTCCTCAACGATGCAACCATACTGGCGATCGTTGATCTTGTGGAAGCCTTCGATGTTGGCGACGTTCAGGGCGGAGAAGATAGCGGAACGGATGTTGGAATCGACGATGGCCTTGGAAATCTTCATAATGTTTCCCTTTCTGGTTTTAAGTGTTTTCCTTCACTTCTTGATTAGATTATAGCACAACCGATTGGGCTTGTCAAGTTAAGATTTTGTTACTTGGCAGGAGGGCTGCCTTCGCATCGGTTGTGCTCTTGCCCTCTCAACAATAATAGTATAGCAGAATTTCCGCATTTTGTCAAGTAGTTGGAAAGTTAATTGTGAGTAAATTAGATTGTACGTACAATGTATTTAACATATGCTTAAAAAGAAAAGGGCTTGCGCCCTTTTCTTTACTCGGAAAGCCGATAGGTGTTTGCCTTACCCTTGGCTTCGGTCTTGATGACCTCGTCCTTCATCTCACGCAGGAGAACCGCCTGAACCTTGTTCGCGGTGAAGTCCTGCGGCAGACGCTCCTGCGCGGCGGCGAAGATTTCCTTCGCAGTCATGTCCGTAGTGATGACTTCGCGCAGAATCGGCACAACCTGCGCCATCAGGGTAGCACGCGCGTCCGCGCGCTTTGCCTTGGCCTTGGCCTTGGCTTCGTCGCTCATCTTGCGCGGCTTGGAAAGCTGGGCAATCATCTTCTCAATGACTTCCCGCACTTCCTGCTGGGTATAGGTTTCGGTGTGAATGGTAGGAGTACCATCCGCGAAAACGGCGTCATACTTGACTTCGTAAGAATCGGCGGTCAGAGTGGACAGGGCAACATTCAGAGCGTCAACCTTGGTCATCTTCATAGTAAATCCCTTTCTGGTTTTTAGGACTTTTCCTTGTCCTCTTGATGTATTCATTATACCACGGAAGTGGTGTAATGTCAAGTTAAGAGTTTGTTAAGAGGGCGAAGTCCTTATAGATACAGGATTCTATTGTGGGGACTAAGATACTCGGAGTGGATTTCCTGCTCTCATCACTTTTCTCTTGCCCTCTCAACAATAATAGTATAGCAGAAATTAAGGCAAAAGTCAATACTTTTCTGTGTAAAGATTATGTAATATAAAATGCACGTACATTGTAATTAACATTCCCTTAAAAGGCAATCGCCCCGAAGGGCGATTGTTAATTACTCGTAAAGGCACTCAAACCCGGCATACTCGGCAAGGCGGCGGAGACGCTTTACAAGCCCGCGCGCATAATTGGAAAGTTCATCCGCGCCCGCTTCGATGATTTTAGCATCAACATATGCGGCGATAGCATCATAAACCTTTTCACACTCGGCGCGGTTCGGGGTCTTGCGACGCTTGCAATAATCATCGGTATAACCCAAATCGCGGAAGGGGAAAGCCTTAATGCCGGGGGTTACGGCGTGCTTTGCGGCAACTTTAGACAGGATGAAAGTTTCAATTTCTGCATCATCCAATGCGGTATGAGATTCTATAAAATCATACTTATCACAAAGGTACTGATAAGAAGATTCCGCAGAAGTCTTAAAGAACGTGCCCGAAGCGGTGAAAAGCCCATGGTTAATGCACTCGTTCTTATACGTGGCATTATTCAAAAGATGAGAAGTAGCAAGCCCCCAAAGGTCAAACAGAACATACTCATTGCCACGGAAGCGGAAAACATCGGCTTCAAAATTGGGGTTCCGGTCTGCCTTGGTGTTGCCTTCGGCAATATTCGCGGCGGCTTTGCGCTGCTGCTGCTCCCACTGAAAATAGTCGGGGCTGTACAGTTTCCGGATATACTGCTCAGTGAAGGGAATCGCCTTTTTGAAGTCAAACATGGAATTGAAAGCGCCTACGGCGTCAACCTTTTCAAGGTCGGCCATGTAGATTTCCATAATGCTATCCCACGGCAGAACCTGCGTTTCGCCCTTGGCAAGCATTTCAAGGTAAATCGGGCGCTTTTCCGCATAATAGGCGGTATTGAATACGGCGGGAACGCTGAAAGTTTCGGCAACCAAAAACTGCTTGCGGTCATAGATAACGCCTTTGCGGTCGGTGATAGTCCAACCAATATCATACACAAGCGGCTTGGCAATAGCAATGCGCTTCTTGCGCTCGGGGTCGTCGCCGGCGATTTCATTAGCAAAAGGCAGGGTAGCGGTTTCGGTATCAGTAACCATGTAATACAGTTTCTTAGCCATAGGATTTAAGTTCCTTTCTGGTTTTTCGGTGTTTCCCTTCACCTGATGTAATTATTATATCACGGGGTGGGGTATTTGTCAATAGGATTCTTTGTTAAGTGTGTGTGAATTAGAGTGAACGTACATTGAAATTAACATATGCTTAAAATAAAAGCCGCCTTATGGGCGGCTTTTGATTATGGCTTCGCCGTGTAGGTGAAAGCAGACTTGCCGTTATCGTGCTTGACGATTTCGTCCGCCCACATCACGCGCAGAGCGTAGTTGAGCTTGCCGACAGTGAAGCCGTCCGGCCACACATTAGCGTCGAAAATCTCCCGCGAGGTCTGCGGCGTATCGGTCAGAGCGCTCAGCAGAACCTTTTCCGCGGCGTCGTACAGTGCGGTCTTTTCGCTCGCCTTATCTGCGAAACGCTCATACTCGGCGCGGATGTCCTCAACCACAGTGGACAGGTCAACGGTGTCGTCAGAGTTCACGAAGTAGTTATACAGAGCGGTGATGGTGTTCTTCTTCATAGTGTTTTCCCTTTCTGGTTTGGCGGGTTTTCCTTCCCTTTGATGTATTTATTATAGCACCGATTGGCTATAATGTCAAGTTAAGAGTTTGTTAACCATTCGCGGCGTCGCCATGGGACTTGTGGTTTAGCCGCTCTCTAACTAAGTAGATTGGTCACCCATCCTTTACTGTCCGTCCCTTGTCCTCTTGACATTTATATTATAGCAGAAACGCTATCAAATGTCAAGTTAAGAGTTTGTTAAAGGGTTCTTCCTCAATCTACTGGGTTCTTTCAACCAGATTCGGCAGGGACCCTTTAACATCCTCATTATATCACGATTTCCAAACTTTGTCAAGTTAAGATTTCGTGAAGCAGTTTTGGGTTTTGGGAAGTGCTTCCCTCGCCTTCAACTGTATATAGTATAGCAGAAATGAAACGAAATGTCAAGTACCGGGTGGGTTAAAGGTATGTAAAATAGAATGTACGTACTATATAATTAACTTGAAATTAAAATGAAATTCGGGAAATTATATTATGATATATGTTTGATATATTTAATTATATTATAAAATGAAATTACACGGATTTAACAATCCGTGTTATCTACTTTTGCGTGTTCTATTTTCCAACTGCCTTGCTTTGTAAAGAAAAGCATAGTAGTCGGCTCGGTATCGGTATCAAAAAGGGTATCCTCCCACTTGGTGATATATTCAAAGACCGCATACTGTGCTTTTTCCCAAGTGGAAAACACGCCATAAACGCTATTGAGAAAATAGCGGGACTGTGCGCCGTCTTCGTAAGTCACTACATATACGTGCATTATTCTTTTTCTCCTTTCATGGCATTGCGACAAATCTGCTTACCTTCTTTGCGGTCACGTTTCTTGTTCTTCTTCTTCGCAGGCATCACGGAGGGGCGATAGCCGCACCACGTTTCACGATTCTGATTTTTCTTTTCCATTTGGTTTCCCTCACTTTCTGATAATAGTATATCAGAAAAAGAGAATTATGTCAAGTTAATAATAAGTTAAATAGGTTGCACGTACAATCTATTTAACATAGAATTAAAAAAAGAAGGGCGATTGCTCACCCTTCATAGGTTGGAAGGTGATTACTCACCTTCCATAGGCTGGGACACGAGAGCCTTAAAGCCCACCGTGTTAAGGTCTTTCACAACCTTGCGCGCGGCACGCTTGCGCTCCTTTTCCTTTTCGGCGCGTTCTGCCTTTTCTTTGCGCTTTGCCGCCTTGTCTGCGCGGTCGGCAAGCACGAGTTTCCAATCTTCGGCGGCGGCGTAACCGTCATAAGGGATGTAACCGCCATTGCCGTCGCGCTCACCGCGCGGGATGCTGACTTTGATAACGGCAAACTTTTCGTTGCCTTCGCTGTCAACAATGGGAAGGGCGAGTTCGGATGCACTAACGGGGAGAATGTCGCTGATAGGATTCACGGCGTCAATGATGGTCTGGAGAACCTGATTGCGGATTTCGGTTTCAAGGGACGCTTTACTCATGGGCGTTATTCCTTTCTGGTTTGTAGTGTTTTCCTTCACTTTCTGGATATAGTATAGCAGATTCGGGAGGGAAAGTCAAGTTAAGAAATCGTTAACAATTTCTTTTATTGTGATTTCTTCGGGGAGACATTCAAGATATTCTATATACAATTCTTCATTTTCATCGGAGGCGCAAAAGGTCATGTCATCGGTGTCAATAGTCACGGTAATAATCATTTGACTTTCTCCTTTCATTTTCTATAATTATTATAGCACAAATTCCAGAAAAAGTCAAGTAAATTTTTTGTTAATTTGAATGAACGTGCAATCTAATTAACATTGAATTTAAGGAAAAGTCGGCTTTACGCCGACTTAACCATTTCTGCCAGAACCTCAAAGATGTATTCCGGTTCAAAGGCTGCGCCGTTTTTCCATGTTTCACGGTTTCGCGCTTCATCGTCAAACAGAAAACCACCGCCGCAAGTCTCCCACTTATTAGTCCCATAAGGGACGATTTTAATTTCATCCCATTTAACACTTGGCATGTGATGCCCGAGCCAAAACATTTTTGCGCCTGACACAAGCGCGTCATATTCCGGCGTACTAGATTTTGAAAGCCACGAAATAACGCCGATTTCAAAGCCCATTTTCTGAAGGCGATTCAGATAACGCGCAAGGCGGGAAAGATTCACAAGCGGACGGGCGATTTCGTAAGGGGTCGGATCGCTGTCAATCAGCATCGGGAGCCAATTTTCAACGCCGTAGAGGTCGGCAATTGTGCCGTCCATATCAAACCAAATCTTTTTCATTCTGTGTGTTCCCCTTTCGTTTTTCTATATATAGTATACACGAAAAGCAACCAGAAGTCAAGTTAAGTGTTTGTTAACTACAATGTACGTGCATTGTAATTAACATAGAATTAAAGCGGACGTTAAGTCCGCTCAATCACCATCAGAAGTTCGCCAGTTTCGGAAGAACACACATCGGCATAATCAAAATTATGCTTAACAAGAACTTCACAAATGCGTTCGGCGATGTCGTCCATGGAACCGCAGTCATCATAACGCAGAGAAAAACCATCGGACTCAGAGTAGAAGGAAACAGTAACATGGGAAGTATAGGTGTGGCGAATGTTGATAGCCATAATCGGTATCCCCCTTCTTTTTTCTATATATATTATAATCTACTATTTGAAAAAAGTCAAGTTAATTATTTGTTAATTTGATAGTACGTTCATTATAATTAACATAAGGATAATGGGAATTATTCCCATTTCTTTGGTATTACCATATTGACAACTGTGCGGCTTTCAAATGTAAAATTTTTTATACCCTCATCCCAAACATAAGCAAAAAAGACAATTATATGCGCTGGGATAAAAAGAAGCAGATACACAGGCCATTTAATTACTGCGCGTGCGCGAGTACAATCGCATGGCATGGGCTCAAGATAGTGATTGCAATTCAGCCGCATGAGACGGTGAGGCTTTTTGTAGCCCATGAACTTTGCGAACTCTTTGTAGCTTACCTTCATAGTTAGTAGCTCCTTTCATTTTCTACATATATTATAGCAGCTTCGCAGCTTCTTGTCAAGTTAAGTTTGTGTTAAAAGCAGCTTCCAGCTTCCAGCTCCATGTTAAATCTATGTTAATTAGAACGCACACGAACAGGGCTGCGCCGCAACTTAACGCAACCTTAACAACCGGAACACATCCGGCAATTAACATGAATTTAACAGTAGCTTTACTCAAACTTAACACTCCTTTAACTCAGACATAACATTCACCTCTTTCCCCTATATTCCACCATAAGGCATTATACCGCAGAACCGCGCCATTGTCAAGTTAAATGTTTGTAAATTGGACTGCACGTGCATTCTAATTAACATTGACATAATAAAAACCGCCTTTTAGGCGGTTTTGCGTATTCCAAATGAAAACCGGTCTGCCCAAGAAAATCGCAAGGCAGTGGCTTGCTTATAAGTCAAGCCAGAGAGGACAACCGCGCCAGTGGTCTTATTATAAATTTCGTACATAAAGAGATTCCTCCTTGCTTTTGATATATATATTATACCAATTTGAATGTTAAGAAGTAACCATAATACAATTAAGTTTATATAAATTTGAATGCACGTACATTGAATTTAACATAAAATTAAAGGGCGTAAAGCCCTTTTTAGTCATTGCACCAGACATAACCGTTGTGGTACTTGCGCGCGATTTCCCACGCCTCAAAAATATCATCCGCCGCGCCATAAATCCATTCCGCGTCATTGCAAGGAACAACCACCAGGAAATTCTTGTTAACCCATTCTTTGCGCATACCCTTCATTGTCTTTTCTCCTCTCTTGTCTCTGTTGTTGTACCGTTTTTTATTTTATTATATCACAAAATTTTGATTTGTCAATATATTTTGAATGTTAATTTTATGTGTATTAGAGTGTACGTACATTCTAATTAACATAGATTCAACAAAAAAAAGGTTGATTACATCAACCTCTTGAAGTCTTTTGTGACGTCGGTCATGCTGTTAGTTAGCCAAACTTCAATGCCGGTGCAATGCTGCTTGTGAAGTTCCCAAACAATATTGTTTGCGGCGGCAGTGGTGTGCGCGTAGACGTGATTCAGATTGCCCTCAAAAGTGTCATACCAGATAGTATAAAGCGGAAGATTCATGGTGTTACCCTCCTTTATTTGATGGTTTAATTATATACTCGGGACGGTTAAAAGTCAAGTTAATTTTTGGGGAAATAGACAGTACGTGCTATATAATTAACATGAAATTAAAGAGGAAGATTACCTTCTTCCTCTTCTTTTTGCGCTAATGCTGGTTTGGTTAAATCTGTCATAAGCACTTATTTGTCTGTATTCGTTGTATTCATTGGCGGTTATTTCTTTGACTATCATCGCAAGTCGTGTATGCTTTACACTCGGCATTTTTCGCGCTTTGTCCATTGCTTCGATAGCGTTGTTTGCAATAAATACAAACTTGATTTCAGTGCTATGTCCAGTGCCGCAATGACCACGGTGGCAAATAACCATAAAATACTTCATAGGGACAACCTCTCTTTCATCTTTTATGATTATATTATACATCATAATGGAATAAAAAGCAAGTTAAGTTTTTGAGTATTAGAATGTACGTGCTATGTAATTAACATAAAG
>Ga0310691_10004269_pt1 | contig 16222 bp, 15 predicted proteins | sample 176DNAGHGlowgp2_FD_203887 | JGI IMG/M metagenome (GOLD analysis project Ga0310691, IMG submission 203887) | Sheep rumen microbial communities from Palmerston North, Manawatu-Wanganui, New Zealand - 1766 DNA GHGlow gp2 (v2) (version 2) | ecosystem: Host-associated > Mammals > Digestive system >...
ACGATTTTGTATTTTTTAGAACTTCACATAAATATATAATGTCTACACCTATTATCATTCTCCTCGTGATATGAGGAGTAATTATTTGATGAATTGGATGATTTTTTGGGTACAAAAAAACCATGACAGAAAAAGCTCTAAAATTCAAGGAAAGAATGGCTAGAGCAAAGGAAATTGAAGAAGAAATCCTAGAAGAAGCCAAGAAAAAATGAGAACAACGCATTGCAGAAGCAGAGAAAAAAGCTGAAAAAATTGAAGAACAAAGACTTGCAAAAATGGAAGAAATCCAAAATCGCCTTTTGGATAGAGAAGAAAAAATGGAACAAAGACTAGAAAAACTAGAAGAAGAAAAGAAAAAAGTTCTCGACTTACGTCAACAGGCAGAAGATGTAGTAAAACAACAAATGGACAAATTAGCTGAAATTGGAAAGCTCTCACCAAAAGAAGCCAAAGATCAAATTTTTGCTATGATTGAAAAAGAACAAGCTTCTGAAATTGAACGTTTCGTAGAGAAGTATAAAACAATTAAAACTGAAGAAGCCGAAAATGAAGCTGCTAAAATTATAGTACAATCTTTACCAAAACTAGCTACTCAGAATATTGATGAATTTACTACCAAAACCGTAGACCTACCAAACGAAGAATTTAAAGGAAAATTAATCTGAAGAGAATGAAGAAATATATCATTTTTTGAAAAAACTACGTGAGTTGAATTACTTATCGATGATACACCATGATGTGTAAAACTATCTTCGTTCGACCATGAAAAGAGATTTATTGCAGCTCAAACTTTGGAAAAGTTAGTAAAAGACTGAAGAATAAATCCAATGTATATCGAAAAAATATATAACCAAGTAGTGGCAGATTTAGAACAAACATTTATAGAAAAATGAAAGGAAGCTTTGAATATTCTCAACCTTCCTATGATGAATCCTGAAATCGTAAAGACTATATGACAATTTTTCTTACGTTTCAGCTATGGACAAAGCCTTTGGCAGCATTCAGTTGAAGTAGCAAAAATTGCAGAAGCCATCGCCATTGAAGTTTGACTTGACCCAATTATGGCTAAAAAAGCATGACTACTTCATGATGTATGAAAAATTCTTTCGACTACATGAGAATCACACACAAAGTTGTGAGCAGATTTACTCAGAAAATGGTGAATGGATCCAATTATAATCAATGCTGCAGAATCTCACCACTACGATGTAGCTATGACTCACCCAATTTCATGGGTAGTAGCAGCTGCTGATGCTATGTCTGCATCTCGTCCTGGTGCTAGATTCGATACAAAAGAATTATTCATAGAAAAAATGTGAGAACTAGAAAAATTAATATCTGAAGTAGAATGAGTAGACAAAGTTCATATTATGCAAGCATGAAGAGAGATTATGGTATATGTAGATCCGAAAGAAGTTCCTGATCAAAATGTAGAAAAAGTATTAGAAGAAATCTGAGTAAAAATCGAAGATCAGCTCGATTATCCTGGAATTATCAGAATTTCATGAATCAGAGAGACTAAAATTATACAGTATTTAAGATAAACTTTCAACTGAAACAGATTTTTAATTTTTATTGAAAATAATGTATCCATCAATTGAGCTTCGAGGCATAAATATTTCAATGATGGCTATAGGTATCGCTATATCATTTTTAATCTTTATCATTACAGCTCGAATTCTTACACAAAGAAATGGTCAAGATTTTTTGAAACTATTTTATCGAATACCTGGACGAATTATTTTATCATATATTCTTGGTCGTTATATATCATTTTCCTTGGAAACATGAACATATCTTCCAACATCTCTTTCAGAATTATTAACAATTCTAAGTCCAAATAATTTTAATATCCACTTTGTATGAATTTTATTAGCATCACGAATTTGTATTTGATCATTTTTTAGTGGAATAAAGAGAACTGAAAACAAAAAAATTCGAGCAGATATATTATTCACTTCACTCGCAAATGCGATAATAATATTATGAATCTTTCTAACTCTCTGAGATACTATGATTTGAAATCCAACAGAAAATATTTTTGCAATTCGCGCCCTAACAGACGAAAGTGCATTAACTAAATTTGATTGAGTCTATCCTGTTGGACTATTCATATCTTGTGGTGTATTAGCTATTCACATATTAGTATCCATACCTAGAATTATTTTTAAAAAGAATTGATTATGAATGCGATGATTGATAGGTATATTAATTGTTTTAAATATAGCATTCTTCTTTCAATCTTATCCTAGACACTGAGTTATTTCAATACTTGGTCTATTATTTGACATAAAACAATATATTTCTTTAATCGTAATTATTCACTGCTGTATCACTGCAATTAAATGGGAGAATAGAAAATTTTAAAAAAATTAGTCCTTAGAATATGAAGTTCTTTTTTTCAAAAACAGATAGTCTTTACAAAATTTTCAAAGCTTTAGAAAAAATTCCTTCTCATAGAGAAGTAGAAATTTTTATAGATCCTGAGCATGCTCTTTTTGATAATGAACGACGAGGACTTCAAATAAAAGATATATTAGAAAAAAATCATATTGAAGCTACTTTTATGACTAAAAATAAAAAAAATAGAGACTACTTTACAAAAATTTGACTAAAAGTCGATTATGAACAGAAAAAAAATATCGAAAACTTCCTACATATTTTCTACTTATTTTTTTTCAACATAAAAAAATTTCACCTACATACATATGAAAGCAAAAAATACCTTTTTATTCTGATTTTTCTTTTTGAAATTCTATTAATTTTGGGAATTCTTCGATTTATTATCTCTTTAATTATTCCAAGTGCGAATATTACTATTTTCCCATCCGAGAATTCTGAAACAATAGTATATAATGTACGTTACTATTCACATGATGATCCATATTTAGCAGCTGAAACTAGATTTTTATACGTTCCCTATTATACATGATCCATTGATTATAAATATGATTTAACCATATCATCATCAAATATAAAGCACATAACCAGTCCTTCTCATTGAGAAATCAAAGTTTTCAATAAAAAAGAACATGAATACAGCATAGTTAGAGGGACTCAATTTATTACATCTGATGGACTAATTTTTCGTGCAGATGACGATTTTATAATACCAGCATGAAACGAAAAAAATCCATCCGAAATAATAATCAATGTAACAGCAGATGAATATGATGAATATGGACAATTAATAGGAGTTCACGGGAATATTTGATTTAAAACGAAATTATTAATTAAAAACTTAGAAGAATCTTCTCTAACCCAAGACATCCGAGCTGAAAGTATAGAAACATTCGTATGATGACAAACAGAATCAATCTGATCTATAAATGAAAAAGATATTGAACAACTAAGAGAAAAATTAACTATGCAAGTTTATGACCAAAAAATGGACATAGTCAAACAAAATTTTGCAATTTCATGATGATTTCTATTGCCATTCGAAACAATCACAACAACAACTTTTAATAATATCGAGATACCAGAATTAAGTTGAGACAATTCAACAACCGTAAGATGAACTGCATACGTTACTTATAATTACCTATACGTTATGCGAGCAGACTTACACCAAATATTCATGACATATGTTAATGAAAGACCATCTGAGAATAATTTATTAATGAAAATAAACAAAAACACTATTCAATTCTTAAAAGATTCTAACACTACAAATTCAGACGAAATAAAAAAATCTGGAAAAGTATATACTATAGCCACACAAGTTGATGTTGTACAAACATATGACTTCGAAAACGATCCAAAACAAATTTTAATGGAAATAAAAAATAAAATTCCTTGAATGAATATAAACGATGCTAGAAATTTTCTTTTATCATCTTATAATGAAATAGGTAGTGTTAAAATCTCCCTTCCGCTACGGTACGATTCAATTCCAATTATAAAATCAAGAATAAAGATTAATTATAAATAAATTAGGAACATCATATATAATTTTCTCCCACTTGAATTTTCATATTACATTTATACAATTAAAGTTAGTAAATCCAAATTTAGATATTCGTACCAAAATATGGCTAAAAATCTTGTAATCGTGGAGTCTCCTGCAAAATCAAAAACCATAACAAAAATTTTATGATCAGATTTTGAAGTAAAAGCTTCACTTGGACATATTGTAGAATTACCTAGAAATTGAAAATGAGTAGATATCGCAAATAATTTCAAACCATTATATCAAATAAATCCAGAAAAAAAGAAAACTGTAAATGAACTTAAAACTTTAGCAAAAAATGCAGATAAAGTATGGCTAGCAACCGATGAAGACCGCGAATGAGAAGCTATTGCACGACACGTTGCTAATGAACTTTGATTACCTATAGATAAAACCCCTAGAATTGTATTCCATGAAATTACAGAAAAAGCTATAAAAAATGCTGTCCAAAATCCAAGGACAATTGATATGAATCTAGTAGATGCTCAGCAAGCTAGATCAGTTTTGGATTATTTAGTATGATTTGAACTTTCTCCAGTACTGTGGAAAAAGGTAGTTGGATGAATTTCTGCATGAAGAGTACAATCTGTAGCTGTACGCATGATAGTAGAGAGAGAAAGAGAAATAGAAAAATTTAATAGTTCGTCAACATTCAAAACTGTTGGTACTTTTTCATGAAATTCAGAAAAATCTTTCCCTGCCACATTAGACAAAGAATTCAAAAAATCTGACGAAGTTATTCCATTTTTGGAATATTGTAAAAATGCAAAATTTAGTGTAGAAAATGTAGAAAAGAAACCATGAAAAAGAGCTCCATCTGCTCCATTCACTACATCTACATTACAACAAGAAGCTAGTAGAAAACTCTGATTCTCTGTATCTCGTACAATGCAACTTGCTCAGAAATTATACGAATCATGAAAAATCACATATATGAGAACTGATTCTGTAAATCTTTCTCAAGACGCAGTGAATGCTGCCAAACAAGAAATTATCAAAGATTACTGAGAAAAATATTCCAATCCTACTGCTTACAAAACTAAATCTGCATGAGCACAAGAAGCTCACGAATGTATCAGACCTGCACATTTGGAGATACGTAATGCATGAGATGATCCCTCCCAAAAAAAACTTTACGATTTGATTTGGAAGAGAACTATTGCATCTCAAATGGCTCCTGCTAACGTAGAAAAAACAATAGTCACAATAGATATTTCCGGTGCGAAAAGTAAATTTATTGCTGAATGAGAAGTCATCACTTTCGATGGATTTCTAAAAGTTTATTCTGAATGAACTGATGACGACGAGACTTCAGATGCAGTTTTACTCCCAAAATTAGAAAAAGGCGAAATTTTGGATATGTCTAAAATTGTCAGCACCGAAAAATTTAAGAAACATCCTCCTAGATACACAGAAGCCAGCCTTGTAAAAGAACTTGAAAAAAGATGAATCTGACGTCCTTCTACTTACGCATCAATTATCACAAAAATCCAAGATAGAAAATACGTAGTTAAAGAAGACAGAGACTGAGAAAAAAGAGATTATACTGAAATTACATTAGAAAAATGAAACATATCTGAAAAAATAAAAAATCAAAATAGTTGAGCAGAAAAATGAAAGCTTTTCCCAACTCAAGCATGAAGAGATGTTACGGATTTTTTGATGAAAAATTTTGAGAATATTATGGATTATAATTTCACAGCATCAGTTGAAACTGATTTCGATGAAATCGCGGAATGAAAAATTCAGCGAGTAAAAATGATGCATGAATTTTATGGACCGTTTCATGATGAAGTAGTCAAAGCTCAATGAGTGGACAGAATTATTTCTGAAATAACTCTATGAGAAGATCCAAAATCTGGAAAACCAGTAATAGCTAGAACTGGAAAATTTTGACCATTTGTCCAAATTTGAAATTCTGATGATCCAGACAAAAAATATGCAAATCTTCCTAGCGATAAATCATTAGAAACAATCACTCTCGAAGAAGCTTTACAATGTTTTGCTTTACCTAGAGAAGTGTGAGAATACGAATGAGAAATAATTACTGCAGCAATCTGAAGATTCTGACCATATTTGAAATACAAAAATATTTTTGCATCTATTCCTAAAAATCCTGAAGATCCTTTAGATCCTCACACGATTACACTTGAACAAGCAATTCCTATTATCCAAAAAAAACTGGAATTTGAAAATAACAAAAACATCAATCAATTCGAATATGAAAAGGAAAAGATAGAAGTTTTGAATGGTCCTTATGGTCCATATATTAAGTATAATAAGAAAAATTATAAAATACCTAAATGATGAAAGGATGCTACAGACTTAAATTTAGAAGATTGTCTCTGAATAATCGGAATAACAAGTGGTAAAAAATGAACTAAAGCAAAGACCACTAAGAAAAAAACCACAACCAAAAAGAAATAATATTTACAATTTATCAATCTGAACATGGATGGAATTAATAATATAATAAGAAAAAGACTGTCCATTCAACACCGTGGTAAAAATATGATTGGAAGTATTGCAATGAATGAAATTAAATCATATTTAAACATTGAGAAAATTGATGCAGAAATAGAAGATGAAATTATAACCTGATACGTAAGACACGATAAATTATTTATCAAAACATTAAACCAAAGTTTAAAGATTCAGATTTTTAAAGAAAAATCCAATATAATACAACAAATAAACCAAAAATTATCAGAAATTTGATATAAAATGACAATTAATGATATTATCTTAAAATAATATTTATTTAACTTCATAATACATAAATGCATTTCAGTCTTTTACAGTTCATTATAATAGTTTCTGCCGTAGTTTTTTTCTTATTTTGAATTGATTTACTTAAACGTAAAAAAGCAACAATCCTACATTTAATAGTATTTGTATGATGAAGTATATTGTTGATTTTATTTGCAGCAGATGTTAATATATTAAATAAATTTTGATCTTTTTTTGGTCTAGCTAGATGAGCCGATTTAATAGTATATTGCACTATAATACTATTATTATATTTCTACATTTCTCTACTGAATAAAATAAATAGACAAGATGTAAAACAAACAGAAATAATCAGAGAAGTTTCAATAAATAATGCTATATGATCTTTATGAAACGCTGAAACCGTTTTCATAATACCAGCTTACAACGAAAAAGATGCTCCCATTAAAGTAATATGAGACATATTAGCAAAAAACTATGGGGTTATTCTCATTGATGATGGTAAAAATGGTAATTTAATCAAAAAACTTCAAGAAGAACACCACTGAAAAAACATCGTAACTATTAAACATATAGTAAATCTATGACAATGATGATGATTGGAAACATGAGCAGAATATATAAGAAAATTTTGAGACAAAGTAAAATATGTAGTCCACTTCGATGCAGATTGACAACATAGATTAGAAGATTTAAAAGAATTTCAAAAAGCATTTGAAGAAGATCCAAATTTAGAAATCGTTCTATGATCAAGATTTTTAGGTTCGACTGTGAATATGCCAAAATCTAAGAGAATCACTTTAAAACTTTGAATACTTTTCACGAGGATATTCAGTGGAATAAAACTAACAGATACTCACAACGGCTATAGAGTAATGAAAAAAGAAACATTAGATAAAATTCATATTACAATGAACAGAATGGAACATGCCTCCGAAATTTTAGATATCATCAAACACAAAAAGATTAAGTATAAAGAAGTACCTATCGTTGTAATCTACTCTGAACACTCTATGGCAAAATGACAAAAAATTAGTAATGCTTTCAATATTGCTAAAAATTTAATCTACAAAAAGATTTTTTTTAGATAGGAATTCACATTATTAATGATAGCTTTTTCTATTTTTTGAATAAATATATATCGATATTGAATTTTTTACTTAGTAGGTTTTATATTAGCCTACTCATTTTTATCATTCATTTGAAAGAAAAAATATTTTCACAAGTTTCCAAAATTACAAAATTTACTGGAAAATGATTTAGAAGAATTATTTATAATTCTAATTTTATGAGTTTTAATATGATGAAGACTTGGTCATGTACTAATATACGATTTTCAATACTTTGTAGATAATCCACTAGATATATTCAAAATCTGGCAATGATGAATGTCTTTCATCTGATGATTATTAGGAGTCATACTTTGAGTAAGTATTTTTGTATGGAAGAAAAAATTTTCACGAAAAGAATTTCTAATGTTATTAGACTTATTATGCTGCATGCTTCCATTATGCATAGCATTTTGAAGACTATGAAATTTTCTAAATCAAGAATTATACTGAATTATATTCAATAACCAATTTTGACGATCTAAATGAACAATATGAACATTAACTTCACTATGATTTTTACATATTTATGAGAAAATTGATTCATCACTTAGAATAAATACAAATCTACTTTCCATAATATTTGAGTGAATCTTATTATTTATTACATTAATCTCTATCTTTATCAAACAAATCAAAAACGATAAACGAAAAATATTAAAAATCTGAATAACCTTCCTACTTCGATATAGTACAATCAGATTTTTATTTGAATATCTCAGACAAGATTCACAATCAGAATTCATCTGATCATTTTCAAAAAGCCAACGATTTTTCGTAATATTCATCATAATATGAATAATCTTAACGATTTACGCAAATCGCATTCCAAAAGAAAATTTAGAAAATAAGAAAAAATCAGATGACTAAGAAAGACTACGATGAAATTTTCACTAAACTTTTGGAACTTTTTCCAAATCCAGATACTGAATTAAATTTTGAAACACCATTTCAACTATTGGTAGCTGTAATGCTTTCAGCACAAACTACAGACAGACAAGTGAATGTAGTTACAGATAAGCTTTTTCTAAAAGTCAAAGAGCCTAACGATGTATTAAATATGACTGAAGAAAAGTTAGCAAAACAAGTTTCTTCTGTAAATTACTATAAAATGAAAGCTAAGCACATTAGAGAAAGTGCTAAAAAGTTAGTTGAATTAGCTAACGACAAAAAAACTAAATTAACTAAAAATGAAAAAGAATGCTTAGATAATTATGGATACTATTTACCTGAAAGTTTGGAATGATTAACCAAACTTCCATGAGTATGAGAAAAAACTGCAAAAGTAATTCTTTACGTATGGTATAAGCACGATTTAATCGCAGTTGATACACACGTACATAGAGTAGCTAACCGTTTATGAATTGTTGACACTTCTGAACCTCTTGAAACTTCCAAAGAAATAGAAAAAGCTATTCCAAAAAAATGGAAAAGAATAGCTCATCATAGCCTGATTTTATTTGGTAGATATTATTGCACAGCTAAAAAACCTAAATGTGAAAATTGTGTATTGAAAAAGTGGTGTAAAAGCCCAATTTCATAACATACCAAAAACTTCTTTCAAAACACATATTCTACACCATTTACAAAAAATAACTATTAATTTCTAATTTTTTAGATTGACATCTTACTCCATAAAAACATCATGAAAATATTATTTTACTCTTTTACTTTTTTTCCTATGAAAAAATCTATTTTATTCTCTAGTCTTGCTATATTAATAGCTTGATTTGTGATAGTTACGAACAAAGTTAACGCTGAAAACTATTCCGAAGAATTTAAACAAGCTTATAGTTTTGCTTATAAAAATGGTATAACTACCACAAATAGCATAGAGAAAGCCCAGATGGATTCACCATTAACTAGAATTGCTATGGCTAAAATGCTATCTCAATTTGCTATGAATGTATTATGAAAAAAACCTAGTAATTCTATAGTTCCTACATTTTCAGATGTTTCCACAGAATTAAATGAAAAATATTGATGAGCTGTAGATTTAGCATATCAATTATGAATTATGTGAATAAATATGAAAAATAATGAATTTAGACCGCACGCCTCTGTAACAAGAGCTGAATTTGGTACAGCTTTATCAAGAATGCTTTACGGATTAGAAGATGGTAACCCCTATTACACAACTCACTTAAAAAAATTAAAAGAAGAATGAATAATAACGAATGATAATCCAAGCATAAAAGAAAAAAGATGATATGTAATGTTAATGCTTATGAGAAGTCAAAATAATAAGTTAAATTCAAATGAAGGAAAATATTTATATTTAAATGAAGATGAAAAATATTTAAATGAAACAGAAATAAAAGCAGTTATTGAAAAAGAAGAATGATTAAAGGATGGAAGTCTTTCTCCGTGTTTATATAAGGCAGCATGTCATTGAGCATACGTATGATGAACCCAGTATTACAATTGTACTTATGCTATAGAATGTAAAGATTGAACAGAATATTGATATACATTTGATTGAGCATCTTGAGAACTAAAAAAATTCCAAGTTATATGAATTAATGCCGCTGAAGAAATTGCTCTAAATGATGCAAAACTTTGAAGAAATACGATTGAAACCATAGAACATGAATTCGCAAACGGAGGAACTCTTTACGATATTACAATAAAAACAAAAGATAATAATTTTATTTATACTATAAAAAATAATTGAGAAATTGTAAAGAAATATAAATTTATTTCCGAAGAAAAAATATTGGAAACAATACTTAATGAAGTAAATTTAGAACAATCAGAATCCGAGATTAAAAATGAGAATAAAGAGATATGTCATTTATGGCAAGCGTTTAATTATTATTCCTGTTCATTCACTTATCTATGAAATAAATATATCTCACATGTTAACGCTCAAGACTGAACATTCATCCCAAGTAAAGAACTAAGTGATGGTTATATAGACTTAGATCTCTATTGAAATGGACGAATTTGATATGAAAATGTAATTATAAAAAAAATATAGGGTTAGAATTTATTAATAACAAAAAAACTAGTAAATAAAAAAACTAGTAAATAACCAATTATCTACTAATTTTTTAATTATAATAAAATCCTTAATTTAAATCCCAATTTATCGGAGTAATTCCATGTTCTTCTAAATATTTATTCGTTTTTGAAAAAGGCTTACTACCAAAGAATCCGCGATCAGCTGAAAATGGAGATGGATGTGCCGAACAAATTACATAATGGTTGTTCTCATCTATCAATTTTTTTTTCTGCTGTGCAAAAGCTCATCGAAGAATAAAAACTAAATGCTCTTTTTTATCAGATAAGGTCTTGATAACCGCATCTGTAAAGGTCTGCCAACCAATATCTTTATGTGAATTTGGAGTATCTTTCCTAACTGTCAAAGTAGCATTCAAAAGGAATACTCATTCCTGTGTCCACTTTGTCAAATTTCCAGATTTTGGAGGGGTTAATCATAAATCTGAGTACATTTCCTTGTAAATATTCCTGAGTGATGGTGGAATAGTTACTCCATCCTGAACTGAAAAACATAGTCAATGAGCTTCTCATTCTCAATGATAAGGATCCTGTCATATTATCACTACTTTCACTTTATCAAAAGGTGTTTTATCAAAAGCATTAAAAATCTGGTTCCCAGCTGGATAAATCGTTTTTCATTCAGATTTTTCTTTTTGCAAAAATTTTTTTATTTCAGTAAAATAAGGTTTCTGAAATTCATCTCGAAGAATTTCTTTTCGACTACTCTCTATCTGCGGATCTATCATTTTCCAACATATTACAATTAAATTTCTGGTTGTTTATAATTAAATACAATATCTATAAACCATTGTTCAAAACGAATTATTGGATTAATTATGCATCTAATTAAAACATATCTAATCGGTCTAATCATCAATAACAATGGGACTAAAACTCACAGTCATAGTCCTGCCAAAATATCACTTGGCCAATGAACCAACGTTAAAATTCTGCATGCTGTCATTATTAGCGAAACTATTATGAAAAATATTCAGTTCCAAGTAAAAAATTTCCTTTTATTATACAGTCACCATAGAAGTGTAGCCATAGCAAATGCCATAGAAACTACCGCATGATCAGATGGAAATGAACTAGTTGGTAATATCTCATGTAAAAGAGTTTCTCATGCATCTACCTGGGTCAGTGTATTTATTGGTCTTTCCTTATAAAAGAAACATTGAATTCCAATATTAATCAATACTGCTATAAACGTAACCAAAAAAATATATAAACACCCCTGTTTTATAGTTTTTTTTTGTTTAACAATTGCATAAACATACAATATAATAAGAAAAATTGGATAAAGAAACACAAATATATCAGCAAAGATCTCACTCCAATTAGCAACCCAAGGATAAGTATCTTGCAAAGATATACCTCGATTCAAAATATTCATTCCCCATTCTGGCTCTATTAATTCTATTCCATGCATACTATATATTATAACATTTAAATACAAAAATAAATTAAGAGTTTATTCTCTTAATTCAAGGAAATTATAAAAAATAAAATTTCTATAATGGACCTATAGTTGTTCTTGTTGGTCAAGTAGTCAAGGCTCCTCAATAATCATCAGTATATCCAAAAGGATTATTATTTGGATAATCTGTTACTACCGCAGTTATTCATGTTGAAACACAAGTCAATATATTACCAATCTTGATAAAAATATATTTAGCTGAATATATTTCAGAATTTGCCATATTAAAAGCCTTTAACAATGACGGTCAAACAAACAATAACATAACCGTTAAAAAAAGTCCAATAATCATATACCTAATACTATTCCATGCTGATTTTACTTTGCTATCATCTCATCTAGAGAAGACAAACAAAAATATTGCATAGAAAAATGCCCAAATACATCAAACCAAAACAATCAATACAAGTACAGCAAAAACTAACAGAATTATATCTGCAGGATTCGGAGTGATAATATTATAACAAGCATTTTCCATAAAAATAGAATTTACAATATATTATTTCACCAAAATTTACCCAATACTATTCACCTTTTTCCTTCTTTGGTAAAGCCTTTCTCTCTACTTCTTTATAGAATTTTTTGAACATTGTATCATTTGTTGATTTGAAAAGCAATTTTGCAACTCTTTCAGATGGTTGTGCTCATTTTGCTATCCAAGATTTTACAGCATCAATATCTGCTTCAAAATTATGTTTCAATGGATCGTATGACCCTAAAACTTCTAAATGCCCACATTGAGCTGGTTTTGTATGTTCAGTAAGAACCACTCTATAAAATGGTCTCTTTGATCTTCCTTGTCTAGAAAGTCTAATAGCTAACATTAATTTTTACAAAAACAAAATAAAAATCTGATTTTACTTTAATTTTTCTCTAGATGTATGTTCTGTGTGTTTTCTGCAATGTTTGCAATATTTACTCACAGCTAATTTTGGAGTTGTAGCCTTATTAATTGATGTGAAAAAATTTGTTGCCTTACATTCAGGACAAACCAATGCAACAGTAATAACTCCTCACTTCTTTTTTGCCATAATTGTGAATAGTGAATACAAATAAAATATTTGAATGACGTAGATGATCTTAATTTGGCTCTGGGTAGACTCGAACCACCGACCTCGCCCTTATGAGAGGCGCGCTCTAACCTGCTGAGCTACAGAGCCACATCAAAACATTTTCAAATCGGTGAGGGTGGGATTCGAACCCACGAAGCCTGTTACAGCTTGACTCGTTAGCAGTGAGTTGATTTCAGCCTCTCATCCACCTCACCAATCACCAATTTGTGGAATGAATATACAGAATTACTATTGTATTTCAAGAGAAAAAATATAGAAGAAAGTGTTATTTTAGTCTGAACACATTTCAGAGTTTTACAAATTATCAACCAAATATGGCGGAAGAAGTAGTTTGAGTCATCGAATCCTGAGAAACCTGATGAAGTTTAAAAGAATGAGTAACAGAAGCCGATGTACAAAGAGTACAAGAAAATGTTCGTCAAGTTAAAAAAATAGCACAACAATTACAGCAAGACAAAAAACAGAATAATCAACTTGCTAATTTTTTAAGTTTTTTGCTAACAGAAATTTCTAATGATAAAATTATCAAATGATTATATAATACTTTTTTCATCACAATAGATCCACAAACAAATATACCATATTTCCGTAAAAGTATGAATGATGTAGTAGTAGTCTGACTTTTTTTCCCTTTTTATACAGAAAAAGCTAAAGAGATTTGAGTTGCTCATTATTACGAAAATTTAAATAATTCATGAACAAAAACTATTGAATGATATATCAAATATTTACAAGATTTATCTGATAATTATCACGATAATATTCCAATAAACCAAGCAAGTTTCGTAGACTTATTGGTTGAAATATTAAAAGAATTTTTACCTAGCTCTGCAAATAGTGAATTATGAGATAATATAGACAAAGAATATAAAAATATTATACATGAACAGTTATATCTATGAACTAATGAATAAACAAAACTCATAAAAAAATAAAGACAAACAAAAAAAGTCCATTTTTTTTGACTTTTTTACGTTTTCGATTATAATTAAATAATCTGAAGTTTTTATTTATTTCTTCATGTACAAAATGCCTGGGAAAAAAGCTAAAAAATCAATAGAACAAACTAAGACTATTGAAACAAATGAAAACCTTTCAAATAATAAAGATGTAGAAATCTCTCTTACAACACTAGAAACAAAGATAGAGATATGATCTCTTAAAAATGATATTGAAAGGAATAATAACCAAGAGATTCCCACAGATAATCCTGAACAAGAAACAATGTTATCTGTAGTTAGAGATTTGTTACAAAAATACCAATCCTTAAGAAAATGAATAAAAAGCTCTGAATTAAATTTACAGACAAAACTACAATTAACACACTGGTTGGACGAAAATATTAATAATTTAAAAAATATTCGAAAAGATCTATGATGAGATAATGAATCTCTAAAAGATAAGAATAGAGAAATTCAAATCAAAGATAATGCCCATACATACTCAGATTTAACAACATATAAAGCTCGCATATGAGAGTTGCTTTATTTTTATAAATACTATGAACAAATTCGTCAAATTATTGTACTATGAGGACGTACATCAGATATTCACGCAATCATAGACTCGATACAAGATGCAAAAAAATCTAGATACTACGAAAATCAAGATAAAAAATATCAAAAGAAAATGAATGATGTTTTGCGTAATCCTGCAAAAACTTCACAACAAAATAAAGACATGGAAAGATATGAAGAATATTTAGAAACTATGGTAAACGGAAGATAACATATAACATAAGTAATGTTACATAAAAAGCTGTACCTTAAAAGAAATTAATAAATAAAATATACATAAACATAAAAAAATAAAAAAAGTCCGATTTTTTTTGACTTTTTTTATATTTTCGAGTATAATTAAACGAGCAGAAATTTTTATTTATTCCTTCGTGAAAATGTCTGGAGAAACACCTAAACAAACAATAGATCAATCTACACCTATTGAAAAGTCCGAAAATCTTTCAAGTAATGAGCAGACGGAAACTTCTCTTGTAACTTTAAATGTAGACGTAGAAACATCAACTCTTAAAGACAATATTAAGAATGATAAGGAGAATTCCGATATTTCTACTAACAACATAAATACTACTAATAATTCTGATGTTCCTACTAGTAACACAAATATTACTAACAATCCAAACATTCCTAGTAAAAATCCAGAGAATCAAAAAGAAAACCTAGCATTACGCAAACAATTAGAAATGTTAAATAGCATCAAAATTTTACTCGAAGGTTACAAATCTTTAAAAAAATGAATAAGAACATCTGAATGAAATATACAGACAAAAAAACAATTAACTCACTGGTTGGATGAAAATATTGAGAATTTGAACAATATGTGGAAAGATCTTTGAGGAAAAGAAGAATCTTTAAAAGATCCCGAAGAAAGAGTTACCGAACTAAAGGAAAACACACATATATACACTGATCTTTCAACATATAAATGACGTATATGACAACTTCAAGATTGGTTTGACAATTATGAACAAGTTCGTCAAATTATTGTACTATGAGGACGTACATCAGACTTTCCTGCGATTATAGACTCCATACAAGATGCCAAAAAATCTAAACATTACGAAAAACAGGACAAGAAATACCAAAAGAAAATGAATAAAATTTTACACGACCCTGCAATAACTTCTCTACGAAATAAAGACTTGGAAAGATATGAAGAATATCTTGAAGCTGTAATAAATGGAGAAGTAGAACCATCTAATCACCCATTCTATAAAGCACACTGCCAAAGTTTTAATATGATTAAATCTGCAAATCCAAGTCTGTACCAAATATTAGCGCCATCATGATGAAAAAGAGTGTCACATGAAACACAACATGTAGTGAGAATCGTAGAATGAGTACCAGCTACTGTAGCG
>Ga0310691_10004270_pt1 | contig 16219 bp, 16 predicted proteins | sample 176DNAGHGlowgp2_FD_203887 | JGI IMG/M metagenome (GOLD analysis project Ga0310691, IMG submission 203887) | Sheep rumen microbial communities from Palmerston North, Manawatu-Wanganui, New Zealand - 1766 DNA GHGlow gp2 (v2) (version 2) | ecosystem: Host-associated > Mammals > Digestive system >...
GTCTTTAGGTATTGCACGAGCATGACACAGGTCTATATTCCAAGTACCGTGACGCAGATTGACATCGAAGCGTTCTACAATTGTACCCAGCTGCAGGAGATATTTTGTTTCGCGAAAGAGCCTCCAACGCTTCAATGGAGCACGTTCCCATACTCTGATTTGAATGCGAGCGGAGTTGCCGTGTATGTCCCTGATGGAACAATAGAGAAATACAAGGCTGACTCTTATTGGGGCCGTTTCTGGAAAGTTAAAGAGATGGTTATTTCATTTGTTGATCCCGTGGTAAAAGCTATCTGTCTGGAACACTGGGATGCGAATCGCGATGGTGAACTGAGTTTCACGGAAGCCGCCGCCGTCAAGGACATCGGCATGGCATTCCGTGGCAACACATATATTACTTCTTTTGCCGAACTGAAGTATTTTACGGGTTTAACCGAAATCAAGGAGGAAGCTTTCTGGGCATGCATCAATTTATACAACATCACCATCCCCAAAAATGTTCAGTATATAGGATGCGCATTCCAAAATTGCAGGTCGCTGGGCATCATCAAAGTGGACAAAGAAAATCCATACTACCATTCGCACAATGATTGCAATGCCATCATCGAGGTCGCTACGCAGACCCTGATTGCAGGTTGCCCCACGACAAAGATTCCCGACGATGTGAAGATCATCGGCAGGAGTGCCTTCGAAGGCCGATTAGGCCTTTATGATTTGGTTATCCCCTACGGCGTAACGACCATTGAGCTATCCGCGTTCAATGATTGCCAAGCGCTGATTTCTGTCCAAATCCCCAATAGCTTGACCACCATTGCAGCGTCTGCATTCTATGCTTGTCCCAACCTCACCTCACTCACGATTCCTAGCAGTGTGGCGACCATCGGCCGTAATGCTTTTGCATTTTGCACCGGTCTGACCTCTATTAAGGTGGTAGGGAATCCTCTCTTTAATTCAGACAATGACTGCAACGCCATCATCGAAACGAATACGGGAACGCTGATTGTCGGTTGTCGAACGACCGTTATCCCCTATGGCGTTACGTACATCGGAGAGTCGGCTTTTGAGGGACATGGCTATATGCAAAATGAAGGCCTCACCTCTATCAATATACCTGCCACTGTGGTAGGTATCGGCCGCCATGCTTTCGCCTCATGTCAGAAACTGAAGCTGATACGCTGTGATGCTTTGACACCACCAGATGCCGACACACAAACGTTCAATTTTGGAGTCAATGGCGTCAATCCTCAAGATATCACCTTGGTGGTGCCCGACGAGTCCTATCAACTCTATAAAAAGCATTCTATTTGGGGTGAGTTCCATTTGGTTATGAGGGATGCTATCCAAGCTCCTTTTGAAGACGCAACAGGTGCCGCGAAAGTGTGCGAGTGCTACGATCTCAATGGTCGCCGCATCACTGCACCCCAGCGCGGTATCAATATACTTAGAATGCACGATGGCTCAACACGTAAGATCGTCAACAAGTAAAAAAGCATAAGCGTATAAAAGTCTTAGGTAACATCATCTGGCTCATCTTCGGCGGTTTTCACATCGCCCTGGAATATTTGTGTGCAAGCTTCGTACTGATAATCACCATCATCGGCATCCCGTTCGGACTGCAGGCCTTGAAATTAGGGCTTCTCGCCATCTGGCCGTTCGGCTCACAGGTGAAGGCGACAGAATCACCATCAGGTTGCCTGAACCTCTTCATGAACGTTTTGTGGTTCTTCGTGGGTGGCATCTGGATATTCCTGACACATATCCTATATGCTATCATCCTCTGCATCACCATCATTGGCATACCCTTTGGGAGGACGCACTTCCGCCTGGCCAAGTTAGCCCTCTCCCCATTCGGCAAAGAGGTTGTATAACCAATTTGATAGGACTATAACATGGTCATGGCCAGACGCAGGCCGCAGTTGGAGGCGCGGATGACGCTAGAGACGTAGTTGCGGCGGCTGACGCGGCAGAAACTCGGGTCGTAGGTCCATGAACCTCCGCGCATGATATGGTGTGTTCCGTTGTCGGGGCCTGCGGGGTTGGTCTGCTCTGCGGGACGGTAGTGTCCCTGCCAGTCGGAGCACCACTCCCAGAGGTTGCCGCTCATGTCGTAGAGACCCAGCTCGTTGGGTGCCTTCGTGGCGACAGTATGTGTCTTGCCGTCAGCGTTGGCATCATACTAGGCCACATCGTTGATGTTGTTGCTGCCAGCGTATTTGTACCCTTGGCTTTTGTTCCCGCCGCGGGCGGCGAACTCCCATTCGGCTTCGGTCGGCATTCGTATCTCAAAGCGATTCTCCAGCAGCGTGTTGAGCGCAGCGATGAATTCCTGACACATGTCCCATTTGACGCAGTCCACAGGTCGCTTCATATCGCCGATGATTAGGGATGGGTTGTCGCCCATGACAACGTGCCATAGCTCCTGTGTCACCTCAGTCTGGGCCATGTAATAAGATGAGAGGTGGACGGTATGGACGGGGTATTCGTTCTCGTCGGGGTCTTCATGTCCTTGTTCCGCGGTTGCTCCCATCTCGAAGGTGCCGCCTTCTACCAGGACCATGGTGAAGGTCACGCCTTTGACCTTTATGATCACAGTCGTTTCGGTCTCTTCTATGCTATATGTATTGATGGGTTCATCCTCATCCCGGGCATCTTAACTAGGTGCCCGATGGCGTTGGTCATGTCGGGGCTTGGAGGAGCAACCGGCAGGCGGCGGTGTGGAGGCGGAGGGCTTCGGCGTGGGGTAGGAGGGAGTAGGCGGCATGGAGGGTGCGGTTGTAGTGGTCGAGGCGCTTGGGGATGCCGGCCTTGATGTCGGTGAGGATGTTGTTGCCGTAGTGGGCGGCTTCGCGTAGTTGGTTGTGGGTGATGTGGTTCCTCTCGAGGATGTCCGTGAGGACGATGCCGAAACGGATGTAGTTGTCGGCCAGGGGGGAAATCTCTTTCATTCCTTGGTACTTTAAAAATAGATAAAATTGTTAAAAATACGGCCTCGCCTTCCCGAAATCCAGTAACGGATTGAGGAGAGGTGAGGCAGTTGTTTCGTATCTTTGCACGCAATTGTGTCATATTCAAAAGGCCAAGGAATGATGTGATTCCAACGACGTACTAACTGACAGCTCGTCGGGCCGGGTTAAGAATTTGTTTCATTGTGGAATTTGTTTGAATTTATTGCAGTAAGATTTCTTATCATAAACCTAGAAAACAATGAGTACGATGACTCTCTTTGACAGCTGCAACAGCAAGCTGTGCCACGAGGTGACGTGGCAACAAGTGTATGAACTGATTCGCGGCGAGGCACTGCGTCCTAAGACGGAGGCGCTGCGCGCGATGGTGGCTCAGATGGATGCGCTCCCCGAAGCGGAGCGTAAGGTGCGCGAGAAGGAGGTGAAGCGCATGAAGGCCTCGTGGTTCCCGGGCCTGCTGCCCGCCTGTCACTGTCGCGACGGTGTGCGGCGCCTGGATCACGTGACGGACTACACGGGGTTCTGTCATGTGGACTTCGACCACCTCACAGAGGAACAGGTCGCCGATGTGCGTGCGCGGCTGCGCGAGGTGCCGGAGGTATTGCTGATGCACACGAGTATGCGCGGCCACGGCCTGCATGTCTATTACCGCCTCGCACCGGCCCCGCAGGGCGAGGGCAACGGCTACCAGAACACCTACGTTCAAGGCTTCCGTCAGGGTAATGCCTATATCGCCGAGCTGGCGGGCGTGCCCTACGACCCAGCCCTGGAACCACCTGTGCACCTGTCATGTCCTTGTTACGATGCCGAGGTGTATTTCAACCCCGATGCCGTGCCGTTTCACATCGATATGGAGCACCCCGTGGATCAAAAGCAGAAGAAGGCGAAGGTCCAGAAGAAGCGCAGCAAACGTCGGCGCGGCGACGACGGCATCACGAAGGCTGAGCATATCGTGGAGTTCTTGCAGCAACAGCCGTTGCGCTACGACACGCTGAGTCGTAAGATACAGATGGCGGTGAAGGCCAGCGACGAGGGTGGGGGAGAAGGGCCGCAGTGGCAGGAGCTCACGGAGCGCCGCACGAACGATCTCTATGTGGCGTGCTGCAAGGCCGTGGGGCTGAACCTCAGCTTCCAGGACTTCAAGCACGTGCTGAACTCGGGCGTAGTGCCGGAGACCAATCCGCTGCGCGAGTATATCTTCGGACTGCCGGAGTGGGATGGGGTGACGGATCATATCGCTGCGGTGGCGGGGATGGTAACAATTGAAAGTGAAAAATTGAAAGTGAAATGTGAAAAATTGAAAGTCAACGAAGTGAACAGTGAAAAATGGGAGGAGCGGGATGAGGATCTTTTATGGTACACATGTTTTAAGAAATGGTTTTGCGCCATGGTGGCGTCGTGGATGCGCGACGATGTGGTGAATCATCAGGTGTTGGTGCTCATTGGCGAGCAAGGTATCTTCAAGACTTCATGGCTGGATGCGCTCATGCCACCGGAGCTGGCGCAGTACCGTTGTAGGCAGAGCGGTGCACGTGCCATCGACAAAGATGAGCAGCTGCGGTCCACGGAGTTCGGACTCATCAATATGGACGAGATAGACCGAATGTCGGAGCTGGAGCTGAATGCCCTGAAGTCCCTGATTACAGCCGCCGACATCAACGTGCGTGCGGCCTACGCCCAGAGCAAGGAGCGACGGCTGCGCGTGGCCAGCTACGTGGCCAGCGGTAACAAGGACCGCTTCCTCACGGATACCACTGGTAACCGCCGTTGGTTGCCGTTCCATGTCGCGAGCATCGACTCTCCCTTTGAGCACCCGTTGCCGTATGCAGGTATGTACGCTCAGGCGTGGGCTCTCGTGCGTCAGGGTTTCAACTACTGGTTCTCGCTGACCGACATCCATTCTGTGGCCTCGCATGTTGAGGATTTCATGGTGGAGACAAACGAGCAGCAGCTCTTGCCCGTGTATTTCTCGCCCTGTCAGCCCGGCACCGTCGGCGCGCAGTTCCTCACCGTCGCCGAGATCTCCGCCAAGCTCACCCTCTACGGCAGCATCCGCCGACCTATGGATATCCGACAGCTGGGGGCGTTGCTGAGGAAGATGGGATATATCCAAAGGAGGGATGCGTCAACAGGTCGAAGAGGATATATTGTGTTGGAAAACAGTGCAGATAGCATCAATGCACAGCGAAAAATTCTCGCAAAAGGTTCAGCCGATATGCCGATACAGCCGATACCTTTCTAGAGAATATATTTTTAATACTACCTAATAAGGATTAATACTCATTTTTGCAAATAAATTATATAAGTCGGAAAACCTATTGGCATATCGGCATATTGGCAGTTGAGTAAGTTCACTTTTCATTTTTCATTTTTCATTTTTCACTTTTCACTTAATATTATGGTTCTCCAAGATAGCTGAAGATGGTGCGCACTTGCAGGCTGGTGAGTAGCTTCTGCGACTTGCGATAGCCGGTGCGCAGGAGCGCTTCGGTGAGCTCGGGATTGTGGTGGATCCAGTCCATCAGACGGTTCACGGCGCCGCCCTGCGTGAGGTGAGGCGCATAGGCCATGGCGAGTTCCGACTTGCTCATCGGCCGCACCGCCCATTCCTTGATTTCTTCTTGTTTCATTGTCGTTATTGTTAAGGATATCGTTATCGTTAAGTTCTTTGCAAAGATACACTTTTTTATCGGTTCGTACAAATATTTCATAGCCTTTATCTCACTGAATCACATGCAATCGTGCGCGTTGCTCACCGAGTGGCGCGCATGGCATATTTAGCCCCTTCGCGTATCGTACCTTTGCACCATGAAAACAAAATCTCTGTGGACTTTGGGCCCACACTCCACAGAGATTCTCATGACATCCACTGGAGATTTGGCCAAACTCCTATGGAGTTATCCTTATCCTTTAACCCAGACTCCAACCCCTGTTCGAGTCCTCTCCCTATGGGGAGAGTTAGAGAGGGGCCATTAACCACATGAAGAAGATTCAGTACAGCGTAGGGATGATGAAGAACCCCGCACATCCCGAGGAACCCCAGAAGGCGTATGCCAACCTGCAGCAGACCGGTATCATCGACACCGACGAGCTGGCCGAGCACATCACCGAGCACAACAGCGTGTTCTCCAAAGGCACTATCGTTGGCATCCTCACGGAGCTCTCGGTGTGTATGCGCGAGCTCATCCTGCAAGGCTACAAGGTCATCCTGGGCACCATCGGCACCTTCGCCCCCAGCATCACCAGCGAAGGCACGCTCACAAAGGATGCCTTCACCGCCTCCAACATCAAGAGCATGAACGTGAAGTACAATGCAGGCAGGAGCTTCGAGAACCTGCGTCGTGACGCGGAGTTCGAGAAGACCACGACCCGCAAGGCTCAGGCTGCAGCCCTCAAGGCAGAGAACGAAGGCCGCACCAGCGCCGACTGGGCGGAGGATGCCGAGCAGGAAGGTGAGGGCGATTAAGGGCCTCTCCCCTAACCCCTCCCCCGTAGGGAGGGGGATAGGGGAACTCTCTAAGCACCACAGATTGCGCAGATTTTACGGATTAGACATGGAACTTAACCCCTTAAACTATTAAACTATTAAACTCTTAAACTTCACGTGTATGAAAGAATCAACAAAGAAAACCCTGAAGCGTATCGTTGACATCGTCGTCACCGTCATCACCGCCCTCGTCACATCCCTCACAGCCAGTAGCTGTGTAGGCTGAGAATCGTAAAATTGTAAAATCGTCAAATCGTCAAATTAAACCGTGCGTACCATCACGTTAATCATCCTGCACTGCAGTGCCACGCGCACCACGCAGCGTTACACCTTCCGGCAGTGCAAGGCCGACCACCTGAAGCAGGGGTGGAAGGACATCGGCTACCATTACTACATCACCCGCGACGGACAGGTTCACGAGGGCCGGCCGCTCTGGCAGGTGGGCGCCCACTGCAAGGACCACAACCAGCACAGCATCGGTGTATGCTATGAGGGCGGTCTCGATGCCACAGGCTACCCCTGCGACACCCGCACCAAGGCTCAGCGCCACAGCATGCGTGCCCTGTTGGAGCGTCTCACAGGTCAGTTCCCCTCCGCCATCATCATGGGGCACCGCGACCTCTCGCCCGACACCGACGGCAACGGCCATGTCGATCCCGACGAATGGCAGAAGCAATGTCCCTGCTTCGACGCCCTCTGGGACTATGCCGACCTCGAGCCCATCGGCCTCCTCGACGACACCCTCTGACCATCCCCTCCATCAACGAACGAAACGGACTGCCCCCGCAGCCCGTTTCGTGTTTTTTATGCCCCCTCATTTTTTGGCCTTTGCTATTTCAATATTTGTTAGTGTGGCAGCGATATTAGGATGATTCTCGGGCAGCAGGTCCTTTTCTATGGCCAAAGCTTTCTGGAAGTATTCCAAAGCCTGCTTCGGCTTGCCTTGTTTGATATAGACACTTCCGATGTTGTTGTATACGGTGGCAGTGTTGAGATGCTTCTCGCCTACCGCCTGTAAATATGTCTGTCTAGCCTTTTCGAAATATTCTAAGGCCTTGTCATAGTCGCCCATTGATAAGTATATGTATCCCATATTGCTGTAGCTTCCTCCCACATCGGAATGAGGGTCTTTATAAATCTTTAGGCGCATCTGCAACGCAATGTCTGCGTATTCCAGTGCTTTGGCGTAATTCCCCTGCTTCTGAAGTGCAGTGGATAGATTTCCGTAAGCTGTTGCCAATGTTGAGTGGCCATTAGGATACACTTTCTTTATGATTTGAATGGCCCTCTCATAGGATTCTACAGCATCCTCAAATTTCCCAAGATTGAGATACGTCAGGCCCAGATTAACATAGGTACTGCCAAGATGGGAGTGCTCTTCTCCCAAAAGCTGTCGGCCCAAATCCAACGATTTGGTTAAATATTCCAATGCTGTTTCATACTGGCCCAGATCGTTATATCTGGAACCGATATTGTTATATACGGTGGCAATGGCGTTGTGCTTCTCTCCAAATATCCTCAAATAGATAGCCAGTGCTTTCTGGTAATAGTCGATGGCTTCATGATACTTACATAGGTCGGATAATGTAGAACCTATGTCATTGTAACAATCTGCAGCCTTCTCATGTTCTTCGCCATACACTTTGATGATGATGTCTAACGCTTTGTTATAAGATTCTATGGCTTCGCCATACTTACCGATGTCCGTATATAACGATCCAATATTCATCAGAAGGGGAATGAAAAACGGATGATTACTACCAACAGTAGCTTCTGTCAACTTTAAACTTTGCTCATAGTAGTCCAGTGCCTTCTCATACAGTTCAGCTTTGCTATAGATAAACCCTAAATTAGACAGCATGGCAGCCATATTCGGATGACTCTCACCAAAAAACTCTTTAATAATGGCAAGCGCCTTCTCGAATGATTCTATAGCCATGTTTACGTTGTCCATTTTCATGTAAACGGCTCCCATATTATTGTAACACTCAGCCATCATCGGATGACTCTCACCAAAGACTGTAGTGTACATTTCCAACGCCTTTTGCATTTCGGCCAGGGCTTCATCATGCCGTCCCTGATACATATAGACCGTCCCCACATTGAGGTACGTTGTTGCCAGTTCCGGATGCAAGTCACCCAGTATGACACGTTGGATGTCGGCTGCCTCCGCGAAATTCTCAAGTGCTTTATCATACATCGACCGATCAGAATATAGATAGCCAATGGCATTATAGCTGGCAGCAATCTCTGGGTGTTGGCCGCCATAAATCTTCTGGCGTATCTCCAAGGCTTTACTGTGATACTCTAATGCCTTTGTGTAATCTCCCTGTGCACTATAGGCGGCTGCGAGGTTGAAGTAGCTCAGTGCAACCCGTTGATGGAGCTCTCCAAGGATGCTTTGTCTGATCTCCAACGCTTTAGTATGGTAATCAGCAGCTTCTGCATATTGCCCGAAGGCCTGACTGAGGACACCAAGGTCGTTGTAACATTCTGCCAGTTCATAGTTATCACCTTCGAACAGATATTTGCTGATGGCAAGCGCTTTCTCATAATACTCTTTGGCCTTTTGGAAGTCTGCCAGATAGTGGTAGGTCTCACCTATATTAATATAGCATTTCGAGACTTCCGTGTTTTGTTCCCCATTTGCTGCAATGGCGGCACGTAGAGCCTGCTCATAGAACGCACGTGCCTGCTCGTAAGCCGCTAAATAGGTCTTGTAGAAGTCACCCGCCTCTATCAGCCATTCCACGTTTGTGGAATCCAACTCTGTGACTCTGTATTTGACATAGTAGGCAGCCGAGTCGTTCTGGTGACGCATCTGTGCAATCGTGAACTTATTGTAGCAGTCTTGGGCGATATCCTCCATCGTTTTCTGCGCGATATCCTTTTTCTTCTGCAACTTGGCTTCTTGCGCCGCATTCTCTTCCTGCATCTGGTGCAGTTCTTGTGTCCTGGTTCGTAGGTCACCCTTTGTCTTCAGCAGGGAATCAGCCTTCGTGAGTTCTCCGTTCATGATGTACATGCTTATCTGCCTGTTGAATTCGTCCAACTGGTCGTAGTCTAACTTGGAATAGAACTCCGCCATCTCCGTTACCAGTTGTTGGTTGTTGCCCTGCATCAGGATCACCTCCTGCATTCTCTGCTGGTATTCCTCTTGGCTCAGTTTGTTTTGTTCCTTCAGTGTCTGTATCTCTGCATAGCTCTTTGTCAGTTGCTCCTGCAACGTCGCACTGATTTTCGTCATGGCGTCAAGCTTGTACTGCAGCTGTTTCTCCGGTGTCTCCAACACAATCACAAGCGGGTTGGAAGACTGCACATATTGCTTCAGTAATACTTCAGGATCTGTGAGAACATAGCCCTGCTTGTGTACGCTCTGGAGATAGTAGCTGGTACCAGGTATAGCCACAGAGAACCCGCCGTTCTTTCCACTTAGCACTGCACTACGTCCTTTCACGATGACCGTAGCGCCGGATAGGCGTGTGCCCTTGACGACCGTTCCATTCTGGTCAAGATATCCTCTGGTTTTAACATATCCCTTTTGGGTCTGTGCCGATACCGTTGTTGTCAGCAGTATCGCTGCAGTCAGTAATAATGCATAAATTCTTTTCATGATGCGGTTAGGTTTCGTTTTTTCTGCGACAAAGGTAAGGGTTTTGAAAGAAAAATGAGTGTGTAAGGCTCATTTTTTTTAGGCTTCCTTTTTATCATTTTATGACTACCTTTGACGCGAAAAACCAATAAAACCGTTCGAAAAAGATATCAATAAAAAAGAACGTATGAAAACAAAGACTTACATTCCGCAGCCTATTGACACCTCTGGTGTTGAGCTGCCAAAAGAGTTGGAACAACTGGTAGAGGAAATGTCAAAGAACGTACATGAGGTATGGTCAGAGACCCGTATCCAACAAGGGTGGATGTATGGGGAGCAACGCAACGATGAGCTAAAGACGCATCCATGCTTGGTTCCATACGAGGAGTTACCTGAATCGGAAAAGGAGTACGATAGGAATACCTCTGTTGGCACCCTAAAACTGATTTTGGAATTGGGCTTTAAGATTAGCAAATAGCATCACACAGCGACAGATGGAGAGACATACCCTTTAATGACAAAATGCTGGGCAATGCAACTCCTGAAGAAAAACTCTATAAGGAGTTATACACAGAAAAGTACACGAAACGGCCGTTTGATTATGACGGCCCTCGTGGCTATGACATGTGCGATGAGTGTGATGGCTCAGCCGCAGCTGCTTGTGGGTGGCGCCTACAACAACTTTGAAGACCACGCGGTCGTGGGGAGCGAGTCCACCCCGGTGCTGGGGGCTGCGGGGATGACACAGGCGCTGCCGCGTTTGGCCATCCCGTCCACGGTGCTCACCGACGGCCCTGCTGGCGTGCGCATAGAACCTGTTCGCAAGGGGAGTGACCAGACATACTACGCCACAGCATTTCCCGTGGGTTCCTGCCTGGCATCGACATGGAACGAGGAACTGGCGACGCGCTTTAGAACAGTTGAAACAACGAGACGAAGAACGGACTCCGCATTGTAGAGGTTGAATTCACTCAACCCTTATGAGGGTTTTCTTCACGTCGCGTGAGTTGGGACCCACCATCACCTCGAAGTCACCGGGCTCCAGGAAATAGTCGAGGTCATTGTTATAGAATTTCAGTTTGTCAGCCGTGATGTGGAACGCCACGTCGCGGCTTTCTCCTGCCTGCAGGGTGACGCGCTGGAAGTCCTTCAGCTCCTTCACGGGGCGGCTGATGCTGGCAACCTTGTCGTGGATATAGAGCTGCACCACTTCCGTGGCCTCGCGGTCACCCGTATTCGTCAGCGTGATGGAGGCCGTGATGCTGCCATCGGCGGACATCGTGGTGCTGCTCAGACGGATGTCCGAGTAGCTGAAGCGGCTGTAGGTGAGGCCGTAGCCGAAGGGGTAGAGCGGCCCCTGCACGGCATCCAGATAGTTGGGGCTCCACACGCGATAATTGGCGGTTCCATCGGGAACAGGACGCCCAGTAGGCAGTCGGTTGTAATAGAGTGGTTCCTGTCCGGTGGCATGCGGCATCGACACGGTGAGGCGTCCTGAGGGTGACACCCGTCCGAAGAGCACATCGCACAACGCATCAGCGCACTCGCTGCCGTACCACACATTCATGATAGCATCCACATGCTGGCTCTCCCATGTCAGCACCGTGGCACGTCCGGCGAAGTTAAGCAGCACGACAGGCTTTCCCGTCTCGGCGAGTGCTGCCAGCAGACGGCGCTGTGGCGGGTACAGCTCCAGGTTGCTGCGGCTGGTGCCCTCGCCGTTCATCCATGCACACTCTCCCATGGCACAGATGATCACATCGGCCTTCTGGGCAATGCCCACGGCCTCAGCGAGGGCTGCGTCGCTATCTACAAAGGGTATCGGCTCGCAGGCGTGGCCGCGTGCCACCGCTTCCTGTGTGCGAGCATTATCTATCAGGTTGCAGCCCTGGGCGCACAGCAGCGTGGCCTTGCCCGCCACAGCTTGTTGGAAGCCCTCGCGAAGCGTCGTGTATTTCGAGGCATCCTGCGCCATCGACCACGAGCCGGTGATGTCCGTGCGGGTGTCGATGAGCGGTCCTATGAGGGCGATGGTTCCTTTGCGTTGCAGGGGTAGTAGAGGGCTGTCCTCAGTTCCGTTCTTCAGCAGCACGAAGCTCTCGGCGGTGATGCGTCGGGCTGCTTCGCGGTGTTCCTCGCAGTAGGTCACCTTCGCGGCCTGTGCCTTGCTGCCGAAGCGGTAGGGATTTGTGAAGAGTCCCAGCTTGTACTTCGCCTCCAGCACACGGCGACAAGCATGGCCGATGTCGTCCATCGTCACCTTGCCCTCTTCGAGCGACTGCTGTAGCGTGCCGATGAAGCCGTTGGCGCACATATCCATGTCCGTGCCTGCCAGCAGTGCCCGTGCGGCGTTGTCCTTGAGGCTTCCCAGCCCGTGGCTCGTCATCTCATGGATGGAGGCATAGTCGGTGACCACCATGCCCTTGAATCCCCACTGGCGGCGCAGCACATCCGTCAGCAGCCATCGGTCGGCGGTGGCCGGAATGCCATCCACGATGTTGAACGATGACATCACGCTGCCCGCACCCGCTTCCACGGCTGCCTTATAGGGTGGAAAGTACTGGTTGTACATGCGCAGACGGCTCATATCCACTGTGTTGTAGTCGAGCCCTGCCTCTGCCGCACCGTACAGCGCGAAGTGCTTCACGCAGGCCATGATGCCCACGCCCTGCGGACTGAACACGTCGCCCTGGTAGCCCTTCACCATCGCTGCGGCCACCTGACTGCCTAAGTATGGGTCTTCACCTGCGCCCTCAGCCTGCCGTCCCCAGCGGGCATCGAGCGCGATGTCCACCATCGGACTGAAGGTCCATGCCACGCCGTTGGCCGAGGCCTCCACGGCAGCAATGTGTGCCGCTTCCCTGACGGCCTCCATGTCCCAGGTGCAGGCCATGCCCAGCGGCAGCGGGAAGATGGTCTGGTAGCCGTGTATCACATCCATGCCGAAGAGGATGGGGATGCCCAGCCGGCTCTGCTCCACCGCCACCTTCTGCAGGGCATGAATCTTCTCCACGTCCCTGATGTTGAAGATAGACCCCAGCTTGCCCTCGGCAGCCAGCCTGCTCGCGTTGGAGCCCACCACAGGCCCCGTCGAAATCTCATCGGAAGGCTGCTGGTTCAGTTGTCCCAGCTTCTCTTCCAACGTCATGCGCCCCATCAGTTCGTCGATGAACCGTGTCATCGCATCCTGTGCTGCCACACTCCCTGAGCACAGGCTCATAGCCGCACCCAGTATCACTGCCAACTGTTTTTTCATACTTGTTACCGATAAAATGGTGTGTATTTTTTTCTCTTAAGTGTTTTATTGTGAATTATAACTGCAAAAGTAGTCAAAATTCTAATTATTGAATGCGTTTTCTGTAAATAATCGATTGTTCTTACGTCTTTTTCATGAATTGACGAGGGATTTAACTTCCGAAACATCTTACTTACCCCTACGGACTTTAAAGTTATGGTTGATTATTTCCCCACAAACTCGCTGGGGGTGAGGCTTGTGATACGTTTGAAGAGGCGGGTGAAATGGTGGGGAAAGTCGAAGCCGAGGAGGCGGGAGGTTTCGCTGATGTTATGACCTTGCATCAGCAGACTTTTTGCCTGATTGATGATGTAGTTGTGGATGTAGCCGATGGTTGTGCCGCCCGTGGCTTTATGAACGATGTCGCCGAAGTAGCGGGGCGAATAGGCCAGCTCGGAGGCACACCAGGCCACGGTGGGCAGCCCCTGTGACAGTTGGCGGTTCTCGCGGAAATAGGTTTGCAGCAGGTTGTGAAATCGCTTCAGCAGGTCGGCCTCTCCCCAATCCTCTTCCGAGAGCTGGCGCTGATAGATGCGGTTGCAGTACTCGAGTATCAGGTGCAGATAAGCCAATAAGACTTTTGTCCTCCAATCCGCCTATCTGTCCGGGTTCCACGGCAATGATGGAGCCATCGCTCACCTGCAATCGCCGCATGCCGTAGGAGAGATTGAAGGGGAACTGACGTTGGATAAACAGCCCATACACGCCATAGTTGTTCAGGCTATGACGGAAGGGGGCCAGCTCGTCATAGTGGATGATGCTGATTAGCGGATGCAACACGGGCGCTTCCACGAAACGAGCATAGTCATTGGGGCTGTTAACTCTCAGAATCTTCTTCATAGCGCCGGCAAAGATAAGAATAATTTATGATTGATGATTGATGAAGTTTTTTGTTTTTCTGAGACGTTTTGATTGCGATTCGGAAATAATCTTTACCTTTGCAGACAGCAACGAGAAAAACAAACCCTTTGTTATTCCAAAATGGCATTTCAATGTGGAATAAATAATTATATAGCATTGTGAATATGATGATATTAGATAGTACTGCGGACGAAAAGGAGAGAAAATTGCAGGAGAAGCTGCGGTTCGCGGGCGAGAAGGTGCCTTCGATGAAGCGCCGGTCGGACCTTAACGACTACTACGGGCGTCATATCTACATGGTTACTATGGCTGTGGAGGGGCGTCGGCCGTTGCTGGGGCGGCTGGTGGGCGACGTGAAGGCTGGGTGCGATGGGGAGGATGCACCGCGTGTGGTGCCGACGGTGTTGGGGCAGGAGGTGACACGCTGTTGGGAGCTGATTCCTCATTTCCATCCGGAAGTGCGCCTGTTGGCTTTCCAGCTGATGCCCGACCACCTGCATGGAATCCTTTTTGTGCAAAAGGCTATGGAGGAACATCTGGGGCAAGTGGTCAGCGGCTTCAAGGCTGGGTGCAATAAGGCTTACAGGCGGATAGTGGGGGGAGTTGAGGCGGTGCCTCAACATACAAATAATGGTGCGCCCCAACAGGCAGGTGCACCCCAACAGGCGGGGGAGGGGTTGCTTTCAGCGTATGAAGTGGCACCGCCACTTCCACTCCCTTCCGAGCATCGGCTGAAGAAGGATGACAGGACCCATGGGCTGCTGTTTGAGCGCGGGTATAATGACCTGATATCGAAGAGCTACGATATGCTGCCTCGCCTGACAGCCTACCTGCGCGACAACCCGCGCCGCCTGTGGCTGAAGAGCCGGCACCCAGATCTCTTCCGCCTGCACCGCCGCACGGAAGCCGCAGGCCTGCTGTTCACCTCCCTTGGCAATCATTTCCTGCTTGCGTGGCCCGAGGGGCAGGTGGTGGAATTGTCGCGCAGCGCTTCGAGCGCGCAGGTGCAGAAGCGACTGCAGGCGGCGCTGGCGGCGGCTCAGAATGGTGCGGTGACTTTCACCGCAGCCATCAGCGAGGGCGAGAAGCTCATTGCCCGCACGCTGCGCGAGCAGGGCTATCCGCTGGTGGTGCTTCTCAATGACGGCTTCTCCAAGGAGGGCTCGCCGCATGAGCGCTACTACAAGCCCGGAGGCGTCTATTTCGAGGCGTGTTGCAGAGGACAGCTCCTGCTGTTGGAACCCGCCGAGCAGTCGTTCCTCGATGCCGGCATACGCGCGGCTGTCGAAGAGACCCTGCGTCGCAAGGCTGAGGCACGCCATTGGGCCTACACCCCCATCCCCGTGACAAGCCAGCGTTTTAGGTTCGTGGCGCTCAATGAGATGGCGAAGCGGTTGGCACAAGGCGAATAAAAAGCTGCATTCTTGCGGCTGTCATAAGTGTTTGTCTTAGCCTAATAATGGTATTTATTTGATGCTTTTTAAGCGTTATCTGCGAAATTGGTAGATTATTAGCCAATATGTGTAACATCTATTTAAGAAGGAGTGCGTATCTTTGCAGCTGGAACCCAAAACGTAAATAATGATAGGAGTTATGAAACAGATTCTATTCATGCTTTCCGCGCTGCTGTTCTGCTGCTGTTCGTCGGACAGCGAGGTGAATGCCGTGGAGCCCGATCGGCGTCATGCTGTCGCTCACCTCGGGCAAAACAGCCGTCAAGGCCGTCAATGCGAATGGCATAGAAGAAGGAACATATTACTCTCTGAATGGTATGAAAGTTGATAATCCATCTAAGGAATTATATATAAAAAATGGTAAAAAGGTAATATTATAATGCAACGATTCGTTTTACTTTTAATCGTAATAATGAGTATGTCTAAAATAGATGCACAGACGCTGACCGAGCGTCAGCAGGGATTGGCAGCATGTGCCTGCCTGATGGCACAGGGGGATATGGAACGTTTGGAGCCCGCCGTGCGCATGGCTCTTGACAATGGTGTAACCATCAACGAACTGAAGGA